>Ga0208461_1004269_pt1 | contig 10124 bp, 9 predicted proteins | sample AD_JPNTR4_MetaG_FD_184448 | JGI IMG/M metagenome (GOLD analysis project Ga0208461, IMG submission 184448) | Active sludge microbial communities of municipal wastewater-treating anaerobic digesters from Japan - AD_JPNTR4_MetaG (SPAdes) (version 2) | ecosystem: Engineered > Bioreactor > Anaerobic >... | reverse complement strand
TTGTTGAGTTCTTGCTTAATGACATCTATATCATTGGTATTTTTTTTGTTCATTATCCAATCTACAGTAGATAGTAGCTCCAGACTAAAATCAGAATAAAATCCATCAAGAAACTTTACGGTTTTTTGGGCAATTGCTTTTAGTTCAGGTTTTGACTCGATATAATTTCTGACTTCTTCATCTCCATCCGGAACGAGTAATAAGGGTTCAAAAGGTCTTTTATTCAAATCACTGTAGCCTAAAATATAACTGCCGCTTAAGTAATTCAATACAAACCGAACTTTCCCAGAATACGGTCCATAAAAATTTGGTTGATATTTTAATTTGAAATATTTTTCTGCTCCAAACTTCTGTAAAAAATAGCAAACTTTTTCTGCAGAAAATTCCGATACAAATTCCCCCTGTTTTATCAAATCATAGAGCACATAGAGCATCAAGGCTCTTGCATCTGTTAGCTTTATTCTTTCTTTCTTTAACTTTTCTTTAATATCTTTTGTCGGTTCATATACCAATATTTCAATATCAATATTCTTCAGCTTCTCTTCAATAATAGTTTTAACCTTACTCCAGACCAATCCACCACTGCCAGCGCCCAGAGGCGGCAAAGCAATGCTTGTGATCTTATATTCTTCAATAATTTTAATTAATTCATCTAAACCTTTTTCAATATACTCATATTCTGAGGGTTTTCTCCAATCCTTTTTAGTCGGGAAATTTATAATAAGTTTTTCACCGTAAAGCGTATTTTCTTTAGTAATGAATAATTTACCTATAGTTATTTCACCTTTTTTGCATGCGTCTGCATATTTCTTGTAATTTTCAGGAAATACTTTCTTAAATTGCAAAGCAATGCCTTTACCCATTACTCCAACAATATTTACAGTATTAACAAGAGCCTGTGTTTTACTTTCAAGGATGTTCCCTGTAATATATTTCATCATACCCCCCTCTCTATTATTAATAATAGGCACTTTGATCAATTACAATATTTTCCCCTAATATCCCAAAACTCATCAACCTGCTTTTAGCTTCATCATTATAGCAAATATATCTTTTGATGATGGTTACAGGCAAATCACCTTTTACCAAAAATTCTGCTTGTTTGCCCCATTTAATTGTCAAATTTTCCTCTCCTCCCCAGAATTGAGCATTGATAGCCTGCCAGTCAAGTATGTTTTTTATTTCATTTATTTTGCTACTATCATAAAAAGTGGTCAGGTTATCAGTTGCATGACCATCGGTAAAATAATACTCTTGACTCAATTTTATGATTTTTTCTAAGTCACAAACAATATAGACAATATCACTCGGTGGTATTGGTTTTTCTACAAAGTTGCCACCATGCTGAATTACGTATAACATAGGCATCCTTACACCAAAATAAAAAGGTATATAATTGCCTAACTTTATTTCTTTGATTATTGTGCTGCCTCCATTAGTGACATTGATTTTTTTATTTTCTCTTGTGTCAATCAAAGAAATATCTCCAATATTTTCATAATCCGGATTACTATTCTTTGAATATCTATGAGTAATGCCATATTTCAGAATGTGTGGTACATTATTAATATGTATCATTCGAAATAATTCTATGTTGATTAAATTTTTTGTTTTCATACACACACTTTCAATTCCACTCAGGCATTGTTATGCTTTACCATACCATCTATAGTTTGGATTTTTTATGATAAACATCAGCCTTTTTCATTGCAATGTAAAAATATAAATACTATACCCGGCAATGAAAAAAGTCAACACGAATGTGGTAAAAAATCATATCTGTCTGTATTATCGCATGTGAATATTGTAAGCAAAATAGCAGTCAAAAATATTATTTTTTATGTATTGCATAAATAACTGTTTTACTGATAGTGTAGTACTAATAGTGTAGTACTAATAGTGTAGTACTAATAAAAAATTAATGGGGGGTGCCATGAGCAATTTGAATAGACACAGTATCAAAGGTATTCTGGTTGTTTGTTTAATTGTACTATTTACCTGCATCACAGAAGCAGATGAACAACAGGGTAATGTTACTGGAACATCAAATTTTAAAAAGCCAGCTACTCAACGGGACTACTGGCCAACAAAAGAATGGAAGGTTAAAAAACCTGAAGATGTGGGAATGAACTCACAGGACCTAAAAAAAATGGAGTTGTATGCGTTTTCACGATTACAACCTGAATCTGAACGCAAGGGCATACGAACTGATAGCGTCATCATTGTAAAAAATGGCTATATAGTATATGAAAAGTATGCCGGTGAATTTACCAGAAACAAGGTGCACATTACATGGTCAGTATCAAAATCATTTACCAATGCCCTTTTTGGCATTGCAATAAAAGAAGGAAAATTATCCTTGAGTGATCCTGCATGGAAATTTTATCCTTCGTTAAATCGCGGACAGCATAAAAACATTACCGTTGATCACCTTATGCGCATGAGCTCCGGATTGTATTCAAATGAAACGTATGAAGCTTCACCGCTTAAATCAACGGTAAATGCAATGCTGTTTACCATAGGACATACCGATATGGCTGCATATGCCGCTTCTCAGGACCTGGAAGCAAATCCCGGTGAAAAATGGGAATATGCCAGTCCAACCCCAAATCTTTTAATGGCTATGCTTAAAAATACCATGAGTGCAAGAGAATATGAGCAATATCCATGGGAAAAGCTCTTCAACGTTATTGGTATGAAAAAAGTTGTATGGGAACGCGACGTGGCAGGAACATTTGTCGGATCTTCATATATCTTCACCACTTCGCAGGATATGGCACGGTTTGGCTATCTTTTTCTAAACGATGGTATATGGGAAGGCAAACGCTTACTTCCCCAGGGATGGGTTGCATATTCAACAACTATCGCCCCGGCATACTATACAACCAAACTTTCAAAAAGTGATATGGCTGATCCAGCGTATGGCGCTTTATGGTGGCTTAACCGTGATATTCCGGAAAAAAATATGAAACGAGCATTTCCCGATGCTCCTGACGATATGTTCATAGCCATGGGACATTGGGGCCAGTATATCTTTATTATACCTTCTCTTGATATGGTTATAGTATATACCGGTGATAACCGGGATGATACATTTAACATCAATACTTTTTTAAAACTTATAATCGATAGTATTAGTAAAAGGTGATACCATGAAAAAAATTATGAAAATACTCGTTATGATACTGTTTATTATAATAATCATCATTGGAATTGTGACGATAACCAATTGGAATGATATCAACAATTTTAGACCAATGGTTTCCGGTGCTTTTTCTAAATTCATGTGTTCATGCTTATTTGTTGAGCAAAGGTCTGAAGAGCAATGTCTGCAATGGTCAAAACTTGACCTTCCTGTTTCATCATATTCGGTTGACCATAATGAAAAGAGTGTAACGGCTTCGGCTCTTGGTAAAACAAGTAAAGCGCACTATACCAATGACCGTTTTGGATGCACATTGCAATAGCTAAATGCTTATCAACAACCATAGCTATACATTCTTCCTTGCTCCCATGGCAGAGGTGAGTACACCTGCACTGCGCAAAGTCATAAAGCAATTTTGCGGTGAGGTTGTACTCTACTCTGAGATGCTTGCAAGCGGTGCTATCAATGCAAAAGCACCCCACAATGAACCACTGGTACAACGCCATGGGTTTGACACACCTTTTTTTTATCAAATAGTTGGCAACAATCCTGCTATCATGGCAAATGCCGCCTCCATCCTGCAGGATTATGGCTGTGATGGCATCGACATCAATATGGCATGCAGTGCTCCCCATATCGTTAAGGCTGGATGCGGTGCGCAATTGCTTGTAGATATGCGCCATGCAAGGGATATTGTTAAAAGCTGCCGTAAAGCGGTAAAAAACCTTTTAACGGTTAAAATGCGTGCGGGGTATCATGATATAGATATGGACTACTTAAAGCAGTTCATTGTGATGCTGCAGGATGAAGGGGTTAACGCCATTACCCTGCATCCACGAGCTGCAAAGTGGGGTTTTAGCCGTAGCGCAAAGTGGGATGTCATTGATGAAATTGTTAAGCATGCTGCAATCCCCATAATTGGCAATGGTGATATTACAACGCCACAGCTTGCCATGCAGCGGTTACATCAAACACGGTGCGCCGGCATTATGATTGGCAGAGCAGCCGTACAACAACCGTGGATTTTTGCACTGTGCAATGCTCTTTACAATAACAATCCATTAACAGTAACTATCGACCATGCTGCTCTCTGGATAGATGTACTTACCAACATACAAACAATGCTCCCGCAAAAACTTCATAAAAGCAGGGCACACCGATTTTGTTTTTACTTTGCAAAAAACTGCACCTTTGGGCATGAGCTTTTTACTATAATCCGCAAGCTTTCAGCAATAGATGATATTATTAAAACAATAAATGATTATTACATGCGTAACCCCATGGATCAAAATAAACACTATAGAGTTCCGTAAAGGATACCTCATGTGCATTTTATAAATACAAAGCAATATTCTTGACAATATTTGCCATTTCCGATATGTATTAGTATTATACATTTTTATTGTACTATCGCTGTTTTGAAAGTATCATATAAATTATGATTGTATAGTATAATGCTGAATGTGACCATAAAAAAACCATGAAAGACATTGAAGAAATACTTTCACTATTACACGCAAATAAAGATTTTTTAAAAGATCATTTCAAGGTTTGCTCTATAGCAATCTATGGTTCGTATTCACGGAATGATCAAACTAAGGATAGTTATGTATTATCCGTCATATCTTACACTCTATCATACCGGCGAGCTTAAAAAAAGGATCGATGCCTTACAGAATATTCTTACCTGTTGTACGCTGTGTCCTCATCGATGTAGAATTGACCGGCGCATAAAAACAGGTAAATGCCGTACCGGTGTTATGGCGATAGTTGCCACATACCATGCTCATTTTGGTGAAGAATCATGCCTTGTTGGAAGTCATGGCTCCGGTACCATCTTCTTTGCCAATTGCAACCTTTCGTGTATCTTTTGTCAAAACTGGGATATATCGCAGATGCCTAACGGTAAACCGGTTAGCCCCGAACAGTTAGCCGATGTTATGATAAGATTACAGCAAAAGGGATGCCACAATATAAACCTCGTCAGCCCAACACATGTTGCGGCACAGATTGTTGAAGCATTGCCGTATGCAATTGAACGCGGTCTTACTATTCCGCTGGTATACAACAGTGGCGGATACGATGCGGTGGAAACATTACAATTGCTTGACGGCATAATAGACATCTATATGCCCGATTTTAAATACATGGATGAAACAGTTGCAAAACATTTAAGCGGTGCACCTGATTATCCACACCACGCAACTGCTGCAATCAGGGAAATGCATCGTCAGGCTGGCGATTTGGTGATAGAACATGGGATAGCAAAGCGCGGCTTGCTTATAAGGCACTTGGTGATCCCTGAGAATAGTGCTCGCTCGGATCTGGTGTTTAAGGAAATTGCAAAACTTTCAATTGATACCTATATAAATATTATGGCTCAGTACCACCCTGCATACAGAGCACGGGAACACCCTGCACTGGGAAGATACATAACACTGGAAGAATTTAATCAGGCATTGCAATGGGCTAAAGCTGCAGGTTTATGGAGATTTGACCGATAGAATTTATGATTGACTTCATTACAATTCATAATTATTAATGAAACATTATGCTACATTCATCGTCAAAACTTATTAATCTTTTCGATCTGGTCAATGATGCTATTATTATTATTGATAAAAATCACAATGTTATTTTTAATAATGAAAAAGGACAAATTTTTGTTAAATCAGATGGCAAAACTCTACTTTTAGAGAATGAAACGATAATTAACCTGGTTAATACACTACAACCTGATGCTGAAGTTATTGGTGAACACATAAGTTTAAAAGTAAAAAAAAGAATCCATCACTATACGCTCAATGCAATTGCAATTAATGATGACAATTCTTTCTTAATTGCATTTGTTATAACCGACACCACCCGTTTGCATAAATTGCACCAACAACAGCAGCAACTCATCAGTCAGATACGTAAAAACTACTTAGATAGGTTTGAATCGCTTAAACAGCTGGCAGACAGCATCGCCCATGAAGTAAGGAACCCTTTAGTTTCTATTGGCGGGTATGCCAACTTGCTTATACGAAAATGTGATGAAGGCATTGATCATAATGAAGCCAAAAAATATTTACAATACATTGTAGACAATGCTGAACGCCTTAACTATTTAACACAACAGATTGAGGAAATGGGAGATTTAAAGCGAGTTAATTTAGCAGCATATAGTATTACAAAATTTATGCAGGAACAGGAGTCAACCTTTATAGCTGCTGCCAGTCAGTTTAACAAAAAATTACAATTAAATATAGAATCCGAAAAAAATTATACCATATATATTGATTATGACAAATTACGCTTTGCTATTACCCAGATTATTGAATTTGTTGCTGAGCATACAAAAGCAGAAAATATAGTGCTCCATTGCTATGGGACATCCTATGAGTTGATCATTCACCTGCAATGTATAACCGATATAATAGCCGAAGAAGACCTGCACTATCTTTTTGATCCTTTTTATACAACACGCTCCAATGTAGAAACATTTAACCTCTGCATTGCCCAGCGTATCATCATGCTCCATGGCGGTATTATCACCTCAAGCCTGACTCGTAAAACCCTTCATTTTAAAATAGCATTGCCTCAGGATAAACGGTTAACTCATGACAACGGCAAGTGATTCATCAATTGCTGTTACTGTTGTATCGATGTCCTCTTTTGTATGAGCTATCGATAAAAACCCAACTTCATACCCTGATGGAGAAAGGTATATCCCCCGCTCCAGCATCTCCCTGTGAAATTGAGCAAACTGCTGCATGTTGCATTCCTTTACCATATCAACGCTGGTAATGTTGTCGGCATTAGTAAAGTATAAAGCAAATATTGATGCAAACCTGACAAAAAGAAAACGCCCGCCAAAGCGCTTAACAACAGGTTGCATTGCATCCTCAAAGTATTGACCTAACTGCTCAAGTTTTTGATATGTAGACGGAACAAGCTTTTGAAGTGTTGCTATACCAGCAGCCATTGCTATTGGGTTGCCTGATAATGTACCTGCCTGATATACCGGACCATCAGGTGCAACCTTTGACATTATCTCATGCGAAGCGCCATACACACCCACAGGCAAACCGCCACCTGCAATCTTGCCCAGCGTTGTAATATCAGCCGTAACACCAAAGCGTTCCTGAGCGCCACCCCGTGCCAGACGAAATCCTGTAATAACCTCATCAAAGATCAGCAGTACATGATATTGTGTACATAGATCCCGTACCTTTTGTAAATAATCATCTTCCGGCAAAATTAATCCATAATTGCAGCAAACAGGCTCTATAATGCAACATGCAATATCATCATTGTGCGATAGTACCTGGTGAAGGGCATCCACGTCATTATAGGGAATAACTATTGTATCCTTTGCATTGCCCTTTGTTACGCCTGCCGAATCAGGCATACCAAATGTTGCAAGACCTGAACCGGCAGCAACCAGAAGAAAATCAGCATGACCGTGGTAACATCCATCAAATTTTATTATTTTACTGTTACCGGTAAATCCCCGTGCAAGGCGTATTGCACTCATGGTTGCCTCAGTGCCTGAATTAACAAAACGAACCTTTTGCATACCCGGAAACGAATCCACAACAAGCCTGGCAATGTCAATCTCTGCTGCGTGGGGAGCACCAAAGCTTGTTCCGTTTTCGGCTATTTGCTGGATTGCCTTTACCACATCATTGTCAGCATGACCTAAAATAAGCGGACCCCATGACATGCAGTAATCAATAAATTCATTGCCATCTTCATCAATGATGTGCGAGCCCTTCCCTAACTTAAAGTACAGGGGATGTCCTCCCACCGATCTAAATGCACGCACCGGTGAATTAACACCTCCGGGGAGGTATTTACATGCCTGTGCATATAATTCTTTTGATTTTGATGTAATCAATGCCATGCAATCCTCCTAATCAAACCACCTGTTTTTTAAAATATCACAGGTATGATACGAAATTACCATATCAGCTCCGGCTCTGAATATTGATGTCATAATTTCACGCACAAGCTTTGCCTCATCGCCAAATCCCAGTGTACCTGCAGCTTTCACCATGGAATACTCACCACTAACATTATATGCACACACCGGCAATTCTACAGACTGTTTAACCCTGTAAATAATATCTAAATATGATAACGCAGGCTTAACCATAACGATATCAGCACCCTCGTCAATATCAAGATTAACCTCTTTCAATGCTTCATGTGCATTGCGATAGTCCATTTGATAGCTTCGTCTGTCACCAAATTGTGGTGCGCTACCTGCTGCATCCCTGAACGGACCATAAAAAGCTGAAGCATATTTTGCTGCATACGATAGTATGGGTATAGTTATAAAACCGTTATCATCAAGTTCCTGACGAATAGTTTCAACCCTGCCATCCATCATATCCGAAGGAGCAATAATATCAGCACCAGCCCTTGCATGCGATACGGCAGTTTTTGCTAAAAGCTCAAGGGTACTATCGTTATCTATCTGGTTTCCTTTTACCATACCACAATGCCCATGACTGGTGTATTCACACAAACACACATCGGTGATAATGAGCAATTGTGGAAACTGTTTTTTAATTTCCCTGCAAGCCTTCTGGACAATCCCATTTTCATCATACGCACCGGAGGCTTTTTCATCTTTATCATACGGTATTCCAAACAGGATAATGGCTCTGACCCCTAATTTTACATCATAATCAAGCTGTTTTAAAAGATTATCAATAGATAGCCGCTGTATACCCGGCATAGACTCTATGGCTTGTGTAATACCCGCCCCTTCTATAACAAAATAGGGCATAATAAGTTTGTTATAATCAGGTTTTGTTTCAGCAATTAAATCACGTATTATTTCATTTTCCCGCAGCCGACGAGGTCTGTAATAGGGATGCATCATGTGCCTCCTTTCATTCACATTCTTAATTATTTTATTTAATGATATTACATCTGCTCTCAGTAATGCACTAATCTACATTATAATTGAATATATTCATAAATAATCAAAGTATTTTCAATAATAAGTATGGATAATAAAAATTTTAGTAAAGTATATTTTTATGTAATTTCATTATTTTTATAAAAAGAAGTGATCATTTTTTTGTCTGAGTACTCAGACATATAGGCTCTGATCCCATTTTATATTGTCTTGATGAGGTTAAAAGAAAGTAGTGGAGGCACGGATGCCGTAGCATGATATGGCTCGTGCGAGGACAAGGACAGGATGTCGTCCGCAGCACGAAGGTCAAAACACACTATATACAGTAAATAAGGCACACCGCCGTTTGAGGTGCGCTTTAGGGGTTGGTAAGGGGGTATTTAGCGCATAAATATCCCCTTACGAAGTGATAAAACTATTGTCGATTTGCAAATGAAAGTATGAGAAAAAATATGAAGATGTATCACATATTTCCCTTTGGAAAAATTATAGTTTGTCATTCTGTACGAAGTGAACCCCCCATAATCCCCCCCTTTGAACGAAAGGGTGGAAATATTCGATTACTGGCAGCTGCTCTATGATAGTGTTAACCGATGTCATTTTGAAACGAAGGCGAAGAATCTCTTATTTGCATAAAAAATATAGATTCTTCAGTCGCTGATGCTCCTTTAGAATGACAGAATAGCAGTATGCTCTGACCCCATTATATTTTTTTACAAATTTATAAAAAAATGCACCATTTCTTTTCATTTTTTTTCATCTCCGGCGTTTTATAGAGTAGAAACTTCAATTATTATAACAACACGGAGGAATACCCATGGCACGGAAATTGCGCCTACAACTGCCCGAGCATACCTATCACATCATGAGCCGCTGTATCGAGTGGCGGGATATGATGCAGGAGGAGTACTTTAAAGCCTGCTTTGTCGACATATTGAACAGAACAAAACAAAAATATGACTTTAAGCTGATAGCCTACTGCATCATGGACAATCATATTCATCTGGTTATCCATACGGTAGAGGATGGAGCACCAATAGCACGCATTGTACAGTATATCAAGGC
>Ga0208461_1004253_pt1 | contig 10162 bp, 8 predicted proteins | sample AD_JPNTR4_MetaG_FD_184448 | JGI IMG/M metagenome (GOLD analysis project Ga0208461, IMG submission 184448) | Active sludge microbial communities of municipal wastewater-treating anaerobic digesters from Japan - AD_JPNTR4_MetaG (SPAdes) (version 2) | ecosystem: Engineered > Bioreactor > Anaerobic >... | reverse complement strand
GGATAACTACCTCCGGTATTAAAATATTCCTCAAAATGTTGACGCATTATAGCACCTCTATTCTTTCCAAATTCTTTCATGCCCAATATATTAGCATACATATCATCACTATTGGCATTCCATCGGGTAGCATGATATGATAATTCATTTATTATCAAATTTTTTAATGAATCTATATGCCGCGATATAGAATCAGGATGAAATGTTGTATTTAGTCTATCTGCAACATGATTAAGAAATAATGCATTAAACTCTTGATTTTGCGTTAATTTTCGTAACATAAGCGTGCTCCATGGTGGATTTGGCCACCCAATAGATTCATCATTGGTTAAGGCAAAAGTAAGCATATTTCTATATACTTTATTAGCATCCCAAATACCAAAACCAAAATCTAAATCATATAAAATATATCGCCATTTGCCTTGTGAACCATACTCTCTCCATGCTTTTACATTATTACCGGGCCAATCTTCATTTACGGCAAACATTTCAATTACATTATACTTAATATAATTATCAATATCTAAATCTTGTTTTACCCTTTCATAATTAGCAGGTATTGAAATATCATTGTTGCTTATAAAAGCATATAAATCTCTAAAATTTTGAATATCACCATATACCGGTTCATTTATATTTGCCAATATAGCAAAACTATCAAGTGGAATACCATGATTTTCAGCGATATAATCTTTATTAATTTTTTCACGAAAATTTAATATCCCCCAATATTGTCCATTCATGTAGACTACCGCAGGTTGATATGCCTGATAATCAATCCCCATATTTCTACACAAAGATTGAATGGCTCCATCACGCATATGAGTATTACAATAATCATTTCCTGAATTTCGAAGAATAAATGACTGAAACGAATAGATAGGCTTATCTTTAAAAATTTGATATTCTATTGCTTCGTCGCCATATTTGTCGCGTGCATAAAATTTTAACGACTTCTGAGGATTTGCTCTACTCCAATTTCCTGCAATTTTAACACCTAAATTATGAGAAAAAGCTGTTGAACCATCAGGATTAAAAACCTCAACATGACATGGGCGTTCCCAATCTTGCCAGAAATTTGCTCCAAAATTTGGAGGATCTGATTGCGCATTGGGACCTAACACATAAATGCCGGTTTTAGGGTCAAAAAAATCATTATGATTGTATGTTATTGATACTATTGGTAATCTGTGTGTTCGTTTGAAGATAATATACGAATGTGTTACTACGTCACTTGGTACATAACCAGATTTATAGGCTCTATACTTTAACACTGTGCTGGCAGAAACTGATATAGGAGCGGTATAGAGCTTAGAATTTTCTGTTGGAATACTTCCATCGGTTGTATAATAAATTTGTGTATTATTATCGGGACTATATATAGTAATCACTTGATTTTTGGAATACACCCCTCCTGCAACTGAAACAACAGGTTTTGACAATGTTTTTGGTGTATAAACAATAACCGAATTTTCTTTCCCAAATGTAGGACTTGTGAAATATACCGTACTTTTAGTTTCATTTCGGGCACGACCAATAGAAACGTCTTGCGGTAAATCTTCAAATGCTATGCTATCAGCAAGTATAGTATTTTTAAAAAGATATATTGTTTCTTTGGAAGCACTTACTTTAAAAGGAGCCTGGTTACCTGCTTGAGGCAACTGAATATATGTTGAACCCCCGGTATTACCAATTTTTTTTTCAGAATATCCAAGTGTAAATATTGGTATTGCTGTCAAATCCGATGAATTTATATCTGTATTATGTATTTGAATACACAATACATTTTCTCCATTTTGAATTATGTCTGTAATATCTGCAATTTGAAATGATTCTATAGGTAATTTCTGATACCAATTAGCCTCGTGACCACTTGCTCCCACGTTATATGAAGGAGGATTTCCTGCTATAGAAGCACGAGCTATTTCAACTCCATTAAGATATGCAACAAACCCATCATCGTAATCCATGTGCAGTATTGCCGACGAAATTATTGAAACATCTGCAATAGAAAATGTTTTACGAATAAATACCGAAATACAATTTTCTAAAACCGTTGCATCATCATTATCTCCATATCCAAACCCTGAAGGACCTTGAGACCATGAAGCGTCATTGAAGCCTAATTGTTTCCATTGTGTTGGCAATTCGGTAGTAGGAACTATATATTTCCACACAGCACCTTTATCTATAATTGTTTCCCAATCAACAACCAATTCTTTAGGATTAGTAGCTTCTATCACATAAAATGCTCCTGGAGCAAGTTGTACATTTGGTAATTGCCATGGATGTGACTTTGTTTTTGAATCGGCTAAACTATATTGAGACAGATTTATAGTTTTAGTAGAAACATTTTTTAATTCTATCCAATCGGGTGTTTTACCGGCAGCATTGGTATACCCACTAGTATTATTTGCAACAATTTCATTTATAATTAATTCCTGAGCAAAGCAAGTAACCCTTACAAATAAACTTATTATAAATAATATGCATAAAAAATATTTCATTGTTATATTTATTATATATATTTTTTTAGTATATCAAAAAGATTTTGAAACACTTATAGAATATATAGATGTATTTACGGATTTTCCGAAACTTTGTTTATATGTATATGCTGTACTTGCCTCAAATTTATTTTTTAAATTAAAATCTACCCCACATGAATATCGTATTTCACTTAATAAAAATTGACTTTGATTATATCCAGTATGAAATGTTTCTATTGAAAGAGAAGGTGAAATAAACGCTTTTTTACGAGCATATGATAATTTAAATCGGTTTCTGTCTTCAAATTGTGGATACAAATCTGTATATTCGTTGATATATGTATCGCGATTTATTTCAAATTTATTTCGATATGCAACACGAACATTACCATATTTTTGACGATATGAAAATGTAAAAGCTCCGGTATGAGCTGCAAAAAAACCCTGTGGTCTATTTTTTTCGGTACACTTATATGTAATTCCAACAGAAATAGGTTTTATAAGTTTATATGAAACTCCTACTTCACCCGAAATTGATTTAATATATGATCCAACTTCTTGAAATCGTGTTTCTATTATAGCTTCTGCTTGTAAATTATAAACTATCTCAGATGAAACTCCTAATTCCGTCCACAATTCATTTGTATGAGTTTGACTATACAAAGTACTATAACCACATACAATTAAAAAAAATAATCCTATGAAATAGTTTTTTCTCACCTACTTAATCATCTCCACCTTTTGTGTTTTCTGCCAATTGATTTATATCATTATCTTTTTCATAATAATAAATTTGAATTCGTGCCGAATCACTTAAAAAATTAATATCGCCAACATCAATTCTATTAATTGTAAGACCTGTACGTTTCTCTAAATCTGCCTTTAATTCATCATATTTTTCAGGTTTTATTAAATCAATATTATCATATCGAATTATTTTGTGCGACTCATGTCTAAGCAACCATAATTTCTCTAAAATATAGGTAATTCCAAGAATCGCAATATTTGTAAATAAAAGCTCTGCATAACTTATTTTTTTATTAGCCAATGCATTTACAACCGACAAACCAATAACTAAAAATAAATACGTCATTTCTTTAATTGGCATTTGACTTGTCCTATAACGAATAATACCAAAAATAGCAAATAACCCAAGAGCAAATCCAATTTGCATTTTTACACTACTTAACAAAAAGCATAATAAAAATACTATGGTAGAAATTAATATATAGGTAAATAGATAATCTTTACGTTTTGTAATTGCATAGTATAAAAATCTAACAATTACTATAATAAAAAACATATTAAATGAAAATCGGATGATTAGTTCAATAAAATCAGAACTATTTAAAAGAGGGATGCCAAATATTTTTTGTTCCATACATATAATTATTTTGAGTTAATTTTTAATTTTTCAATAAATCGTAATTTTTTCTTAAATCTATTCTTTTTAATATCATATATAGCTGCCGTTCCAATAGAATATTTGCTCATACCTCTTTGAAAAACTCTATGTTTTAATAACACCGATTGCAATTTAGAGTTAGATGTTGATTTATCACGTTTAAGTTCAATAATACAAACATGAGAAAAATCTACTGTTTCATTAGTTTCACAATTAGTTACTTGTAAATCTATATCAATAGTTGCCCTTTCACCTTGCGCTAAATTAACTAATGTTAATCGAGTATATTCTACAAGAGATTTATGTCGTAATTGCTCTCCTGAATATGGCGAATTTTTCGTAATGAAATCATTTGCTTCGGCTAAATCTTTGGAAATTGGAAACGGAATACGTTTTTTAAATGTTTTGCCTTTATTTGTTTTAAATTTAATTTCTAAAAATTCAGCATTAGTAGACAAATAAGTTCTATGTCTTATTTTATATCTATTTAGCTTTCCATTTTGATGACTCATATACATTGAGTCTTCTGCCGTATCAAAATAAATAGTTTTATATTCTTGAAATGGGTTTTGATTTATAGTAAGAATAGTATAATCATCTTTTACATCTTTTAAAATTGCATATAATGTAGGAATAGTTGTAATAAATTTATAATCATTTCTTACAAGCAATTTTACCGAATCCATCTCCTCCAATGAGATTGGTTTAAAAGAATTAATTATATTAATTAAGGTAGAATCCATTCTTTACTGGTAATATTCGTATGAATAGGTTTTTTTCTTTATCATTTTATCTTGACCATTATAGGTAATTTTTTGAATTCTATCACCTCTGGCATTATAGGTATATACATGTTTTTCTATAACTTTATTATCAGGTCCATACCAAGTTTCTGTCTCCTTTTTGTTATTTTTATAAGTATATACTACAAGTTGTTTTAACTTTCCTTCTTTATTATATGAATATTCTTTCAAAACATTCCCGTCTTTATCGTACTCTGTTTTATTATCAATTACTTGCCCCGGGCTTCCTTTAACAAAGGTTTCTTCATACTCTGTTTTTGACTTTATTCCTGATTGTTTTTTAGAACTTTGTGCAAAAGATCCATACAAATTACAACAAAGTATGCTTATGCATAATATAATTATTCTCATAGCAATATATTTTTAAAAATTTGAAACATACATAGGAGCCAATTGTACTTTTTGATTATCAGAAGAAATGGTAACTGTTTTACTTACAATTAAATTTTCTTTTGAATATGGCTGTTCACTATATACAAAAATTGTATAAGTACCTTCTATTAAATTAGAAAATACAAAACTACCATTATAGGATGAACGAATTCTATCTAAAATTTCTGCGTTATCCCCATAAGTCAAAAAAACATCAGCATTTTGAGCCGAAATAGTATCTTTAGGTATGGTTGTGCCAGAATAATATTCAATTTGTTTTACAAATCCGCTTATTTGAGCAGACCCATCATCAAAATCAACATATTTATAAATTGTAAGTGTGTCAACAGTAACTTTTTGTTTTCTTGTATCAATAGTTACCGGTTTTCTGATTACTATTTTTTCAATTGCATTAAATTTAGCTGTATCATCGGAATATGCAAAAATAGAATAATTACCGGGCACTAAAAAATTAAAAACATATTTACCTTCCGGAGAAGTATTGGCATCATCACTTTGCAATGTGCCGGTACCATATGATATATATACCTTATCTTTTGCTCTATATGGCTTACCAACAGGTTTAAGCATAGAATTTACTTTTTGCACCATCATAATACCTTCTATTGAAGCAATTCCACCTTCTCCTTCTTGTTTAGCACATGAAACAATAAAAAATATAGATGTTATAATTATTCCTATTTTATTCATACTTTTTTAATTAAAAGAAACAACTACAAAAATACATATTGTTTTTAATTTGATAACAATTTCATAACAATAAAAAAATGTATAACCCTACGAATTTTATATGCAAAAACAAAAAACAAGTATTAATACACAGATGATTATAAATACTTATACAATCTTTTTATATACACTCATTGTATCATAAGCAAACTGAGTATTTGAAAAATTTGATGCATGCTTAAATCCTTTCTCTATCATATCAATACGCAAATCTTTATCTGTATACACTTTCACCATAGCATCACATAAACTTTCAATTGAATCAGGATGAATATACATTGCTGCATTACCACCTACCTCTGGTAATGAAGACGTATTTGATGCAATTACCGGAGTACCACTTTTAAGCGACTCTAAAATTGGTATGCCAAATCCCTCATATTTTGATGGGTAAATAAACATTTGAGCAGACTGATAGAGTGCCGGTAAATCATGATTTTGCACCCCTGTTAGTATTTTTACTTGAGACTGTAATGATTCTTTTTCTATATATTGCTTAACTTTATACAAATATTGTCTTCCATTACCAACAATAACTAGTGGTATTGCGACTTGATTTTTAACTCTATTATATGCCTGTACCAATTGAAGTACATTTTTTCGTTCAGTAATAGCTCCCACATATAAAATAAAATCTGTTGGCAAATTCCATGTATTGCAAACGTGTTGTTTTTCTTTTTCACTTACAATAGTTTCAAATATAGGGTCGCATGATTGATATACTACATGTATTTTCTCTTCAGGAACACCAAAAAAATGAATAATATCTCGCTTTGTTGCTTCACTGGTTGCAATTATGGCATGAGTAACAGCACATGCATGTTTCCATTTTATGTCATACACTGCTTTATCAATCATAGGGAAGTCATTTGGAAAAAACTTATATATTACATCATGTATTGTAACAACTGTTTTTATATCTGTTGTTTCTATTTTAAAAGGTAATTCATGACTCAATCCATGATACAAATCAACATTCTGTTCCAACAAAGAATATAACATAAATCGCGAACGCCACCCAACTTTTGAAAATAATTTAGGTGTTACAACTTTAAATTTTTCAGTAAAATAAAAACTTTCATTGGTATATGAAATACTTGGGGTAAAAAGTAAATATTGATATGAAGGAAATTCCTCGTATAAACTTCGAACCAAACTTCGGCTATAATTTCCTAAACCTGTTCCGTTGTGAAACAATCGTTTTGCATCAAATCCAATTGTATACATCTTATAGATTTTTAGCTAAAATATCAACTATATGAATTGGTATAATTGGCAATTTGTTTTTAGAAATATATCCTGCTATATTCATTAAACAAGAAGCTTCTGTGGAGGTAATATATGAGGCTCCGGTTGATAGGGCATTACGAACTTTTTGTTCAACCATAGCAGATGATATTGCAGTATGTTTTGCAGAAAATGTACCACCAAAACCACAACACGTTTTAGAATCAGGTAAATCAATTAATTCTATACCTTGAACTTGCTCCAACAATAAACGAGGTTCATTTGTAAGTCCATATTCACGAAGGGCAGAACAAGATTCATGAATAGTTACTTTTTCATTAAATACAGCTCCAAATTGAGTTTTTTGTATAACATGTACTAAAAAGTCAGTAATATCATACATTCTAGTTGCAAGTTTTTGAGCTTGTTCTATATGTTCAGGTTCAGAAAATAATGAAGCATATTGTTTTTTAATAAAACCTGTACAAGACCCTCCGGGACTAACAATAATATCATCCCCCGAAAAATCCTGTAAAAATTTAGTTGCCAAAGTAATTGTTTCTTTCATATAACCACTATTGAACGAAGGTTGCCCACAACATGTTTGATTAGGATTGTAGTTTACAGTACAGCCTACATGTTCTAATAATTTAATCATGTTAAAACCTGTTTCGGGGAAAAACTGATCAATAAAACAAGGAATAAATACAGAAACTTGCATAATAAAAATTTTAAATACAAAAATACAGAAACAGTTTCATTTTTTTAAGAAAAGAACTTGTAATTACATAAAATGTTGTAAAAATGTGTAAATTTGATAGATAGAAATACGACAAAATAACAAAAAATGAAGAAAATTAAAGTTGCTGTTGCAATGAGCGGTGGTATAGATAGTTCTATAACTGCTTTACTATTGCAAGAACAAGGATATGATTTAGTAGGAATTACACTACGGGTGTGGGATTATGTATCAGAAGGATGCGAAGAAAAAGAAACCGGCTGTTGTAGTATGGAAGCAATATTTGAAGCACAAGCTTTTGCAAAAAAAATTGGTATTCCTCACCATATAGTAGATGTTCGTAATTCATTTAAAGACATAGTTGTTACTGATTTTATAAACGAATATATAGCCGGTCGAACACCAAATCCTTGTGTTGTATGCAATCCTGCTATTAAATGGGGCGAAGTAATTAAAAAAGCCGAAGAACTTGGTTGTGATTTTATTGCTACCGGACATTATTCTCAAATTGCGCAATTAAATGGTAGATATTATTTTACAAAAGCTGCTGACACATCAAAAGATCAATCATATGTACTGTGGAAATTACCCCAAGAATTCATTAAAAAAACATTACTTCCATTAGGAAAATACAAAAAAAGTGAAATTAAACAATTAGCAATGGAACGAGGATTCGAAAAACTTGCAAAAAAACGTGAAAGTCAAGAAATTTGCTTTATTCCTGACGACGATTATAGAAACTTTCTAAAAAAACGTGTGCCTCATCTTGAATCTTCAGTAAATGGTGGCGAATTTATTTCAACCACAGGAAAACATTTAGGTACACACAAAGGTTATCCTTTTTATACTATAGGGCAAAGAAAAGGTCTTAATATAGCTTTAGGAAAACCAACATATGTTGTAGCTATTAAAAAAGACACAAACCAAATAATTCTAGGAGATAAAGGTGATTTGTTACAAGAAAAAATGATCGTTTCTCACATTAATTTCCTCAAATATTCACAATTTGATGAAAATTCATTGTATTCCGTAAAAATACGATATAATTCGACACCTAATATTTGTAAAATTCGTACAAAAGACATAGATACAATAGAAGTAGAATTTGTAAATTCAGTTGGCGGAATTACACCTGGTCAGTCTGCGGTTTTTTACGAAGGCGATGATGTGGTGGCAGGAGGCATAATACAATAGCAACAAATAAACACATTTGTTTTTTATTATAAAATAGTTAATAAATTGTTTGTTAATAGATTATAATTGTTTTACTTTTGCAAAGTTTTATCACATACGAGCACAAAAATTTAAAAATATAATCAGTATGAAAATACTATACAACCTCCGAAAACTAATATTAACAAGCTTTATAGCCGGTTTTTTATCGATTGCGGCTTACACACAAAGCTCTGTAGGTATTAATACAACTAATCCTAACCCAAATGCAGTTTTAGAATTAGTTTCTCCAAATAATAATCAAGGGTTAAAAATACCATCACTTACAACAGCGCAAAGAACAAATGCCGCTTTTGTGAATAATTTAACTGCTGCTGACAAGGGTTTAATTGTATTTGATAGTGATATTGCATCTTTCTTTTATTGGTCAGGTTCAGATTGGACAAAAATTTCTAAAGGTGAAATTCCAACACTCGAAGAAATTTTAGCTGTTTCAAATAGTGCTGCCAGCAAAAAAATAAGCGATTTAGCTAATCCTGAAAATGCTCAAGACGCTGCAACTAAAAAATATATTGATGACTCATTAACAGTTGTAAACCAAAAAATCTCCATAATAAATGACAGTATAACAAATTTTGACACAAAAATTACCAATCTTAAAACCGATGTAACTAATTTAGACAATCGTGTAACGAATACAGAAGGTGCAATTTCTTCTTTGCAAACTAATATTACTAACCTTGATAACAGACTTACTACTACCGAAAACAACGTTACTACTCTGCAAACTAATGTGAGTAACCTACAAACCAATGTTAGTAATTTACAAACTAATGTAACAAACCTCGATAATAGAGTTACTACAACTGAAAATAATATATCAACTCTGCAAACTAATGTAAGTAACCTGCAAACCGATGTTACCAATTTACAGACCGATGTAACTAATATTGACAACCGACTTACTACTACAGAAAACAATGTTACTACTCTGCAAACTGATGTTACTAACCTCAATAATAGAGTTACTACAACTGAAAATAATATATCAACTCTGCAAACTAATGTAAGTAACCTGCAAACCGATGTTACCAATTTACAAACCGATGTAACTAATATTGACAACCGACTTACTACTACAGAAAACAATGTTACTACTCTGCAAACTGATGTTACTAACCTCGATAATAGAGTTACTACAACT
>Ga0208461_1004249_pt1 | contig 10168 bp, 19 predicted proteins | sample AD_JPNTR4_MetaG_FD_184448 | JGI IMG/M metagenome (GOLD analysis project Ga0208461, IMG submission 184448) | Active sludge microbial communities of municipal wastewater-treating anaerobic digesters from Japan - AD_JPNTR4_MetaG (SPAdes) (version 2) | ecosystem: Engineered > Bioreactor > Anaerobic... | reverse complement strand
GCGTCTCCTCCAGCGCCGGAATCAACTGCTGGCGGAGAACGAGGCTCTGGCGGCGGAAGTGGCCGTTTGGAAACAGCGGCTGGCGCGGGTGTTGAGATGCCAGACGATTCAGGAAGCGATCGAGGAGTTGCAAATCTATTCAGGTAATAATGAGGAGAAGTGATCATGATAAAGAAAAGCTGTGCTATAATACTATCTGTAATCTGTGGTGTAGTAGTGGTTGTTTTTTCAGATTCTGCTGCATTGTCTTCGGGGAATGAAACCTCCGTGTCGGTTCCCAGCGGGTACAGTGCCGGGAATACCTTGATTGTGGAAGGCCGGGATCTAGAGTACCGGGAGGCCGCGGAACTGCTGCTCGATAACGAGCGGTTGCGGTCCCGCGTCGAATGGCTCGAAAATCTGCTGGGCCGCGTGGCGGCCGATTTGGAAGTAATTCAAAGCTATATAAAAGTAACCACACCAGAGTGAGGAGAAAGAACATGAACGTTATACCAATGCCGCAGGTCATCGAGGACATCGCCCACGTGGCACACGAAGCTAATCGGGCCTATTGCCAGACGCTTGGGGATTTAAGTCAGCCGTCTTGGGACGAAGCATCGGCGGAACAGAAGAACAGCGTTCTTCAGGGCGTGCTAGCCGTTCAGGCAAACCCCGATCGAACGCCGCAGCAGAATCATGAAGGCTGGATGGCTCTGAAGATGATGGATGGCTGGACCTATGGACTTGTGAAGGATGTCGGGAAGAAAGTTCATCCCTGCCTGGTTCCGTACAGCGAGCTGCCTTATGAACAACGCTTGAAAAATGAACTGTTTCTTGCGGTTGTGAAAACTCTATTGCCAGTAAACGTATTTCTAGATGAGTCTCCACAATGAACGACAACGATAAGTGGCTCATTATGGCATTCTTATTGATGATTTTCGGATTGATGTTCAGCGGCTGGATGTGCCGGAATTTCATGACGATGTGGTGAACCATTATGGGCGATTTGACGAAGAATTTCTCGTTGTCGGAATTCATCTGCCGGTGCGGATGTTGTTATGACGATATCGAATTGCAACTGGTAAAGAATCTGCAAGTTCTGCGGGACCGGCTGATGGTGCCTATTTACATCAACAGCGGCTGCCGTTGCGCGAAGCACAATGAAGCGGTACGGGGCAACCCAAATAGCCAACATCTCTGGGGCCGGGCGGCCGACATTTCCACAACGCTCGATCCAGTGGTGGTGGCCCGCGCGGCGGCGGACAGCGGATTGTTCAAGGGCATCATGGTTTATGGCTGGGGGGTGCATCTGGATATCCGGCCCGGGAAGAAGTATTGGGCCGGGATATAGTACCCGTGGAGGATGCCATGATCGTCAAAACCAAAAAGGGCTGGTACGTCAAGTCGGAAAGCGGGAAAAATCTGGGCGGGCCGTATAAAAGCCGCGAGGAAGCCAAAAAACGGTTGCGCCAAGTGGAATACTTTAAGCATAAAAAAGGGAAATGAAATGCTGGCGGATTCGCCTGGCAAGGAAACCTTGCCACTTTTAGAGAACAGACTGATGGTCGAACGCCGAGACGCCAACAAACAAGAATTGGAAGATATCAACCGCCGCTTGGAACGCCTGGAGACTCGGGGTTCGGATACGGCAATCGCCAGCTTGCAGAAATTCGAAATGGTCTCCAATAATTTGAACCTGTTGCAAGGCAAAGTGGATGGCATCGTGAAAAAATTGGATTCGCTATTCGAGAAAGGATGCATGTTGGGGAAAATCCAGGAGGAAAAAATCATGGAGCTGAACAAAAAGGTGGAATACACCTTCCAAATATCCCAGGAGGCCAAAAATGAAACCCTTCAATTCCGCGTCGTGCAGTCGATCGTTATCGCCCTTTCAACGGCGTTGATGGTTGGCTTGGTGAATTATTTTTTCTTCCATTTTTCCAAGACATGATCCACATCCATCCTGATATTCCTTACCTCCGGGCGGTGCGGCCCAACGATCCCCATGCGCCCGCCCTTTTTTTTTGATCTCCCCCCTTGACCGCAGATCGTATTCGTATATAATACAAACGAATACAGGAGCATGGCCATGAACCCCAAAGAATCCCCAGAGAGCACGAAGAAAATTATCACCCTCCGCATCGAGGAGTGGAAGCTGTTCCTGCTGCGGAAAATCTGCGAGGAGGCCGGAATCAAGATGTCCACGTTGATCCGGGTGGTATTGGATTTGGTGATTTTTGATCCCAAAAACCAGATCGCGCAATTGGTCATCACGACGTGCCTCCATCCGGAAATGCGGAAAACCATAAACAAAGCCCAGCGGGATTATTTTAAAAAATTAAGCCAGGGGAAATAAAGGAGGGACCTATGCAGAAACGGAAGCGGTCGGGAGCGGAGGTGAAATTGTATTGTTTCCGGTGCAGGAAGCCGACGGCGCACTTCTACCATGCGAAGGGATTTATCTGCTCCAAGTGCCTGAATATCCGGGCATTGGACAGCGCCGATGTCAACAAGGGAGGCGATCATGCCTGATTATGTCTTCAATCACCAAAAGATCATTCGGCTGAATGCCGAAAACGTAAAGAAGCTGAAGGCGGTGGAGATCATCCCCAAGGGAAACATGGTGATCATCGGGGGGATGAACGGGCAGGGGAAAAGCTCGGTGCTCGACGCCATCTGGTATGCGGTCACCGGGAAATCGGCCATGCCTTCCCTTCCGGTGCGGCAAGGAGCGGACAAGGCCACCATCGTATGCGAATTGGACGACTTAATCATCACCCGCACCATTACGCCGACCGGCGGAGGAACCCTGAAAATCACCAACCGGGAAGGGTTGCAATATTCGCGCCCTCAGGAGATCCTGGACAGCCTGTATTCCAAGATTTCCTTCGATCCGCTGGAATTCCTGCGGATGAACAAGAAGGAACAGATCCAGTGCATCAAGGATTTGGTGGGCTTGGATTTTTCCGACTTGGACAGGAAATATCAGGAAATATACGAAAAGCGCACCGAGAACAACCGGAAGATCCGGTCCTTGGAAGGAGCCCTGGCATCCATCCCCTATGCCGCCGATGCCCCCGAGGAGCCGCTGGATGTCGTGCGCATGGTGGATCAATTGGCCGAGGAGGAAAAGCGGGAGCGGCAGCAATTGTCGCTTGCCCAAGAGTTGGAGGAAAAGAAGAGAAAAATCACGCTGTGCCAAGAGAAAATCGATCAATTCCGCGCCCGGATTACGCAATTGGAGGATGAGATCCGCCGCAGCCAGGCGGAAATCGTCCGGTGCGAGGAGGAACAGGCCTCCTTGCAGCACACCATCGATTCCATCGAACCTTCCCATGCCGAAGAAATCCGGCAGGCGATCCGCAATGCCCAGGCCATCAACAAAAAGGTGGAGAACAATCAGCGCTACCGCCAAATCCAAGAGGACCTGGAAAAGACCCGGGCGTGTTCCGAATCCCTGACCCAAGCCTTGCAGGACCTCGCCAAAGAGCGGTTGAACCGGATCAGCAACGCGAAGATGCCGATCCCCGGGTTTACGATCAACGAAGAAACCCAGGAGGTGTTCTATTTGGGCGTACCCTTCGACCAATGCGCTGCTTCGGAGCAGATGCGCGCCAGCATTTCCATTGCGATGGCCTGCAATCCCACGCTCCGGGTGATGCGGAGCAAAGATGGTTCGTTGTTGGACCATGAACGGCTGGCGATGATCGCGGATATGGTGCGCCAGAATCATTATCAATTCTGGCTGGAGCGTGTGGGAGACGGGGAAGAGTGTTCCGTGATTATTTCCGACGGAACCGTGGTTGAGGAACGGGAGGCGGACCATGAATTATCTCATTGATAAATACCCCCATGTGGATCCCAGCCTTCCGTCGGAGGACTATCACCGGTCCGATCCCGTTTCCAAGAGCCTGTTGGACGCCTTGGGCAAATCCTATTGGCATTACGAAATGACCCGGAAGGGATTGCTGGAGAAGAAAAGCAATGCCTTCGACATCGGCACGGCATTGCATCTCTCCGTGTTGCAGCCCCATTTGTTCGACCGGCAAGTGGTTTGCGGCCCTCCCGACCGGCGGGGCAACCGGTGGAAGGAAGTTGTGGAGCGCAACCCGGGGAAGACCGTCCTGATCGAGGAAGATTACAATGAAATCTTCTCTCTGCGGCAGGCGTTGGCGGACCATCCGTTGGCTCAACGGATTTTGGGCTGCTCCTCCAAAGTGGAATGGAGTTATTTTTGGCAGGATTCCCATACGGGGATTCCTTGCAAGTGCCGCCCCGACCTGACCATTGATCCCGATGGATGGTTTGAGGAAGGGGTGTTGGTGGATTTGAAAGTGGTCGCGCCGGATAATGGAATTCCGGATCGCTTCGCGTATTACATCGAAGAGTACGGCTATGACATCCAGGCCGCCTTCTATCTAGACGGGGTGCGCCAGGTGACGGAGAAACCATTCAGTCATTTCCTGTTTCTGGTCATCGAAAAGGAAACCCGGTTGATTTCCCTATTCCATCTGCCCGCCGACCATGATTACATCAGCGGCGGACGGCAGCGGTATGTCAAGCGCCTATACGCCTTGCGGGAATATCTGGATAATCCTCCAGAGTATTTAGGGTATCCTACGGTCATCCAGCCGGTGGAATGCCGGGGCTGGTACAAAAAGGCCCTGGAAGGAGGCGAACTGAAATGAGCAATCCCCCCGATGCCATCAAGGGAATCGTGCAGCCGGTTTCTCCGGTTCCGTCCCTTTCGGACAATCCATTCGCCATTGCGGCGGCGGAGACGGCCAAAGCCATGGTGCTGGCCAAATTCTATCATGCGATGCAGCATCCCCGGGACAAGGCCTCGGCCCGCCTGAAAATCTTGGAAAATTGCCGCCGCCCGTCCTTCGCGGCTCAATGCCGGTATAAAAAGCCGGTCGGCAAGGGGTATGTGACCGGGCCGACCATCCGGTACGCCGAAATGGTGTTGCGGTGTTGGGAGAATATCGACATCCAATCCCAGCTGTTGTACGAGGACCAGCGGACCAAATATTGGAGAATCACTTGCCTGGACCTGGAAACCTGTCTGAGCTATTCCCGGGATCTATCGATCTCCAAGGTGGTGGAGCGCAAATCCGCCAAGGACCGGATCGTCATCGACCAGCGCGTGAATTCCTTCAAGGAACCGGTGTATATCGTCCTGGCTACCGAGGACGAGATCCTGAATAAGGAATCCGCGGGAATCAGCCGGGTGATCCGTAATGACGGATTGCGGCTCGTCCATGGAGACATTGTGGAGGAGGGGTTGATGGTCGCGGATCAGACCCTGGCCAATGAATTGGCTGAAGATCCCACGGTGGGATGGAAACGGATGGTGGATGCCTTTTCCACCATCGGGATCTATCCGGAGGACCTGAAGGAATACATCAAGCGGGAATACGGGAAGAACGATTTAACCCATTTGAGCGCGTCGGTCATCCAGGACCTGCGCGGCATCTACCAGGCCATCCGCGATGGGGAATCCAAGTGGTCAGATTATTTGGAAGCAGGGACTTCCTCCACGGATGATTTGACCGGCAAATTTTTGAATGGAAATAATCCCTCTCCGGAAGATCTTCCAAAACCGGCGAATATGCCCTCTACGGCACAGGAGTGATCCCATGAAATGCTACATCCCCCTTATTACGGCAAAAGACGCCAAGTTTGGCGTGGTCATGGCGGTATTCCAACCGGCCAACGATGCGGATCCAAAACCAGGCCAGCTTTTCTTTCCCGTATTCTTCGGAAAAGAAGCGGCCGCGGCGTATCTCGATATATTGGGAAATATCGACGGGGACCGCGAATGGAATATGTTGGAATTGGATATGAATCTATTTGAAATGGATAGGGAGGATAATCCAGAGGCCGCAACCGAGGAATGAATCCATGACCCGGCAAATTCAATTCTTCGTCCCGGGCACGGCCCGTCCCGGAGGATCCAAGCGGGCTTTCATGAACAAGCGCAGCGGGAAGATCTGCGTCGTGGAGGATTGCCGGGACAATAAAAATTGGAGGGCGGATATCCAGACCCGGTTTTTGCAAGCCCAAGGGATGTCTTTCGGAAGATCCCCCGTCCAATTGGAATTGCAATTTTTTTTCCAGCGTCCCAAGAGCCATTACGGGACCGGGAAAAAGGCGGAATGCGTCAAGTCTTCCGCGCCCCACTATCATGCCCAAAAGCCAGACGCCACCAAATTGATCCGGGCGGTGGAGGATGCCTTGACCGGCCTGGCCTGGCATGACGATGCCCAGGTATGCAGGCAAATCGTGGAAAAGCATTGGTGCGGCCCCGGAACCCTCATGCCCGGCGTGTGGATTCGGATTCAAGAACTGGATGGAGGCGGCTCGATCCCCATACCCCTCTAGCCCTTGAGCTGCCTCCTTTTTTTTACAAAATCAAGGAGATCAAAATGGGCCGAGTGTACAGCGATCCCCCATGGTTTATCGAAAGAATTCCCAATAAGGAATGTCCCTTCGCGATTTGCCGGACGGACGAAGACGGGGTGAAGCACGATATCGCCCTCATCCCCGATTATCCATCCACCAATCCCTCGGACCGCCGGTTGATTTCGATGGCCCCCGAATTGGCGGATGCCATCGACGAATTACTTCCCTGGATCAGCGGAATGCTGGATATCCTGCAGGATGTCGGAGTCCGGTTGCAGGTGGAAGATTACAGCAATTTGGACCGGTTGATCAAATTGCGGAATCAATATACGGAGGAAATCCCAGCATGCGATCCCGATTGATCCGGCAATATCATCTCCGCGAAGAATACGGCCGGTTCGGCCTTCCGGCTTTTGTCCAGGCCGCCTGCGATGCGTGGGACCGGTTGATTGCCGGTGGCGCATCCGAAGAGGATTTATCCGCCATCCGGACCCTGTGCTACCTCCGGATGAAATCCGATAGGCCATTTCATGCGTTTTTGATTGAATTGGACTATCTCTGGCAAATTCAGGGCGGTAAAATGAAATGTCTTACGCTACCTCCTCCCTCGTATCAATAATTGTGCGCTTGTCTTTTCCTTGGGTTTGCATGGGGTTTCTATCTTTGCAGGGGGACAGCAGGGCAATGGTTATGACATACGGGAGAAGCCGGGCCATAACGATAGGGGGGAATGGCAATGGGAAAGGGTTTAAGGTCCGTGTTCCGGGGATGGAACATGTAGCCAACCTTGAGGCGGAAAAAAAGGTGCTCGGCGCGATGATCCGGGATCCGGAATCCATCACCCAGGTTTCGGATTACCTGGATGCCAACGACTTCTTTCACCCCCCGCATCAAATCATATACAAAGCCATCATCGAGATTCATTTCCAGGGGACCCCGGTAGACCTGGTGGTTCTCGGGGAATCCCTGGAACGGAAAGGGGAATTGGAATTGGCGGGAGGGGCCTCGTATATCGCCCAGCTCCCCTTTTCCGTGGCCTCCTCTGTCAATATTCACTATCATTCCCAGATTATCCGGGAGAATGCCATCCGCCGCCATATTATTTATGAAGCCATGAAAGATATCGATCTGGCTCCCACAGAAGAAATCTCCCATTTATCCGGAAGATTTCTTCGCCGGTTCCAGGGATTGCAAAATTGCCTTCCGGGGACCGGCGCCTTCCATGTCGGGCAGATTCTTCCGGATGTCATTCAGAAAACGGAGGCCATGGTGCAGGAGGCTATGGAGGGGAAGCCCGCGCGGAAAGCGGTCACGACCGGCCTGGTGGATTTGGACCGGTTCACCGGCGGAATGGACCGTGGAGAAATGATTGTCCTGGCGGCCCGCCCCTCGGAGGGGAAAACGGCACTGGCTTGCCGGATCGCCTATGAAGCTGCGCAGAATGATTATCCCGTTTTGTTTTTCAGTCTAGAGACTTCCAAAGAAATCCTCATCCAGCGGACCTTGTGCGGATTGGCGCAAATTTCGATCCAGGATCTCGTGGAAGGCCGTGTGCAGACTTCGGCCATAGAGCGGATTCAGGAGGCCCGGAAGAAATTGGAGAAAATCCCCCTTTATGTGGATGATGGATCGGGCAACCCGAACGGGCGGAATGTGGAATCCATCCTGGCCCGCTGCGAGCGGTTCAAGTTGTTGCATCCCGAAACCGGGCTGATCATCATCGATTACCTGCAACTGATGCGCAACCAATCCCGCAATACCTACGCCTCCCGGTATGAACAAATCACCGAAATCAGCAACCACTGCCAGTCCCTCCCCCTCCGCATGAATTGCCCCCTGCTTCTTCTCTCCCAGCTTTCCCGGGACGTGGAAAAAGAGAAACGGAATGAACCGCGGATGTCCGACTTGCGGGATTCCGGGGCCATCGAACAGGACGCCCACCAGATTTGGTTCCTGTCCCGGGAACCCAAGGTCGCCTTGGGGGAAATCGGGCCGCGCAATCTGACGGTGGCCAAAAACAAAAACGGGAAGACCGGGAAATTGAAATTGCAGTTCATGCCCCAATATTTGTGGTTCGAGAATTATTCCTTGGGAGAAGAATCCAATTGGATGGATGAAGAAGAAGAGTGGAACCCTTTTTGAAAGGAGGCTGCCGGAATGATCCTCATGAATGAAGAGCAAGAGATCGCCCAATACCAGCGCACCATGAAGCGGATTCTGAAGCATCCCGTACGGAAGGGCCGGTGCCAGTCGTGCGGCCTTCATTCCACCCCCTTGTTCCGGGTGGCGGATAAGCGGTGGTGCCAATCGTGTGTGCGCCGTCATTTTGAATCCAAAACAGGAGTATTGACATGAACCGTGTATTTTTATTAGGCCGGTTGACCCGCAATCCGGAAATCGCCACAACGACCAGCGGGAAGAAATGCGCGAACTTCAGTCTGGCGGTCTCCCGTCCATATAAAAACAAAGACGGGACATACGATTCCGATTTTTTTAATTGCACCGCCTGGGGGCGTTCCGCGGAGTATGCGGAAAAATATTTACACAAAGGGCTGGCTGTGGCGATGGAAGGAGAGCTCCGCCAGGATAAATGGGAGGACCAGGAAGGCAAGCGCCGGGAAAAGGTTTATGTGAATATCGCCAAAATCCACCTGCTCCCCGGAACCAGAAAGCCGGACGGGAATGGGGCTTCGCCAGATGCCGGAGAATTCCCAGGGGCAGAGGCGCCATCCCTGGAACTGCCCATGGATGCCGAAGAGGACAATTTGCCCTTCTGAACGAGGGGTAAGGGAGGATAACCCGTGGAAATCAATCTAGAACCCTTGACCCGGTTGAACCGCGATCTGCGCCAGGCCGCCCTGACGTTGAGCAAGGCGGAAGTCCGGTTTCTGGTGGACATGTATTACATGGTCCAGGAATGGCGCATCCAGTCTGGGAATCGGGTGCGCAGCCTGCGGGAGACCGGCGAGCCCCATGGAGTCATTGCCTGGTTTCATGGACAATCCCATATCTTGGAGAATCAAATTAAAAAGGCCCTGGATTATTATTCCCAATCGACATGGATTGGGGAATGGGCGCGCAGCATTGTGGGGATCGGCCCCGTCATCGCCTCCGCGCTGGAGGCTTACATTGACATCGAGAAGGCTCCGACGGTGGGACACGTATGGCGGTATGCGGGTTTGGACCCAACATGCGAATGGAAAAAGGGAAATAAGCGTCCTTGGAACGCCGGATTGAAAACCATCTGTTGGAAGATAGGAGAAAGTTTCGTTAAGGTATCCGGGCGGGAGCATGACATTTACGGGAAATATTATTTGGCCCGGAAGGAATATGAGCAGGAAAAAAACAAACGGGGGGACTACGCTGACCAGGCCATGAAGAAATTGGAAAAGTTCCGGATCGGGAAAGACACCGATGCCTACAACTGGTATATCAACGGCCAACTTCCGCCTGGCCACATCCATGCCCGCGCCAAACGTTGGGCGGTGAAATTGTTCCTGGCTCATTGGCATCATGCCTATTACCGGATTCAGTACGGATCCGATCCGCCCCTGCCTTATCCTATTGAATTTCTGGGCCATGAGCATTATATTCCTCCTCCGAACCTTGAATGAGAGCGCCAGCCATTCTATACGAGGGTGCCAAAAGTAGTGAGCGCCAGCCATTCTATTAGAGGGTGCCAAAAGTAGTGAGCGCCAGCCAGGTAACTGGAGAGAACCATAAAGGGAAAGCGCGACGCGCAAGTGCCGGAAACGACAGAATGAGAGCACATATTACGGATTGT
>Ga0208461_1004245_pt1 | contig 10178 bp, 16 predicted proteins | sample AD_JPNTR4_MetaG_FD_184448 | JGI IMG/M metagenome (GOLD analysis project Ga0208461, IMG submission 184448) | Active sludge microbial communities of municipal wastewater-treating anaerobic digesters from Japan - AD_JPNTR4_MetaG (SPAdes) (version 2) | ecosystem: Engineered > Bioreactor > Anaerobic... | reverse complement strand
ATAGAAGAGATGGAAAAAGAATTCGCCAAATACAAGGCTTTCTGGAATGACGCCAGATTGGCGGATAAAATGCAGTGGGAACAGAATAGAAAGAGGTAACAGCAGGATTTATTCAATAAACAGCAATAGTTATGTGCAATTTTGAAGAATAAAGAAGGAGGAGGAGTAAAATGTTTATTAAAAAAATCACTTTTCAAATGGAAAATGATTTCAAAGCAGTTTTTTGTTGTGAACATTGTGGACATACTTACGAAGGCTGGGGATATAATGATTGGTATTTTCACAATGCTGTTTTACCCCAAAAGGAATGCCCAAAGTGTAAGTTGACACGACAAGATTTATTCAATAAACAGTAATAGTTCTGTGCAATTTTGAAGAAAAAAGAATAAAGAAGGAGGAGTAAAATGAACTGGAAAGACCTAATTAACGAAGAAGAAGTAACAGAGGCTATCAAAAAGGAAATGATGAACAACATTGTCTCAGCGGTAAAGTACAACATTGTACAAGATTACGTAAAAGAAGTATCGGACATTGTTAAGAAAGAACTACAAGAAGACGAAGAGTTTAAAGCTGAAATCGCTAAAATTCGCCATGTTCTAAATTCAAAATTGAAAGAAATGATGCTAGAACAACTTGAGGAAGTTATTAAAACATTAAAAGTAGATGTGCGAACTTGGGAATTGGCTAAAGCTCTTTGGGTTAAAATTCAAATTCGATAAAATGTCTCAATGAGTGGTAAATAAAAGATGAAAAGATGGAGTTGTTCATAAGAGAACTTGATGGGTTTTAACATCAACACCCTTCAATAGGAGGTAGTATGAAAGTAATAATAAGAGATAAAAGCAAATTCAACCCTGAAAAACCAGTTTCATTTAATAATAATTTCTTTGAGAAGATCTACTCTCTTGATAAAGACCGATGGATAATTAGTTATAGAGATGGATATGGGATGGGATTCTGTGCACATTCTGGAGCATATATCTCATGCAAGGATTGTGTATATTACGTAAAAAAGAAGTGTAATGCAAAACCCTTTAGTATTGATTATGTAGATCTTTTGAAAGAACTGATGAAGAATATTAAAGATGGAAAAGAAGTAACAATAGAAGAAATGTAACTTTATAAAACATTCCTCAATATTCTATAAAATATTATATCTCCCTCGCCCCTGGGATAAGCCCATTTTAACATATTTTTCAGAAATGTAAACCAATCATACATAAAAAAAATTCTTTACATTAAAGCATTTTTGTGTTAAGATTAAATAAAAAATTAAGGAGGTATTTAATATGTCTTCCGTTAATCCTTTCTTTGAAGTTTACAAGGAACCCCTATATACTAAGAGTGGTATCCCCGTTAATAAGGTGGCTCTTATTAATGCAGAAACCAACAGTGTTATTGGTGTTGCAAGTCCGAATTATGAAATTGTTCCTAATAAAAAGATTGCTGAACTGTTTGAGAATGCCTTTGATAAGGTGGTAAGTGTTGAAGATCATCTTGATGCCAGAACAAGTAGGTGGTGCCGTCATATTGTTCTTGATACTGATGAATATGCAATCGAAATCACTAAGGGTGATATTGTGAGGGTAATGTTGAAGATTTTCAATTCTTACAATGCTAAGGCAGCCTTTGGATTCAGTGTTTCAGCTATCAGATTGGCATGTCTCAATGGAATGACAGTTATCGATCCCGCTGTCCTTTCGGTGAAGTATTATCATTTCCATAACAATGCCAATGCAATCAAAATCGATTTTAGTGATGTAGTGGTTAATCTCAGTGATTCCATCAAGAAGTGGAAACAGTGGACTAAGGTTGAGTATAGTCGTGATAATTTCAAAGAATTCGTCGAGAAACTTCCCTATATTAGTGATAAAATGACCGACTATCTTCTTAATAATTATGATGTTTACAAGAGTAAGTTTCGTGGTAATGACACCAAGTGGACTGCTTATAATGCTATTACCTACGCAATGACTCACAATACTGCTGCTCGTCGTGGTTCTCATATATTCTCCAATAGGTTCAATACCCTTAATAAGGTTGCTCATGATTTCTATAAATCTGATGTTATTGAGGTGTAAAATATGGAACTGAAATTTTCGGATCGTGGAAGGCCTTATATTGAATTTGACGATGGTGATATGATGATTTTTGCGGAAGAAACATCAACACCTACTCACTATAAGTATTTCATTTATTCTGGTGTTGTGACTACTACAGTTGCTCTATCTGGAAATGGTAAGAAAAAAGGTGATAAAAAGATAGCTACAGTTAGCAATAACATGTCATTTATAATCCCCTGTAATTTTAAAGGTATTCCAAGAGACGTAAAAAAGGTATTAGCAGATGATATCGAGACACTATCAGATTATGTAACACCATTTCTTGAAAACGGTATGTTTCCTAAGAAGAAGATAAACGAACTACAGAAGGTTATTGAAAATGAACAGGAGTAGGATTTGGTAAACATAAAAGATGTTGTAAAGGGAGGAATGGAAAAACAACAAGTGATAATGAAGAAGATAAAAAGTATTTCATTTAAGTGCATTGAAATAGAAACATTATAGTAGAAAATCTCAAGAAAAATTAAAGTAAGTAAAAACAAATGTATGATATAATTCTAAAAGAGAGATAAGAATGAAGATTACTGTTGATATATTAAGAAAATGGAACGCCTGTAAGGACGGTGTTCGGTTCTTTTGCAGAAATTTTCCAAACGGTCTTGATCTTGACAAATATACAATCGTTGGTGATTACAAAAATTGGGTGGGATGGTTGATCCAAAATTCAGCGGCCAGATCTTTTACAGATCTGGACAATTTTTATCTTTATAACAAGGAGTAGAAATGAAGAAAGTGATACTTCAAGAAATCAAAAACTTAATTCAAAAATTAAATCTAAATTGTTCTATTAAAGAGTTTCCAGAAAGAGTTAACTGGAGAGACATCAGTAGTGAGCAGAAGCTTTCTAAAGATTTTATTAGAGAATTTAAAGATAAAGTTAATTGGGAATTTATTAGTGCATATCAGGAACTTTCAGAAGACTTTATAAGAGAATTTCAGAATAAAGTTAATTGGTTTTATATTAGTCAATTTCAGAAACTCTCTGAAGACTTTATAAGAGAGTTTAAAGATAAAGTTAATTGGAGATGCATTAGTATTTATCAGAAACTCTCGGAAGCTTTCATTAGAAACTTTAAAAACAAAGTTAATTGGAAACACATCAGCACCAATCAGAAACTTTCTGAAGACTTTATAAGAGAATTTCAAGATAGAGTTAATTGGGAATACATTGACATTTTTCAGAAACTTTCTGAAGATTTTATAAGAGAATTTCAAGATAAAGTTAATTGGGAATTTATTAGTTATTATCAAACTCTTTCTGAAGATTTTATAAGAGAGTTTAAAGATAAAGTTAATTGGAATAATATCAGTCAATGTCAGAAACTTTCTGAAGACTTTATAAGAGAGTTTAAAGATAGAGTTAATTGGGAATACATTGACATTTTTCAGAAACTTTCTGAAGATTTTATAAGAGAATTTCAAGATAAAGTTAATTGGGAATTTATTAGTTATTATCAAACTCTTTCTGAAGATTTTATAAGAGAGTTTAAAGATAAAGTTAATTGGAATAATATCAGTCAATGTCAGAAACTTTCAGAAGACTTTATAAGAGAGTTTAAAGATAGAGTTGATTGGAATGAAATTAATGTTCATCAAACTCTATCGAAGAAGTTTCTGAAAGAGTTTTCTGATAGATTAGATATCAACCTCTATAACGAAGTACATCAAAAGAAAACTCGTGAACAGAAGATTAAGGAGATGAAAGAATACGCTCAAAAGTGGAATCTGAAGTTCGATGGAAGATATTTATATGCTTTCAGAAATCACGATATACTTGGCAGAGGATTATTTAATAAAACTCAATTTTATGAAAAAGGAAAGTACTATCGTGATTGGAAATGTGATATGAGAGAAGATGTTAATAATAGCTTTGGATTCGGAATTTGGCCAGAAGGGAACACTCTAGTAAAGATAAGTATTAGAGACTGGGGTGTGGCTGTTAAAGATGATCCAAGTGGTAAAGCTAGAGTACAGGGGTTTTACTGTAAGTAAAATAAAATAAATAATTATACTTGGTCAGATCTTTTACAAATCTGGCCGATTTTTAATTTTAATATATTTTTATATAGAAATAGTACATGAAATAATATTTATATTTTTATTTAAAAAAGGAGTAAAAATGAGACAATGGATGGTTGATCCAAAATTTATGTGTGATAAGCATCTATTCGGAGAGCATGTGGAACACCATATGTTCATAGGAACATTGATAAGAAAGAAATCAATCGTTGGTGATTACAAAAATTGGGTGGGATGGTTGAACATCAAGAGGGAATATGATGATCGTGGATTCTTGATAAGAGAAACTCATCCAGAAAATATAGAAATAAAATATGAATATGATGATTGCGGATGTCTTGTAAGAAAGATTGATGGTATTGGTTTGGAAATTGTATATGAATATGATGATAATAAACGCTTAGTAAAAGAAATTTATCCAGATGGTATGATAACTTATTATGATTATATAATCGATGGGGAATTTAGGATTGTAGTTAAAAGAATAAACGATCAAGTAATTTATTCAAAATATGACAATCATGAAAGAATAGCAGAAATGATCCTTCCAAATTACCAGATTTATCAATGGGTATATGATAGCAATGGAAATGTTATTGAAAAGAGATTCCCTGTTGGTAATGTTTCTCACTATATATATGATGATAATGAAAATCTAATTAAATGGATATTTCCAGATGGTAATACCATTCAATGGGAATACGATGATAAGGGGAATCAAGTTAAAGAAATTTTTTCAAATGGACATGTTAATAAATTTGAATACTTCCATGATAAAAATGGGATGTTAACTATGATTAGAAAAAATAATAAAACTATTCTAGAAGTTTGTCATATAAGGAATACCGGGGAGTTAATAGGATTATATGAACACTATTAAACAGAATATAGTCTTTTTACATAAGTTATGGAGAAAGTCATTCTCTATCTCACCCAAAATTATTACGAATACTAATCTAAAAAATTCTTGATGTATAGTATGTTCAAAGAAAAATGGAGGAAAGAGATGCTTCCCCTATATAAGAAACTTGTTGTTATGTTCCATCCAGATGTATGTAAAGAATACTATGCTCTTGAAAGAACTAAACTAATCAATATCAATAAAAACAATGAACAAGAGCTTCGTAGGTTAGCTACTTTGTGGGGTGTTATTAAATCTACTGATCAACAACAGGACAGACGGCCGGTTTTTGAACAAGAAATAAGGAATGACCGGTATAATCATATAAGAACTAAAGCTGAAAGGATTAAAAGAGGGTTTGAACGTTGTAATTTGAAACCCAATACCTATTATGATGGATTAGGAATAAAGGTTTTTACAAAATATGGATATATTACAGTTATTAGAACAACAGCTCAATTTGTTATCTATAAAAAATGGGATGGAAAAGAAGCTCGTGTTAGTATTACAAAGTGTTACAATAAACATTAGTCCAAATTTTATCATGTTATACTATTAAACACTGGTTTAAAATTTTCCCTATTAAAATAAAGGGAGTAGTAGGATGAGGGTGATTAAAATAATTGTATATAGATTTGATGAACTTCCTGATGATGTAAGGAACAACACTATTAAACGGTATAGGTATATAAATGTAGAAAAAGACATTTGTTGGTGGCAACCGATTATTGATGAAGCAGAACAGATGGGGGTTGTCATAGCTGATTTCGACCTATATAAGAACACAATAATAGGCACTCTAACCAAAAGTATCGAAGAAGTAGCACAGAACCTACTGAATAAATTTGACAATAATTCCAAGATTAAAGAATACGAACGAGTGAATCCTAACAAATTTATTAAGATAGTGCTTAACGAATATCTTGACATTTTAAGAAAGAAATATGAATATATGACAAGTGTTGAAGCTGTTATAGCAACTCTAAAAGATTATGAATTTACAAATGATGGAAAAATATGTTATGAATAAAAAAAAATGTTCATATGGTGTTGGTGAGCAATAAACTGATGGTGAGTTCGTTATCTCTAACATAGATACAATTTCTGATATATTCAGACAAATTAGATTTGTTCCAATTCTTGTTGATCATATACCTATAAAATAACAGAATAATATATACTGGATGTTCCGATAAGTTTGATGTATTAAATAGATATGAGCGAATTCAGTTAAAATAAATCGAGATGGTGATATTTATATAGTGGCAGATTGTCGTTCAATCGGATATGATTATGAATATACTCCATCTTTAACCATCAATAATAGTCATTAAAGTGGGGAGAGATGTATATGGCAAAGTTCATAGTTGAAATAGGTTTCTCTAAAGATATAGCCGATGATATTCACCGTTACGTTCAGACTACTACAAATGGTGCGGTGGGATTTTTTGATGTATTGGAAGAAAACATTGATTCAGTAATACGATCTATGGATCCTAAAGGTTACGCGAAAATTATCGAAGTTATCTATAATGACTGAGGCGTATAATGGAACTAATAACCTATCTAAAAGCTGGGTATCCTCTCCTATGGGTTTGTACTCATGAAGAGGATAGAGCGATATCTGTATTTTCTCAAGAAGCACAAGGATATTCGATTTTTTCATGGGATATGGTGACAGGTCTTCATGATCACGCTACGGATCAGATAAGACAGATACACGATCCTCTGCATTCAATTCAAGCAGTAACCACCTTGCCTGAATCGTCGATACTTTTTCTCAAAGACTTTCATAAATTTGTTCATGCAGTAGATATTTTTAGAACAATAAAAAATTTTGTTCCTCTTTTGAAGGCTACAGATAGGCATATAATAATTATCTCTCCAGGAATAAACATTCCTGTTGAACTGGAGAAAGATATCACAGTCATATTCTTTGAACTACCTACAGTTTCAGAACTGTTGGAGATTACACACAAGATAGTAAAAGAAAATAAGCTATCTGTAAAAGTCGATGAAAAGACTATTTCCGCAGCCAAAGGCTTAACTATCTATGAAGCTGAGAATGCCATAGCACTCAGTCTCGTAAAAGAGAGAACTATATCCAAAAAGATCCTTGAAGCGGAGAAACTTCAGGCAATTCGTAAGAGTGGTCTGATGGAGCTTCAGAATCCCGAACCTATTGAAGTCCTTGGTGGTTTAGAAGGACTCAAAAAATATCTTCAGCATCGTAAAGAAGGATTTTATAGATCAGATCTACCAGCATACGCTCGTCCTCATGGCATTATCCTTGTGGGTCCTCCTGGAACGGGGAAATCGCTTTCAGCAAAAGTATGTGCGTCTATCTTCGACATCCCGTTAATCCGATTAGATATTTCAAGTCTTAAAGGAAGCTATGTAGGTGAATCCGAGAAGAATATGCAACAGGCTCTTATCCTCGTCAAATCCGTTGCACCAGTTGTAGTGTGGATGGATGAATTTGAAAAAGCATTTGCTGGTGTTGCAAGTTCTGCAAAAACAGATGGTGGCACTACTCTCGGCATGATAGGCCGTCTTATGACTACCATGCAAGATTTTCGTAATGATGGAGTGCCAGTCTATTGGTTTGCTACGGTTAATGATATAAGCAGTCTCATAGAAAACAGTCAGGGTGCTATGATGAGGCGTTTTGATGACGTTTTCTTCCTCGATTTTCCATCACTAAAGGAGAAACAAGATATTATCAAAATTATGAACTGTAAATACACTACTAAAATTCCCATTGAATGGGCGGAAAAAATGGAAAACTGGACAGGTGCAGAAATCGAAAAACTTGCATTTTCATCTCTGTATGATGGACTTGATGAAGCGTTTGCATCTATACGTCCCATATATCATCAGTGCCAAGCTTCAATCGAAAAAGCCCGTGAATGGGCTAAGTATAATGCCCGTTTTGCTAATGACGATGAACAAACCAATAATCAAAAAAAGCGCAAAATAAAAATCTAAGAATGTCTATGAGTAACACAATGAATATCAAAATAGAACTTCATGATAGAGAAGCTCTTGAATATGCTTGCCAGCGACTCGGATTGACAATCATCGAGGGGAAACACAAGCTCTACTCTTCTACTGAGGAAGGGCTCGCCGTCTGTTTGTCTGGGTGGAAATACCCTGTAGTTATCAAAAATGATGGAACAATAGCTTATGATAATTACAGTGGGTCATGGGGAAAGCCTGAGGAGTTGAACAAATTACGTGCCTATTATGGTGTAGAGAAAGCTAAAATAGAGGCACGGAAAAAAGGATATAGTGTATATGAGACTTTTAATAGTCATACTCAAGAATTTGAGTTACGTATTAGAGTAAGAGGATAAAATTATGGAAGAAATAGTATTGAGATTCAGCCTCACCACGGGAGATGTTGTTGTGGAGGCTCGGGGTTTTCATGGCAGTTCTTGTCAGGACGCTACACGCTTTTTACGAGAAACCCTCGGTGATTGCACTGATTTTAAGCGAAAAGCCGAGTGGTATGAAAATAACATCGAGATCACTGGATGTCTTAATAGTAATCTCTGTGGATGAAAAAATGCCTGTTAAAATATCATGGGAAATTATACCAGGAAGAGATAAGTATGATAGAGCTCAGTTAATTATGAATGAGTATTATTTTGGAGAAGAATTATCTCTCAGACCTCGTATGGTATTTGAAAAAAGTTATCGTCTTCCAGGCCAAATATATTGCGGAAGAAATCCTAAACTTCAGTACAAAAATAGCAATGACTATTGTCACGTACTTTACACCATAAAAATTCGCAAAAATGTCTATATAGATAGGCCTCTAACGAATAAATCCACTACGGAGTTTATTAACTTCAACTGTCGTGGGCGTTGTGTAGGATGTTGTGCCTATCTACCACAACAAGATACTTATGAAAAATTTGAAAAAGTATTTCGTGAAATAGCTAATGACATAAACAAAGCCTGGGATGATGCTGTAGCAAAAGCGAGAAACTTCAAAGCATTTGAGAAAGGGCCAGTAATAATATCAAGTTCTGACTATAATAGATCCAAACGTAAAATGATAACATGTGGTTATATTAAAAAATGCCGTTAATCATAGAGTGGAAAATTTGCAAGGAAAAAGAAGGATATTGGAGACCCAGATTGATTATGAAATGGCAATATCTTGGTGAAGAACTGTCTCTCAGACCTCATATGGAGTTTAGGAGACATTATTCATTACCAGGTACAATATATTGTGGCTCTGATACTGAACTTGAGAAAGATGGAAGTAGTGATTATTGTTATGAAACCTATACTATAGATATCACCATAAACACTTACATAAGCAAACCTTTAATGATAAATAACATTTTAATAATTCATGATCAGCATAAATGTAATGGAAAGTGTGATAACTGTCGAATCTTCCTTCCTTGGCGGCCTAACCAAGATTACAGCGACTTTGAAGAAGTATTTTACGAGATGGCTTATGATATGTGTGAAGCATGGAATAAGGCAGTAGCAGAGGCGATGAAATCCGAGGTTTTTGAGGAAAAATCAGTGATTATATCGAGTTCTGATTTTTACGATAAAAAGTCAGAACCTATACCTACACGTAAAATAATAGTATAAAATTATACTGGAGAAAAATAACAATGCCATTGACAGTAGAATATAAAATTGGTAAAAAGAAAAGAGGAAATTGGAATACTCCCATTGTTTTTAATATTATAATAGAGGGAAAGGAATTACAGACAAGCCCTCACATTGTTTTTAAGAAGGAGTATGTTCTTCCTGAATATATTTTTCTGGGAAATCGTCCTAACATGGACGAAAGGCGCATTTATCAAGTTAAATGTAATAGTGTAAAAGAAATAAACATCGACATCAATCGTCTTATTACAAAACCAGTAAAAATAAATCTCTTCTCATTAAGATCTATCTGTAGGGAAGAATGCGATAATTGTAAGGCTTATATTCCTTGGAAACCTGGGAAACCTGATTTCAGAGACTTCGAAGAAGTATTTTACACGATAGCTACAGACTTATGTGCAGCATGGAACAAAGCTGTAGAGGAATCAAGCACTATTTTTTGCAGGAAGAGGTCACTACCTGCACGCAAAGTGATAGTATAAAGTTATATTAAATGG
>Ga0208461_1004223_pt1 | contig 10215 bp, 10 predicted proteins | sample AD_JPNTR4_MetaG_FD_184448 | JGI IMG/M metagenome (GOLD analysis project Ga0208461, IMG submission 184448) | Active sludge microbial communities of municipal wastewater-treating anaerobic digesters from Japan - AD_JPNTR4_MetaG (SPAdes) (version 2) | ecosystem: Engineered > Bioreactor > Anaerobic... | reverse complement strand
CAGAATCAACACCACCACAAACAACCCGATGGCAAGTAATATCCACACCCAAACATCAATGCCAGCGATAAATTGGGCGAAATCGGTTAATGCTTTTTGGGTTGAAGAACACAGAAAATTTAGCGAGTCGGGTTTGATGGTGGTGTTGGTTCCACTACTGCCTGCGCTGCTCCATCCTCCGCTGCTGCCGCCCACGCCAGACGCACTGCAACCCGCCAGAATGCCAAACAACCATAAGATCTTATTTTTCCAGATGATTTTCCAGGCTTTTGAGAGTATTTCTCCATAATTCATGATTGCGCTCCTTGTTTGATGAGGATCGGTCGTAAAAGCAATGTATCCTCACCCCTGATTATAAATGAAAAATGGGAATAATCGGCTGAATATCAATTCAACAACAAATTCTACTCAGAAGTCCGCGCGGCGAATCGGGTTGTTCTAATTAATCAAGACGATGATTTTTACCATTCGAGCTGGCAATGTTATTGTTTTATATCTTTTTATTTTTAAGTTTTAAGATCAGATGACGAAAACCGGTGATAAAAAACGTTATCAATCCGCCAAATATAAAAAGGAAGCCCATCGGCAGCAAGAAAAAATTCTCATGCAGGATTCCGGCTTCATCAATATATTCTACCGAAGCGCCCTTTATCAGGATCAGGATAAAGCCAAACAATAGCAACGCTGCCCCAACGGCGATGCTGATCAAATTCAACCTGGCGCGCCGTGTCTCACTTCCATCTCTGATGAGTTTTTCTTTGATATTGCTCATATTTTCACCTCCAAGAATAAGTTGATCAAGTGAGAGATGAAAAACGTTAGAAATGGTGATCAACATTTCAATATCTGGAAGATTGCGATTGCCCTCCCAGTTAGAAACAGCCTGCCGGGTCACATTGAGCTTGCTGGCCATTTGTTCCTGGGTTAAATTGTTTTCAAGCCGAATAGACATGATTTGCTCTCCAAAATCCATTGTGTTCATCTCCTTTGACCAGCTTTATCTTACATAGGAAAGTGATTAATACAAGAAAGCATCGCTTGCGCAATCGATTTTAATGACAGCGCTTGTTTCTCATTAATTCCAAGTCATTTTACCTGACGAATTAAAGTAAGAAATTAATTATTTGAATCAATCCTCAGAAAAAAGTCTGTGAACGATAGCTTTTTCTTTAAATCCTCCAATTTATGAGAGGTGAAGCCGATTATTCAGTAATGCAAACCCTTAACGTTACGGAAAGAGGTAGCAGCTAATATCCGGGCAATATTCAATGTGCCAGATAAAATGACTGCAGAGCAGTATCTCAAGGTGATCATTGAAAAGTATGCTCGTTCTGCAACACGACTGTCTGCCTGGATGGAGGAAAACCTGGCTGAAGGTTTTACCGTCTTTGATTTTCCACTTGAACATCGAAGATCGATCAGAATCACGAACAACCTGGAAAGGATAAATAGAGAAAATCATAGAAGAACCAGAGTCGTAGGTGTATTTCCAAACGAAGCTTCTTGTTTGAGACTAATCTCAGCTCGATTGATGGAGATTAGCGAGGATTGGCAAATCGGCAAACGTTATTGCGCTGCCAGGTCATTCGATTATTAAAGTGCAATGGATATTTCTGGCTCGAATTTACAGAAAAAAGGTTGCATAATCGAGCTTTCTCGTCCTTGCAACAATAAAGCAAAAATTGTTGCAAAATATTATTAATATCCTAATCAATTTTTGTGTAGCTTATGATTTGAATGGACAGACAGGGTATAAGATATCGCCTGTTGCCGATCAGCTGTTCTATGTTCAAATCGTTGGAAAAATTATTGTCCTTTATGAAGTAGAAGATCTTCTTCCTTAAGATTGGCAGCATGCTCACGTGTTTATTATAAATACCGAACGGTATTTCTAGCTCGAATTTATAGTAAGGAAGTTGAAAAATCTAATTATATTCTAATTAATTCCTTCAATCCAAATACAATCCATATAATGTCTGTGAAGAATCAAATTATGATTAAGTGCTTTCTAAATAAAAGTATTAAATTCCTAAATATGCTTTTCGTATGCTTTCATTTATTAACAAATCTTTCGACAAGCCGGTCATTACAATTTTACCATGCTCGATTACGTAAGCACGATCAGAAATTTCTAAACCGATTTGCACAACCTGTTCAACCAAAACTATTGATATACCACGTCTTCGTAGCACAGCAACAATTTCTATTAATTCATCAACTATTTTAGGGGCCAAACCTAAAGAAAGCTCATCTATAAGCAAAATTTTCGGGGATGACATTATTCCTCTACCAATTGCGCACATTTGTTGTTCGCCGCCACTTAATTTTCCTGCCAATTGATTACGTCTTTCTTTTAATCGTGGAAATATTTCAAAAACATATTCTAAATCTTTTTTTATATCTTCTTTATTTTTTCGCAAATAAGCACCCATCAATAAATTATCCATAACAGTCATGCCTGGAAACAATCGACGACCCTCAGGAACATGTGCTATACCCAACCCGACGATTTTATCGGCAGGAGCATAAATTATTGACTTACCATCGAGAACAATATCGCCACTCCGATTTAATATTAATCCAGATATTGTTTTCAATAAAGTAGACTTTCCAGCCCCATTTGCCCCCACTAATGAAAGAATTTCGTTTTGAAAAAGATCTAGTGATATTTCAAACAAGGCTTGAGCAGAACCATAATAAGAGTTCAAATTACGCACACTGAGAATGTTCATAATTATTACTGCTCCTTATTGTTCTTTGCAAATCGAGAGCCAAGGTATGCAGAAATAACTTTAGGATCATGAGATACGTCTTCTGGAGCACCGCATGCAATCATACGACCATAATCCATAACGATTATCCGTTTAGATATCCCCATAATTACTTTCATAATGTGTTCGATCATAATTATTGTGACGCCTTCATTACAAATTTTTTTCACTAGATCCATCATACCAATTACTTCCTGATGATTTAATCCTGCCATCACTTCATCAAGAAGAAGAAGCTGTGGATTCATAGCTAACGCTCGACCGATTTCAAGCCTTTTTTGTCCAGAAAGGGTCAAGTCTTTGGCAAGCTGATTATTACTTTTTGTTAATCCAACAATCTGAAGTATATTTTCCGTATGCTCGTATGCCTTCCTTGCCTGTCGAGTCGACATGCATGAAAATATATCATTTCCAATACTTTTTATTGATTTCCCAAACAAAGCAGCTGTCATGATATTATCTTCAACGGTTAAATTTCGTAAAGGTTTGACAATTTGAAAAGTTCGAGCAATTCCTTTTCTTGCTCTTTGAAATGTGGGGTGATTATTTATTTTTTTTCCTTGATAAATTATTTCACCAGAGGTTATAGGAATAGTACCACTAATTAGGTTAATTAATGTTGTTTTTCCGGATCCATTAGGCCCAATTATCCCCAACAATTCACCTTTCTTTACAGAGAAACTTACATCGTTAACAGCAGTAAGTCCACCAAAATTCTTGGTTAAATTAATTACTTGTAATACCATGATATTTATCCATCGTTAAATTCGATATTTTTTTAAATTCTCTTGAATAGTCTTGCCAAAATTTTTAAATGACAATTTTTCTTTTCGATGTAAAAAAAGATCCATTACTCCCTGAGGAAGAAAAATTACAGTTAAGATTAATACCATGCCAAGGAAACCCGTATGGTACTCAATAAAATTACTCCATAATAATTCTGAAACCAAAGAGATCGCAACTCCACCGATAATTGGACCAAGTACAGTACCTGCTCCACCGACCATGGCCATTATAATAACTAAAACTGACATTTTGCTATCAAATGCGGAAATTGGATCAATATAAGTTAACCAATAAGCGTACATACCTCCAATTACAGAGGAAAGAAAACTACTTATAGTAAATCCAATTGATTTATAAGCTGTTGTATTAATTCCCAGAGCTTTTGCTGCATCTTCATCTTCTTTAATTGCATGAAGGCCATAACCCAAGCTTGATTTTGACATTCTTATACAAATTAATGTAACAATAATTGTAAGAACCAGCATATTATAATAAAAATATCTATTCATTGTAAGAATTGACATACCAGAGATCGGTAAAGCTAAACCAGTTCCCCCGCCTGTGATATCATTCAAATTATTGGAAATTTCTCTAAAAACGAAAGCCAAAGCATAAGTCGCAATTGAATAGTAACCGGATTTTAATCGTAAAATTGGGGGCCCTAAGAATAAAGATACTATTGTTGAGATTGTACCAGCAATTAAAATTGACAAATAAATACTAAACCCTAAATTCATAAAAACGCCAGTTGCATAAGCACCAATTCCAATAAATCCAACCAAACCTAAGTTTATATATCCCGCAAAGCCTCCAAGAATATTCCATATTTGACTTAATGCAACATACATAATAATTGAAGTTGCCAATCTAACAAGATAACCTTTAAAAATGAAAGGATAAACAACTAAAAATAGAATACTTACAAAAGAAAATGTTAATGTTATTATGCGGCGCTTATCTTTTAATAATATTAAATTCAATTTTATCATCCTTTCAAATTAATAATATTCTTTCCCAAATAACCCTCGTGGGCGGATTATTAAAAATATGATCAATAAGGCGAAAGGTATTGCATCTTTTAAGCCAGCACCTAAATAAATGGACCCAATTGTTTCAAGGAGGCCCATAATAAGGCCACCAACCAGTGGTCCGACCATGCTTCCTGTCCCGCCTAAAATACAAATTGCGAATGCTTTACCTGCATATAGAACACCTAAGTTAGGTGAAATTGGTCCAAGCATTGATAACAAAGAACCGGCTGCTCCTGCTAGTGCTGCCCCAATTCCAAAAGTAAAAGCATATGTGTTTGGTATATTAACTCCCACTAATCTCGCAGCATCAAGGTCCATTCTGGCTGCCGTTATTGCTTTACCAAATTTTGTTTTCTCCATTACTAAATATAAAAACCCTGTGACGATGAAAGAAATAAAAAAGGCAATCAGTCTCGTTACTGGAACTGCAGTTCTAAAAAAAGAAATACTTGCACCTGCATTTGAAACAAGTACTGTACGAATTTTTCCAGTCCAAATAAGTAACGCGATATTTACTATGACCATATCAAGCCCAAATGTAAAAATTAATGTCATGTACGTTGGAGCTCTGACAATAAGATTTAACAAGTACTTTTGAATTACATACCCAATCACAAATAGTAATAACATTGAAATTGGGATCGTTAACAGAGGATCTATTCTATAGTTTGCTGTAATCCAATAAGTTAAATATGCTCCTAGCATTATTAGTGCGCCATGGCTAAAATTAATAATTTTCATTACACCATTTACAAGTGAAAAACCAGAAGCAACTAAAGCATATATTCCACCTAAAAGTAGACCGCTTATTATAGCCTGTAATGACATGATTGCCTTTTCTTTTACTCGAAACGCTAAACAAATTATTAATTTAGATTCTTAGCGTTCATCCCAAGGGGGTATTGGATAAACAAACTCGGACTGCTTTATATCCTCTGGAAGGAGAACTAAATGTTTGCCATCCAAGATCTGCATAACTGGGGGAATATAACTATCAACTATTCCAATTTCTGAAAACTTAATAGGTGCAAAGAAAGTTTCAAAAGTCTCAGTAGCCAAAGCTTCACGGACTTTAATTGGATCCAGTGAATTAGCTTTCTCGATAGCTTGGGCAAGAACCACAGCTGATACTGCAGCACCCGCATGGGGGTAATCAGGTTTAAACCCATATTTTTTCTCAAAAAGATCAACAAAGTTCTTTGATGTTTTAAATACATCAGTACCTTCGTAAGTGACGACTTCATGCCACCAACAAGCAGTTGTAACATACTCACTTGATTCCCCCAAACCTTCTACAAACTCTCGAAATGCAGCTCCTGCAACCATAGATTGCATTTTCGTGGAAATTCCGAGTTCTTTAACCTGTCTAAAAAACTGTAACCCATCTTCTGCATACCCTGTCATAAATAGCCAATCAGGGCTTGTTTTTGCAACATCTATTAACATTGCAGAAAAATCAGTTGTCCCGATTGCATATTGATCAAAATAGTTAACTTCGATTCCCCGTTTCTCACAAGATGTGATTAGTTCATTTGCAATTGAAAGAGGAAATAAGTCGTTACGGCTAACAATCGCTATGCTCTTGACGCCTTTTGAAAGAGCAAGGTCTGTTAATGGTTCCGCCAATGTTGCGTTTTCTGTAAATATTCCAAAAATGAACTTATATCCATCAGTAAACACTTCAATTGAACTGGCAGAAGGCGCGACCATTGGTATTTGATATTTTTCTGTTACTGCGCTTACCGCTTTTGCGGCTCCAGAGCCCATCGGCCCAAGGAGAAAATCAACCTTATCTTCAGTAATCAATTTTTCAGCAAGTTTAACGGCTGTAGCAGTATCAGATTGGTAATCATAATATACAATTTCAACCAGATACTTTTCACCGTTTACCGTAATTCCGCCAGCTTTGTTTGTTTCCTCCGCCCATAAATCGTAACCTTTTTGGTGTTTATCCCCTTCCATAGCAAGATTGCCTGTAAAGGGTTGTGCGGCCCCGAATCTGATAACTTTTGGTTTTTCTTCAGCCTTTTGACAACCCCCAAAAGACACACTAAGAAGAATTATCAGCAAAAAGTATAAAATTGTTTTCTTGATTCTCATTTCTAACTCCTATTTTCTGATATTGTATTTTACAAATAAACATTAAAAATTATATGAACCCTTTATATTTCATTGACCTCCTTTCGTTTTTGTAGATTAATACAAGCTATCCCTTCAATCTCTACAACATAATCATAAGCCAAGCCTGCGACTTCAAACGCTGATCGGGCAGGGAAATCCTTTTTAAAATATTCTTGATAAATTCTATTAAAAAATTCAAAATATCGAATATTTGTTAAATAGCAAGTAGTTTTTACAAAATCATCTGGACTTGCACCTACTTTTTCACCAATAGCAAGCAGGTTCTCCATCATTTGTCGGGTTTGACCTTCAAATGTTTTTGGCACATTACCTGTTTTAGGATCATATCCAACTTGACCAGAAATAAATACCATTTCTTCAGCTCTAACACCTTGACAAAAGGGCATATCAAATAAGGGTGCCTTCTCGGTTCTGATTCTTTCTACATCATCCCCAACATATGCAATACCTTCAATTTCTATATCATACGGGCCTGCAAGTCCAGTGACCCCGAAGCAAGATCGGGCAGGTGGGTTGTTATCTTTTTGAAAATATTCACTATACACTTCATTAAATAAATCAAAACGAGACATGTCCTTCAAAAAAACCGCGCATTTTATGATATTTTCTTTGGTACCTCCACCAGCTTCAACAACTGCAATTAAATTTTCAATTGCTTGTCTAATTTGATCACGAAAATCTTCAACCGGCCAACTATCTGAGGGCTTCGCTGGAACTTGCCCAGAGGGATAAATGAAATTGCCGACTTTTATACCTTGAACCAAAGGAACAGAAAAACGCGGTGCATCTTCTGTAAAAATTATTTCTTTTTTTTGTGTATTCCAAGAATCCGATGTGAACCCGAACGCTTCAACTTCCAATTCATATGGGCCAGCAAGAGAAGGAATCTCAAATGCAGATCGACTTGGAAAATTTTTATTAAAGTATTCAGCATAAATACGATTAAAAATACTGAAGTAGTTTAAATCTTTCAAAAAAACAGTGCATTTGATAAAGTCTTGAGGACTCATACCTCCTTCATCTGAAACATATAGCAAATTTTCCATCACTTTGCGGGTTTGTTCCTCAAAGCCACCAACAACTTCAAGCGTATCAGGGCTAGCTCCAACCATACCTGAAGGAAAAACGCGGTTTCCAAATTTTGTCCCTTGTGAAAGCGGAACCTTGAATATTGGGGCTTTACTTGTCCTTAATATTTCTTTCATTTTCGAATTTCTCCTATTCTTTAAAATTTGTTAACTAAATTATCTGGTAAACATTCCCTTAAAAATTATTCCAAAAACAAAATCGGTTCACTTTTTCAGAATAAGGGTCGAGGAAATTATTCATGTTCATAAACTAAAATAAAAGAATGGATAAACTGAGCTCTCTCATGTACAAAATGTGATTTAAATATTGTTATATGTCTCATAAATTAACAGGATATGTCCAAACATGCTAGCATTCGGCAAAAGCTAATGAACGAAAATTAAACGCAATCGTCTTTACAAACATTTTTCAGGCATTCTAAAAATGAAGAGAAGGTTCGACACGGATAACATTGAAAAACATTTTTTTTCAAAAAAAATTAATGTTGCAATTTTTTTTTATTTCATGTATAATAACATTAAGTCAACAGTTTGTCAAATGCAAATTTACATTTTTATGACAGTTTTAGAAAAGAAAATTTAGAATAGGTATGATTACGCAAGAGTTTGAAAATCGAATAAAGAGTAAACGACTAACTCAGGTAGAACAGGTTGTTGCCGAGTATATCCTTCACAATTTTCATACAGTAGGTTTTATGACGACCACGGATATCGCAAATGAATTGAATATTAGTGATGCTTCCGTTTTTAGAACGGCACGTTCGCTCGGCTACAACGGGTTTGAAGAGTTAAAGACGGAAATAAAAAATTTGGTTTCAAAACAACTTCAGTCCGCAAATAGCCTTCGTGAATACAGTCAACTTGCGCCGATTGAGCGTTTCCAATCAAACTGGGATTCTTTATTTGAGAATGACGCAATAGAAAAATTAACAAACAACGCTATTGCATCCATCTACGATGTGATTGATCGAAATAGCAAGAATAACATAAATTCTTGCTTAGACATTTTATTAAATAGTAGAAATAAATACGTCTGTGGGTTCAGATCGACAGCTTTTGTAGCAAACTTTCTTGCATTTGAGCTTCTGTTTTTATTAAATAATGTTATTTTAAATACACATGCTGATGGAAAAGCAATTGAGCGTTTGGCAGATATCACATCAGAAGATTGTGTAATATTATTGGTTTACCCCAGATACAGCAATATTAATTATATCGTAAAGCAAATCGCCCTTGATGTTGGAGCAAAAATAATCTTAGTGATTGACAAAATATCCCATGAATTAGTAAAAGATGTGGATTTTGTTTTTGCTTGCAACCCAAGAAGCATCAGTTATTACAATACTATTATCCCAATGGTTTTTATATGTGAAATAATAATTAGCGAACTTTCTAAAGTTATACCTGATGCTTTTCGGAAGCGCTCAGAATTTATCTGTAAATACATGGATGCTGTCGGATTATATTAAAGAATATCAGAAATATGGTGGTTTGTTGTATCACATTAATTAAAAGAAAAGGCTGTTTTGATCACCAAAATAAATAAAGAAAATAATTCGTTTGTTCTTGCAATAACCCTAATTGGAGCCATGTTTGGTTTTTCCGCTTTCCACCTTTCAAGTTCTTATGCGTTGAAAAAGGTATCCATAATTGAGTTGTTATTCTTCCGACAATTAATAGCTTTTTTTACTTTATTTATTTATTTAAAGATAACAAAAAATAATATGGTTGAGATGGAAAATATTGGAAAGAAAGACAAAATTAAAATCATGATAATTGGTTTTGTAGGGTATTTTCTTACATCATTGTTTTTATTGATTGGGAACAGTTTAACCCAGTCGCTTTATTCGGCATTTGTAAATTCTTTATTCCCAATTTTTATTGCTATTGCTTCTTCTATATATTTAAAGGAATTACTGAGTTTTTCACAAATGTTGGCAATTTCCCTTGGCTTTTTAGGTACATACATCATTGCAGGGACATCTTTTTCAAAAGATCATCTGCTTGGAATTATTTTTGCATTGGTCGGAGGTATTTCTTGGGGAATAGGTTCTGTTATTAGCAAAAAAATTATGGGAAAAATCACCCCAATTGTAATAACGACTTACGGCTTACTAACATCAAGTATAATATCGTTTCCGTTTCTTGTAATCTATTGGTTAACCACAAAAAATATTTCAGCCCTAACTTTTGATGGATTTTTTCTGACGTTATTGGTGGGAACAGTGGGAACTGCTTTCCCTTATTTTCTGTGGAGTAAAGCTTTATCAATGGCAGACCCAGGAACATGTTCGCTTGCTTATCCAATTATGCCAATTATCACTACATTGTTTTTTGTTTTTGTTGAAAAACAGAAAACAAGTCTTTCATTTTTTCTTGGTGGTTTAATAATTATTT
>Ga0208461_1004216_pt1 | contig 10219 bp, 16 predicted proteins | sample AD_JPNTR4_MetaG_FD_184448 | JGI IMG/M metagenome (GOLD analysis project Ga0208461, IMG submission 184448) | Active sludge microbial communities of municipal wastewater-treating anaerobic digesters from Japan - AD_JPNTR4_MetaG (SPAdes) (version 2) | ecosystem: Engineered > Bioreactor > Anaerobic... | reverse complement strand
ACAATCAATTTAATTTTGATAATTTAGGATATAATTATCTAGAAGAATTTGATAATCCGCCGTTCGAAATATATGATTGGCTATTAACTAATTTTAATGATAAATACTTTATAATTGATGATTTAATAAATATATATGAACAAGTAGATAGAATCAAATTCTTATCTACCACGTTGTATTCATTTCTTTTTGTAGAAATGGTAGAGATTTTACCTAAATTAAATTTAACTAATAATTTTAAAAATGAATTACTTAGTTATATTTCTGAAGGTTTAATTTCATTAAATACAATAAGGCAAGAGTTAGCTAATAATAGTGAAACGGCGAATTTAAATAATATAGAAAAAGAAATATTAAAATATAGTACATTACTATCTATTTTTGATACTAATTTTGAAATGTTTGAAAATAATTATCTGATTGGTATTAAAGATCGATTAAATTATTAAACATTAAATAGTGAAATAAAATACATGAACAATATAGTGAGCTATATATCAATATCATTTCTGGTAAGTATATTATTTACTTTCATGAGTATGTATACTTATCATCTAAGTTTTAAAAGATTAGTAATTAGAAATGCTAAGTTCTTTCAAGGAACTACAGGCATTATAGCATATGATTTACAAACATATATTGAAATCTGTGGTATTTACTTAGTTACTATATTAGTCACAGCTTGGTACTGCTCTATTATAACGGTATTAGTATTATTAATTTTAGAATTACTATTCTTTTGGTTAATGTTTGATTTAGGAACTCAATGGCAGCTTGTAAAAAGATACCATGAGAAATAAATTAAAAAATTAGGTTGGGTTAACCCATTTTGTGTCGGTTGATGTGTTTTTGGTTGAATGAGGAGACTACGATGAACAATATAGTAAATTATATAGCAATCTCATTTATGGTAAGTTTATTATTTACTTTTATGAGTATGTATACTTATCATCTAAGTTTTAAAAGATTACGAATTAGAAATGCTGTATTTTTAAATGGTACAATTGTAGCTATAGCATATGATATACAAACATATATTGAAATTTGTGGAATTTACTTAGCTACTATATTAGCCACATCCTGGTACTTCTCTATTACAACAGTATTAGTATTATTAATAACTGAACTATTAATTTTCTGGTTAATGTTTGATTTAGGAACTCAATGGGAGCTTGAAAAAAGATACCATGAGAAATAAATTAATTAAAATATAGGTGTTAAAATGGCATATGCGTTTGAAGCAGAATTGATTTCAAAATTACGAGAATTAGACAATATTAATTCTCAATTAAAAATATTAGATGATAGAAAGGAGGAAATCCGCAATCAAGTTCGTAAATGGAGAGCAGCTAATCAAATTGATTCTAAAGTAATAATTACAATAGATTCTGATAGTTGGATTATTGATGAATATGCCCAAACTCGTTCAAGTGTCATTGATTATGACGTACTAAGAAATAAATTGGGAAAAGATGTAAATGTATTCATCAAAGAATCATCGAGTAATGTATTAAAAATAACTAAGAGATAAAATTAAATACACAAGGACGTGTATTTAAAATATAATTATGTTAGATATATTAAATCATCAAGAAATTATTAATCATTTAAAATCATATTCTAAAATATATAAACCAAATACTCAACAAGATTGGATTCAGATATTATGTCCATATTGTGATGATGCGGTAAGAAAAGAACATATTACACATGGTCACTTTTATGTGTCTAGATACTTTAATTTTGGACAATGCTTTAGATGTGATAGTAAAAGCTCAATTAAAAAATTATTAATTGATACTGGATTTAGAGATTTATCTTTATTAAATAGTATCTTTAAATTCAATAAAGATATTAATTTTTATAGCGATATTAAACGAGGATTATCTGATAACAGCGGGATATTAGTTAAACATAATAATTTTTTGAAACAATATAATTCTAAATATAATGAATTTCTAAAATATATTTATAAACGCACAGGAAGTATTGATTTTGAACAATTTCTAGTGTATCCTACACTTATTCAAGATAAATTATGTGTAGGTTTTAATAATGCATTAAATGAAATAAGCACTATTAGATTTATAGAAGATAATCATATTAAATATTATAAGCTACAAACTAGCGTTAATTATTTTTTTCAAAAATTTGAAAATTTTAAAGAAGTAGTGGTATGTGAAGGAGCATTTGATTTAATCAATCTTTATAAATATTCTACTCAATTTAACAATGATTCATTTTATATCGCATTAAATGGAAGAAGTTATGTAACTAATTTAGCATCAATAATAATAGATAACTGCATGATTGGAAAATATAAATTTAATATAATATTCGATAGTGATATTAAATATATAGATATATTAAAAAAACAAATAAATTTAAAAATAAATTTGTTAAATCCGAATATTATTATTAAATATTTTATCCCTGCAATATCTAAAGATGTTTCTGATTTTAATTATTTAGTTTCTATTTAATGAGGTAGAAAATTATATGTCGTCGTATAGTCTTGATCAATATGGGGCATTTTTTCGTGAAAGCCGTTCAATCAAATATTTAGATATCAATCATAAAACTAATCGATCTCTGTCGTGTACAATATATAATACATTCAATCCAAAAAATATTACTTCCCCTAATTATAATATAATATGTTCTATTCCATTAATAACGACTAATAATAGAACATATGTGCAAATACCTAATATGGTAGTTTATTTAAAACGAGAACTAACTGCTCCAGAAGCAATTATTTTATATAGTGATTTGAAATCGATGGAAAAAACAAATGAAGAAATAGAAACAATTGCTTTAGAATACATGAAATCGAAATTTATCATAGATCTTCCATCAAATAAAATTAAATCTATTAATTTAAATTCTATTCTCCATCTTGTTCTTGATAAAGAAAATATATATATAAAAGATACTAGTATAACATATCGATATAATTATAACGGATTTTCATTTAGATTTACCTTAAAAGACAAGCTTACAGAAAATGACAATATAATAGAAAAGGTTAATCTTAAAATGCTTAATATAGTAGATGTTAAAAAATCTATATTAAAATTTATAGACCAATTACATCATATAGTTAATTATGATCAAATTAATAGAGAATATATATTAAAACTTTTAAATAATTTAACCGATAGAAATACTAATTTTGCCATAACTCATAATATTACAGATATAATTAATTGTAATAAATTTGCAACTTTAGATGATGATTTTGTTAATTTTTGGAAGTCAATTAATTGGGAATCCAAACAATTTAAAGAATTTACTAATATAATTGATGATACAATTGTTGATGTTTTTAATCCTGATTCTAAAAGTATTAATATTAGAGGGATACAATTTATTATTAAAAATAAAATAAAATACACCTTACCAGCATTATTAAATAATGTAATTTCAATTAGAAATGATAAAGCAAAATTGTGTTATGCTTTATTGACATATTTTGATGATAGTTATGACGATTTTAAAAATGCAATTTCATTAGTTAAATTAAGAGCATTATCTAATTCTTAGGTGTTTTAAATTGGCGGTTTCCAATACTAGAGTAATTAGCGGGTATGATATCGCTAAATTTCGAAAAGAAAAATATCATATCTCAACAACTAAAACGATAATAGACTATAATATATTATTTAATAATCCAGAAATTTCATTTATTAATGGATTATTACATGTAAATACGATAGAATCTAAAGCAATATTATTTACAAATAATAGCGAATTAGATCAATATTATTTATTAAAAGAAATATCATCAGTATTAAATCATATATCTATTAATGATTTCTCGGTTTTAAATATAAATGAATTATTAAAAAAAATAAATAGAGCAAAATATTCAGATATTAGTTGTTATATGACCTCTAAAATATCAACAATATTTAAAACAAAAAATATTGAATTTTTGTATAAATTGCATGATTCTAAAATAATCAATGTTCAAACTATTAGTAGAAATATAACACTTGGTAATTTTAAAAATAATTTAAGCGAATCGATTACTCAATTATTTGAATCTATTTTAGATTATGAAAATCATAATTTAGATGATCTAATAAATTATTACTATTATTCTATATTTCGAGATGATTATGATGGATTAAATTTAGCATATCATGATATAAAAGCATTATCACACATAAAACATCAAATAGATAATAATCCAGAAATATACGATTCAAAATTAGTGGAATTTGAAGATATATGTAATATGTTTCTTCGACATAATGTAGATAATGATGCTGTTAAATCATTAAAACGATATAATAAAGAAGAAACTTCATCATCTAATAATATTTATTATATAAAAAATAGTCGATCATTCACTATATTACTTATTATAAATAAATATAGTCGATTTGATATTTCACTAGTTTTTAAATTTAATAATTTAAATATTCCTTTTGATATTGATAGATACAACCGAAAAATAATACATTTCATTATTGCTAATTTAATGTATATTAATGAATATGAAAATGTATTGAATTATTTTAAAAATAAATTACTTCAATCGATGTAAAAACGTTGAGTACGCGGCTTTAATTTAGGGACAGTTGTCCATCAACTGCCCCTAATTAATTTCATGCTCATCCAGCTTAAGTAATACTTCTGTATTACTACGTTAATTACGAATGAGAATTTATTCTCAAATAGGTACTCCAGGATGCATCTCCAGTCCGGGACTCTACGGTAACGTATTAAACAACACAGACCGCGACAATGGGTAGTGTACATTACAATAAACCGTAATTAACATTAGCGAGGAGACCTTGACCCTTCGAGAAGACTAATCCCTTACGGGATTATCATAGGAAGTAATATGATTAGTAATAGAAATTCAATACGAGTATTTGTATTGAACAAATATAAACAACCACTAATGCCTTGCCATCCGGCAAGAGCACGTAAACTACTTAGTAAAAAAGAAGCAGCAGTATATCGTAGATATCCATTTACAATTATACTTCGTAAAGAAACTACTAATTTCACTCAACCGATTGAATTTAAAGTTGATCCTGGTAGTAAAGTATCTGGTATCGCTTTAGTTAGTAACAACGTCCTTTTATGGGGCGCTAATCTTGAGCATCGTGGACATCAAATTAAATCTGATTTAGATTCACGTAGAAGTATTCGTAGATGTAGACGTAATAAATTACGTTATCGTCAACCAAGATGGTCTAATCGTAAACGTGAAAACGGTTGGCTTCCGCCATCCTTAATGTCTAGAGTAGATAATATAACTAATTTATGTTATAGATTAAGTAAACGAGTACCACTTACAAATATCGTAATAGAAACTGTTAAATTTGACATGCATTCTATGCAGAATGGATGTCAATTATATGGTACTGAGTATCAACAAGGTACTTTACAAGGATATAATGTACGAGAATACTTACTTGAGAAATTTCAAAGAGCTTGTGTTTACTGTGGCGAAACTGGTATACCTTTAGAAGTAGAACATATTATACCGAAATCACGAGGAGGTACTAATCAGATTAGTAACTTAACTCTAGCTTGTAATAGTTGTAATACAAATAAAGGCAGTAGCACTGCAAGTGAATTTGGTTATCCGAATGTACATAAACTAGCTCAAATGCCACTAAAAGATGCAGCAGCAGTTAATGCTACTCGTAATCGTATTGGTAAAGATCTTAATTTAAGTGGATTGCCAGTAGAATTAACTACTGGTGCTCAAACTAAAATGAATCGTATTAAACTCGGTTTAAGTAAAGACCATTGGATTGATGCTGCATGTACTGGAAATACTGGAAGTAATATAGTTTTCCCAAGTACTAATATGAGTATACTCAATATTAAAGCAATGGGTAGAGGGAATCGTCAAGTACAATTAATGGACAAGTATGGATTTCCTCGTAAAACTAAAACTAGGTTAATACAACCTAAAACTGTTAAAAGAGTTCATGGATTCTCTACTGGAGATATAGTTAAGTTAACACAACCTAATCATAGTATTTATGCTGGAGTTTACGTTGAAAGAATTACTGCAATTCGATCTAGAGGTCAGCTAAGTATTAAATTTGACGGTATGAGTATTGATTCTAATTGGCGTAACTTTAAGTTACTTCAATACAACGATGGGTACTCATATTCAACAATATAATTTATCACGCTAATACAGCAGAAAGCGCCGCGTACAACTGATCTCAGATGCCCTGGCGCTCGTGCTCCATCACTAATGGTTTAATTCATTAGTATCTTTAACCACGTAAATGATCCCGTTCTTACGCAACTCGCTGGGGGGTCGTTTGCCTTCCCTGGCTGCACTCCGAGGTTATTTAAATGACTTGGATCACTAAATTTACTCTTCGTCCAATTGCTCGTTGTAGAGCAGGTTGTCCTAGTAAGCCACAAGAGATTTAACTAATGAATGAAAAACTAATATTATTATCAATGGTAACTGCATCTATATCTTTTACTATTAGTGAAAGTTATTTATTTAGCAGTATTCGAGAATATATTAAAGATAGAAATGAAATATTAGGTCATTTATTCTCTTGTGGCTATTGTTTAAGTCATTGGGTTGCTTTTATATTAGTTGCAATATATCAATATAAAATATTCAATGGATTTTTTATTATAGATTATTTTTTAACGGCGCTTATTATATCATGGCTTAGTGCATTTCAATGGGCAGCATTATGTTTGTTTATGGAAAAATTAAATAAATAAAAATCTTAGAGTGAACCTCTAAGATTTTTAAAAGGTTTATTATTTATAAAACTTCTAAATATTTTATTATTATATGATTATTAATATAATATTGATAGTAATCTTTATTTTTTATTTGATTATTTAAATTATCTATAAAGCAAACCCCTTTTATTTTGGGATCTATATTGCTACATTGTTGTTCTGCTTCACTTTTGTTTAGTGAATTGTTATTTATTAAATCCATGGATATTTGGTTAAAATCGGATTTTACTTTATTATTATTTTCAAAATTATCAGTTAATATTAATAGTATTACTGCTTGTATTACTAATATCATTGTTAATAAAAAATATTTCATTTTATCCCTCCAGTTGATACCTAATTATATATTTATATATTTATTAATTAAAAATTAAATATAATTTAAACTATTATTTTAGGAGAACATTTAATGCATAATTGGATACTTCGTCCTGTTGCTCATTGTCGTGGTGGTAAGTGTATTATGCCATAGGAGTTCCCTATGGCATAATAATATAACCCCCAATCAATATAATTGGGGGTTATATTTAATGGATTATTCATTCTCTAATTTTTTTAAATTATTTTTCCACCATGCAATTTCAATATCCATATATTTAGATAATGTTGATAAGGCTATTGCTTTATCATGAGAGCATTCTGATCCAGATTTAGTGCAATTTTGTTCATTTTTTTCAATAAGTAATTCTGTGATACAAGTATCATAATTTGCGTCTTTTTTAGTCTTACATATTTCTTGAATTTGATTGGGATCAAGTTCATTATTTTTTATTAAATTAATTTTTAATGAAATATATTCTTTCAAAGTCATTAATGATTTTAATTCATCAAGATCGCATTCTGCATCAGATTTTGAGCAGTCTTCTCGATTTTCATGAATTTTTATAAATGTTGAACAATATTCAATTTTTATAGGTTCTTTAACTATGTCGCATTGCCGCTTAACAGTTTCATAATCTGCAGTTTCAGCTATAACTGTTGATGAGATAAATAATAATAAAATACTAAGTTTCATTGTTTTGTCCTCCTGGGACACTCTGTTGGATCATCCCTATATCTATATATTAAAAAAAGAAATTTATGAAAAAAATAATTTTGTTAAATGGCCCTCCTGGTTCTGGTAAAGATACTATTGCTAAAATTTTAATTGAAAAATATCAAGGAGTAAATTTAAAATTTACTACTCCTATAAGAAATGCAGTATGTGCATTATTTGATATTTCGGATTCTGAATTAGACATCCAAAAAAATCGAGCTATTGATATTAAAAAATCTAATTATAGAATTCGTGATGTTATGATTAGTATTGGGGAAGAAATTATTAAGCCAAATCTATCTAAAGATTGGTTTGGAGAACGTCTATTATTATCAATTCAAAATAAATATTCAGACCAAGATTTAATTATTGTGTCTGATTTAGGATTTATTAAAGAACTTGAAGTTCTTTATTTAAATTTAAAAGACACATATGAATTTGAATTGTGGAAGATTTATAGAACTGGAAGAGATTTCAGTAAAGATTCTAGAAGTTATATTGAATATCCGATAAAAACTAGAAGTATTTCTAATTTTGGTAGTTTAAAAGCTTTACAAACATTAATTACTTTGTAGTAAAAAACAAAGTGTGAAATAATAACTTCTCCCACTTAAAAAAGCGGGAGAAGTGAAGTATTTATTGATTTCGTATATGTTTTAGAAAGTTATCTAATTTACTTCTTATATTTTGCGATCCAACAGGATTTGCTGAATGCACAAAATAAGTAAAATTATTATTTATTTGTAATTTGTTATCTAAATATGAGTTTATAATAAAATTTATTATTTTCATGCTAGTATCATCATCTCCTAAATCATGATCAAAAGAAATAATATCTGGCATTCCATTAAGTTTTATAAACTTAATGGCATCAGATGAATTTTTCATATGATGCCATTCTTCATTAGGTTTCGGCCTAATATCATCAATCCACATTTTAACCATTAAGTTCTCCTTTTTAGAGTTAATATTATATTTTTATATTATAAGTTTAAATTAATGTACAGATTACACCCGACCGAGGATAGGAAATGATTTTCTTACTAATTGCTTTGGGAATTTTAGTATTAGGAATATGGGCGGCTTGGCTCGACAACGAAGTCTTCTGCCCAGTGTGTGGATACTACTGTACTGGGAAAGGCGGTGCTTTTTGTATCGACAAGCCAGGATTGCACAATTTCTCAATAAATGAATAAAAATAAATTATGAGTAACATTATTACTTCAATTACTAAAAGTAAACAAGAAGAATATTATGCATTAGAGTATTTGAAATGTAGAAATAATCCATTATATTTTATTTATAATTATGCATATATTCCAGAAGTTGGCAGTTCTTTATTATTAAGTAAAGAACATGTTCACAATAAATTGAGGAGAGTAGTTAGATCAGTTTATAGATATCATAAAGTGATATTTATGGCAAGTAGACAACTTGGTTAATTTTAGCCCGTTTAGAAAGTAATTTCTAAAATGATAATACAGTGAATTGCTGGAACATGTTTATAACACAATCAGCAGCCAATCTAGTTTATTAACTAGAAGGTTCAACGATTATGCACTGTATATCTGTAGTTATACAGATAATGATATAATCTAGTTTATACAGCGATGTATAATATTTACGAAATCTACTATCGCATCTTGCCTATTAATATGGGCTGCTAATTTCTTTCCTGGTATTCCAATAATTATTCTTAATATGCGGCAAGTAGCCGCACTTGAAAATTTGAGTAAGATTAAATTTATTCATTCAATGCTACCAACTTGGATGAAATCTCCAATTAAAGGTCGTGCCGAAAAAAAGACTTACTTGGAGTTAGATAATAATTCATTGATTAGAACATTTTATCCAGCTTCAAATACTGGACCTGATCAAATTGCTCGTTCTTTAACTTCGCCAATATTATATATTGATGAAGTTGCATTTATACGTCATATTGATATTGCTTATCGTGCTGCTCAACCTGTGTAAAAATTACTTAAAAACAAAGTATCCCAGCTAATTAAAGCTGGGATACTTATTTAATAATCTGTTACTAATATATTTTTACTTAATTTATTAATTATAAATATGTTTATAATTGGTAACATTGATCCAACTGCCCATAATAATTTATAATTTTTATTAATTATTTTTGCTCTATTGTATGATATAATTGCCATATATATTAATATAATAAATAATAATATAGCTGTTAATGCTAAAGGAAATACATCCATAGTCATTATTCCAAATATAAATATTATTATTCCAATAAATGTTGAAATGATAATTTTTTTTAGATATTGCATGATTTAATCTCTTATGTTAATTAAAACTATTATATATTTAAAAACAAATTATTTTATGTAAAAATAACAAATATTATTTAGTTAATAAAGAAGCCTCCGTTTTTTATGAATGGTCAAATATCGCACTAATAATTCC
>Ga0208461_1004209_pt1 | contig 10235 bp, 7 predicted proteins | sample AD_JPNTR4_MetaG_FD_184448 | JGI IMG/M metagenome (GOLD analysis project Ga0208461, IMG submission 184448) | Active sludge microbial communities of municipal wastewater-treating anaerobic digesters from Japan - AD_JPNTR4_MetaG (SPAdes) (version 2) | ecosystem: Engineered > Bioreactor > Anaerobic >... | reverse complement strand
ATAATGTCCTATTCTCGCAAGAAATAAGTTTATTTTTTTTATCTCCGACCAAAAAGAATCACTATTTATATCAAGATCCATATAATCAATACTATTATAATCCAGGACCTGTTTATACACATTAATTTCAGAGTAATGCATATTCCTGAAAGGTTTAAGTATTCCCACTAACATTTTTTATCCTTATTTATATATTCAAGAGTAGTTATGATTTTTTCTCGATGTGATTCACATCTAATTAAATTAAGTAAATAAATATCCGCTTTTTTCTTCATATATTTTGTGAATAATCCAAATTTAAGACCAAATCTGATAAATTTTGAAGGTCTAAACAAAGACTTCAGAGTTGATAGGTATGTTTCCGAGCAATATTGATCCCATATATTTTGAATACTTTTTTCATCAGAAATAATATAGTTCATTTTCTCCAATTTTTGGCTGATTTCTATATCTTCCATTAGTTCAATTTGATGAAAGTTTAGGTCATATTTAAATAAATAAAAATCTATATCTTTCTTTTTTAATACTTTTACTGCTGCCGCAAGCCCTATAAACCAAAATTCACCATTAGGCAATTCAGGAAAATAAAAATTACCCAGACCATATTGAATTATTTTATCATTATAAGTTTCCCATCCAGAAATAGTATGACTATGGTGAGATAAAATAATATCAGCTCCTGCATCAATCATAAAATGACAATATCTTTGCTGTCCTGGCGCTGGATAAGGATATAATTCAACTCCTCCATGATATTGAACTATAACTATGTCCGCATTTTTTTTAGCTTCGGATATCTGCCTAAATTGTTCTCCAGGAAACAGTCCTATAGCGGCTATACCATCTGACGAATCTGTTGAAAATTCATTTTCTGTAAAGCTGACGAGAGCTACTTGAATACCATCTACATCAACAAATAATTGGTTATTCTCATTATAACCCATTAAACCAAAATATTTAATATTAGATGATTCTAAAATTGAACAGGTATCAATTATACCTTGAGTTCCATAGTCTTTTATATGGTTATTAGCTAAATTACAAATATTTATATTAAAATTTTTTAATAAATTTACATTATTTGGATCAGCTTTCAAATTAGGTCCTGTTTTAGCAATCTTTAATTCTGACTTTGTTAAAGGGCATTCCAAGTTAACTACATTGTATTTTGATTTAGACAATAAATTCTGCAATTTTGGTCCTATTGTTACTTTCTCATTTGCATTTGAATTAATAGGACAAAAATCCCCAAGAAATATAAAGTCGTAATCTAGATAAATCAATTAATATATTAATCATTTAAATAATATATAAATTTCAAGATTTATTTCTTTTGGCTAAAATGGATTCAAGTGAAGCTTCCATCTTACCAAAAGTAGCCTCTAAAGTGTATCTTTCCTGAACTAATTTTCTGCATTGTTCGGATAATTTTTGTCTTAAATCTGGATTATTAATTACCATAATTGCTTTTTGAATTATCTCTTCATCTGATTCGGCAAAATAACCCTGGACTCCATCTTGAATGCAAACACTTTGAAGTCCATTAAGGGTTCCTATTACAGGAACTCCAAGAGCCAGCACTTCAACTAATCTACCTCTAAATCCAGAGCCTGTTTCAAGAGGTAATAGCATAACTGCACATTTACCAATGATTGGTTTAATATCCTCTATGAAACCAGTTACCACCATATCTGGATAATTATATTTATTTAATAGTTCTAAAGGTGGATCATTACCTGCGATAATTAACTTTACTCTGGGATGCAATTTAAGTATTCCAGGATAAATCTTATTAAGTATTCTTTTTAATGCCAATCTGTTAAATTGATTGGACAAACTTCCATAAAATAATAGAGAATCGTTGTCAATGGGACATTTATATTCTAAAAATTCTGATAAATCCTGTCCATTTGCAGCTATTACAATTTTTTCTTCTGGTATTGAAGTTTTAAATATTTCCGCCTGCTTTGAAGAATTAACCACTATAAGATCACAGTATTTAAAATAATCTAATTGTTTTTTCAGACTATATTCTAATTCTTTCTTCAATCTATATCTATTTCTCGTTTTATAATAACCTTTGTTAAATAATTCAATGTTTTCTTCTACAGCGTAGTGAGTATCAATCACTTTAATTATATTATCTGGAAGATTTTTTAATAAATAACCCCAGTACCAGTAGTGTAATATGATAACATCATAATCTCCTTTAGAGATTATTTCCATAACACACTTTTTTATATGACCTGTTGATATAACAATATCTTCCATAGGTCTATAGGATAAATAATATTTAATAAATTTTAAAGATTTAAGGATAAATCGTTCAATTTTATTCTTTCCCAGATAACTTCCTTTGATAGGATAATATTCGTTAACATAAGGTAAAATTCTTCTATTTGTGTCTTCTATAGAAGCTAAGGATTTATTTATACTGGCAAAATCTACCACATTATGATGAGATAAATATTTAATTTGATTGTATACTCTAACTTGGCTCGCACCTATCATAGGTTCCAGTGAAAAACCAAATAATATTAGAATCTTCACCTTACCAGCAAATTCCTTCATAGTTGAATTTTTGAATATTGCCATTTATCCTAATAAGGTCTAAAAAACTTTTATCAGGGTATTGAGAAATAAGATCACTATAATATTCTTTTTTCTTATTAAAAACTACTAATTCAGCCCATTCCAGTAAATCTTTTTCATTATTGACCATTAAATTTGTCAGATAAGGAAGATTTTTCTCAAGATATTCCTTATTAGAACCAATCAATAAAGCTGTTTGAACATAATCGTCATAGACTTTAACTTGATAGTCATTTGCTAATAGTTCTTCAATTACATTTATAACAGGGCTATAGCGTAAATCATCAGTACCCTCTTTGAAAGCAATTCCAAATATACCTATTTTTGTTTTACATGATTTTTTTATTATTTGAACTGCATTTTGGATATGGTTTTGATTGCTTAACTCAATAGAATTAAGTATTGGTACATTTATATTTAAATCCCTCGCCATCGTTTTCAAGGCATTAAGGTCTTTGGGTAAACAAGAACCTCCGTAAGCAAATCCAGGTTTTAAATAATAAGGAGAAATATTTAGTTGTTTATCCTTGCAGAAAATTTTCATAAGCTCATAAGCATCAATATCCAATTTTTTACAAATTGTTCCCACTTCATTAGCAAAAGTAACTTTTAGGGCATGAAAACTATTATTAACATACTTAATCAGTTCAGCAATTTTTATCTCAGTACGAATAAATTCCCCATTAACTTTTTCATAAATTTGTTTCATCACTTCAGCAGCCTTATCATTATCAGTTCCGATCAAGGTAAAAGGTGGATTATAATAATCCTGAACTGCTGTCCCCTCACGAAGAAATTCCGGATTAGATACCACAGCAAAATCAATATTTACTTTTTTGCCGGATATTTCACTAATTATTTCACTTACTCTTTGATTGGTCCCTGGTAATACGGTGCTTCTTATAACTATAATATGAAAAGTATTTTTATTTTCTAAAACTTCTCCTATCTGCTTAGCAGTTTGATAAATATATTCAAGATTTAGATTACCATCTTCTCCCAGGGGCGTGCCCACACAAATTATGGACATATCACTATTCATCACTGCTTGATAGTAATCTTGCGTGGCTTTAATCTTACCAGCTCTATGTTGTTCTTTAATTATTGTATCAATATCCTTTTCAATAATAGTAGGTAAGCCCTGGTTAATAAGATGAACTTTTGTTTTATTCACATCTACTCCAATAACCTGAAACCCATTTTTTGCTAAACAGCTTAAACTTACACATCCCACATAGCCTAATCCAAAAATTGAAATAGTCATTATGGTAAATTTTCTCCTTTACTGACAATATTTTGATAACAATTAAGAATTTTTTTCCGGCATCCTCCATCTAAAGATTGAACAGCATTCAAACCCGGCTTCTCATTTGCTTCTACAATGATAGGTCCATCATCCGTAATGGCAACATCCCATCCAATTATAAAATTATTATATAGTAAATTGTGAGCCTTGATACATAATTGAATAGCTTCTTTTAGAAAAGGGATTTTATAATCTTTAAATGTGATACCAGAATCGGGATGTTTATTCAAAAAGGTACAAACCGGGTCTCCAGTATTATATAAACCGAATTCCTTTAAGCATTCCTTTTCAATATCTACACCTACATATATAGAGCCATCACTTCCGGAATCTGTTACCGCAATACCTCGGGCAAATGCCTGAAAACCAGTAAGATACACAGGTCTATTTTTATCTCTGATAGTTACAATCCTGGTTGTATTTAAAGCTGAATTATTAATCATTCTTAGAGCCTTATGAGATGATATCTTTTTTTGAACTAACCATACTCCACTGCCTAATATGTTTTTTAGCTCAGATAATGAATTTTCCTTGCCATTCATAAAAAAAATATCATCTCTCTTTTGACAAAGAATAAAACCCTCACTGAATTCTAATGTAATATTCTTGAAAACAATACCTTCTTCCTTATCCAGCAATAAATCCAAATTATCTCTATCACTGCTATTATCAGTGGAATAAAATTCTCCCCCTATAACAACACCATAATGGGGAATACAGGGAATATTATTGGCTGATAGGAAAGAATTCGCCACAAATTTATCCTTTGTTACCACATCATAATTTAATAATGAAATATTATTTGTTTTTAATAAATGTCTTTCTGCCTTAGACTTAATTTTCAGAAATTCCTTCCTACTCATATAATCTGATAAGGACTTACCTTGTTCATTTAAACCCCAAGCAAAATACATTTTATTGCGTTCACCAAACTTAAAATACCATATTATCAGTTCACTGTATATTTCAAATTTCCTTTTTGATGCTATAGATTTATTGGTATATGTTGGATTTAAAGAATAATCTAATATTTTATATTGGTCGTATAAATTTTTTTTGATTATATAAAAAATATTAGTCATTTTCTGATTATGCAGTAATAATTATTTGTAACCTATTCTTACTCATTGTAATAATATATTTTAGTATATGATTAAATATTTTAATTTGCGATTAAATTAAGAACCCAATTTAAAAAATTGTTCTAAGCTTATACATATATTTATTTCTTATTTTCTTCATAATTCACAATTCCCCAAGTTATATAAAATATAAATATATGTTAGCCTATTAATAATCAATTTATATACATTATCCTATCTTAATCATAACATATAAAATTATCAAATAAATAAAGAAGGATTATGTATATTATAAAATTTTTAAACTTTTTACTACCTCATTACTCAATTTTTATTCCTTAATCTCATTATATGCATATTTTATTGTCTTTTTTATATTTAATGTATCTACTAATAATCTCCAGTGTTCCTTTTTCATAAAACCTGTTATATTCAATATAAAATATAATGGTATAATATAGAGGGGAACCATAATTAACCACCAGATTGATATAACCTTTCTTAAATAAATAGTCATTATAAAAGTTAGAACAGTCCAGCCAATTATAATTATATGACGGATATTATTATTACTTTTTAAATGAACTTCTCCTAATTTTTTTGCAAAATACAGAAATAAACCATTTCTGATTAGATTTAGAACTAATTGATTAGCTGCCAAACCGATTGCACCTAAGTTCAACATATTTGGCGCAATAAATATAAAAGTAGAAATTATAAATATTAGCAAATATATAATATTTATTATAACAACAATATTGAACTTACCCATCCCTTCAATGATGTTGCCATATGGCATTCCCAATATAGATAAATAAGATGCAAATATTAATAATTTTAAGGGAACTATACTTGGTTTATATTTATTACCAAGTATTAATAAAAGTATAGGTTCTGCAATAATTGCTAATAAGCAAATTAAAGGAAAGATAAAAAGAATGATAAATTCATGATATTGATAAATTTTTGTGTTAACAGCATCCCATTCCCCTTTACTGATGTATCCAGAAAAAAGAGGAAAAAAAATTAATCCTGCAGAACCGGCTAAAGTTAAAATAAGTCCCCCAATTGAACCTGCTGCAGAATAGTAACCAAGTTGTGTTGTATTGGTAAAATGTGCCAGCATTAATTTATCACTATAATTTGTTACAGAATTAATAACAGACATAAAAAAAATAGCTCTTCCATATTTAAAATATTGTTTAGCTAATATATTATCATATCTGCCAATAGGATATTCTTTTAATAATCTATATATAACAGGAATAAAAAAAATTGCTAATATTAAACTCAAGGAATATAATTTTAAGGCTAAATTCTTAACAAAAATTATAACTATTATTATCCTACTTATATGATAAATAGTGGTCTTGAAAAAATTGGGAAGATTTGCCTTTACCTGTTGTAAATTAGCTGTAAAGACGACATTAGCATATTGACTATATAACTCAAAAGTATGAGTTAATAAGGCAATAAGAATTATCCATTCCTGTTCTCTGCTTTCAAATGGGTAATGAAGAATGTTTTTTTGTATCAGAAACAAGACAAGAACAGCTATAAAATAAATTAAAGCGCATATTATTTGTAATCTGGTGAAAACAGCCATACATTCACTATGCTCTCTGCCTTCAGAAACCAGTTTAATATGGGCAGGTCCAAAAATTCCATTTATAAATCCAAGCAAGGAAACATAAGAGGTTGCATAGGCAACCATACCCATAACACTGGGTCCTGCAAATCTAGCAACTATAATTCCAGCAATCATTCCTACAATTTGAGTAATTGCCATTGAACCATACTGAACAATAAATTTTTGTTTTAGCATTTTATTTATTTTATTAGATATTTTTTATTTGATAAATAATCAGTTCCAATTGACGAAAGCAATGAAGCATTAACAGCGGCTAAAAGCCAGGCCAAATAAAGATTTTTATAATATTCATATAAAGCAAAACCCCACATCTGTCCAGAAGTACTATGTTCCTCAAACATAGCAAGCATTGCAAGTATAAATACAATACTGCCATTTTTTAATTTATACTTCACATAAGGTTTTTGTCCATAAACATATATTTTTCCACAAACAAGTAAAAATATCATCATCCATATTGAATATCCTATAATCCCACCTTGAAATAAGATAGCCTCATTGCCAATATGCATGTTCCAATTTTTGAAAAAATCAATTGAAAAACCAAAACCTAATATCGGTCTCTGGTGAAATAAAGATAATAATTGTGGTCTAACTTTTGTAACCCTCGTCATTGTTCCACCCATCGTTGGATCACCCTTAAATAAATATTCAACAGACTTAAACCTTTCAAATGCTAATGATATTTGATTAATTATTGATGGATAAAATATATTAATAGATATTATAATTAGTCCTATCATTAATAAAGTTAAAAGAATTTGTTTAATAAATTTAAACCCCCGCATAAAAAATATAGAACATAATAAAATAATTAATCCAAGAATCCATCCTCTTGTGGCAGATAGAAAAATATTTATGATTGAACATACTATTATTAAATTTAAATAGGTTTTATTAAAATATTGATTTTCTGAACAAATATAAAATAATGCCATTACCAAACCAAACATTAAAATACTGTAAGAATCAAATACTCTAATTAATCCTGTACTTTCCACAAAACGAATTTCCTTATATTTTCCTTTTAATATCTCATGTAAATAGAAACCAGTTATATGGGTATAAAACAATAAAATCGTTGCTATAAATACAAATGGGGCTATGAGTTGAAAAGTTTTAGCAAGCTTATCTGAATCATATATGAATTCAGGTATTAATAAAACCCAGATCCAACGCATAATAGTACGTATAGATAATATCAGACTATCAATATTCATATTTATAGAAAATGAATATAATATTGTAATGATACCATATATTATAATGAATTTAAAATAATTGCTAAATATAAAATAATGTTTGTCTTTTTTTATAAAGGCTTTAATTATGTATATTATAAGAAATAATTCTTCAAAGCCTATTGCTGAGGCTGCCCCAATTCTATACATAGGTAATCTATATATGTCAACAGCATAACCAGTAGAAAATAATCTTCCTGGATTACTGTAAATAATAAAAAACCAGGATAACCAGAATATATCATTTTTGGAAAAAAATATTATCAGAAGGAGGAATAAAAATATTAATCTTATGGTTAATTGAGGAACACCAAGGTGGGGCAATATATAAACAACTATTACCGTAAAAATAAATGTTATTAAAAGAAATGTATTTTCCTTACACCATATAGGATATTTATTAGAATTAATGTATGTTAAATTATCCATCTATTTAATAGCCATTTTATTTTTTAGCCGCCAGATTAAGGCGCTATTGATACCTGCAAACATATAAAGTGCTTTTTGGATTTTACCTTTAAGGGCAGTTTTGATTATGGCTGGTAGGTAAATTTTATATATTCTTATTCGTAAGTAAGTTTTAACAATGTCAGGTTCACAGTTTTTCATCACTGCAATCATAGGATTACGAGCATCATAATAGGCTTTTTGAGGAGAATCCTTACCAAGAGTCATACTTTCTTTGTGCCAGAGTTTAGCTTTATGAGCAAACATAATTTTAAAACCAGCTTTTTTTGCTCTTAATTGCCAGTCAAAATCCTCAGCTTCAAGGAAAAATTCCGGGTCATAACCACCTGTTATTTGATATAAATCCTTAGATATTAGCCAGTAGATATCATCACAGAAATCCAGTTCGCAATCTTTATCATACTGACCTTTATCAATTACTCCCTTACCTCTATATCTAATATTTAAAAGTCCAGCCTCGGAAAATTTCCCAATAGTTTGAAAGATATCAGGATTATCAGCATAATATACTTTACCTGTTACAAAACCAATCTTTTCATCCTTTTGGGCAACTTCTACTAAAGCACTTATAGCTTGTTTATCCAGAAAAGTATCGTTATTCATTACAAGACAGAAATCAGCTTCAAGATTATTAAAACTATAATCAAGACCAACATTCATCCCTTTCGAATAACCAAGATTTTTATTATTTTTTAAAATAATAACCTTATCATTTGAATCATATAATCTTTCTAATAATTCAAGAGAATTATCTTTAGAACCATTGTCTACGATTATAACTTTAAAATTTGAATAATCTGAATCAAGAATAGAATCAATGCATTCCTGTAAAAAGGAAGAGCCATTATAATTTAATGTTACAACTGATACAAATGGATTTTCAGTCATTTTAAATAAAAATCTCTGATAGTTTGAATGATAAGCTGGAAATCTTCTTCTTCTAAATCTGGATATAGTGGAAGAGTCACTAAATTCTTCCATACACTTTCAGTAACAGGTAATTTCCTATAATATTCTTTATACATATCAAATAAATGATTAGGATAATAATGAACACCGGTGGTTATACCTTTTTCCATTAATACCTTTCTTAATTCATCCCTTCTCTCGGCTTTTATAACAAAATTATGACAGGCAGGAAACATATAATCTTTTACCAGTGGACAATTTATTTCTGAAATATCCTTTAAAGATTCTCTGTATCTGGAAGACCAGTATCTTCTTTTATCATTCATCCATTCAATTTTTTCTAATTGAGCCAGACCTATAGCAGCCATAATGTCATTCATATGATATTTAAAACCCAGTTCTGTTACATCATAGAACCAATCATAACTATTTCCTGCACCCCTTTCAAAAGTATCTTTGGATATTCCCACCCAGCGCAATTTTTTAATTCTTTTAGCCCATTCTTCATTATTGGTAGTTATCATCCCCCCATCACCAGTGGAAAGATTTTTAACTGCCTGGAAGCTAAAGCAACCAAAGTCACCTATAGAACCTAACATCTTATCCTTATATTTTCCTCCACAGGAATGTGCACAATCCTCTATAACAAAAAGATTATAAGCTCTTGCTATTTCCATAATGGAATCCATATTACAGGCATAACCACCATAATGCACTACAATAATGGCTTTAGTTTTATCGGTAATGAGCTTTTCAATTTCTTGAGCCGTAACATTTAAATTATCATATTCAACATCGCAAAAAACAGGTATGCCACCATTATAAAGAATGGCATGATTTGTAGATACAAAGGTCATAGAAGGGGATATAACCTCAGCATCTTGTATATTTATGCACATTAAAGCTAAATGAAGTGCTGCAGTTCCTGAATTTAGTCCAAGAGCATATCTTGTCCCGATATATTTTGCAAATTTCTCTTCAAATTC
>Ga0208461_1004208_pt1 | contig 10236 bp, 13 predicted proteins | sample AD_JPNTR4_MetaG_FD_184448 | JGI IMG/M metagenome (GOLD analysis project Ga0208461, IMG submission 184448) | Active sludge microbial communities of municipal wastewater-treating anaerobic digesters from Japan - AD_JPNTR4_MetaG (SPAdes) (version 2) | ecosystem: Engineered > Bioreactor > Anaerobic... | reverse complement strand
GGAGGACCTTTGCATACCATTAGCTTAGCATACCATTACCTTTGTATACCATCATCTTTGAATAACATTACCTTTGAATACCATAAAGGGTACCTTTATATACTATTCATTTTTCATTTTAATTATGCGTTCTCACTTATTTTTTCAAATTGTATCAAATTTTTTTCAAATCGGCGTTTTTGGTGGTCTGCGATATCACGATTTTTTCAAAACGATATCACGATTTTTTCAAAAATAAATTTCACGATTTTTTCAAATGGATTTCTTAATCGTTTCGGCGGAATAAGTTATGAATTTTGAATTGCAAATTGATAAAACGAAGCTAAATCAGGTGAAAATATCACGATTATTTCAAATGGATTTCTTAATCGTTTCGGCGGAATAAGTTATGAATTTTGAATTGCAAATTGATAAAACGATGATGAATCAGGTGAAAATATCACGATTATTTCAACTGGATTTTGCATATCATTGTCTGGCTTGCGATTATGTTTGGCACTCATTCAATCTGATTGTCTATCAAGACATCAATCTTTCTTATCATATTGAGTGGATAGGACTTGAACACTTTTGTGAGGAGAGCAAAGTCGCAACTACAAATTTATCAGTCGGGTAACCGCGAAGGGGATCAATTATCAGTACCCAGCCCACTCATTAACCCTATTCTACCGGGTTTCTCTCTTGGGCATCATTTAGCGAGGGCAAGGAGCTTATAGAAAGGATCGGTAGCAGTATATACTTGGCTGATCCCAATCAGAACTGTTACGAGGTTTTTTTCAATCTTGACATTGGCTATATAGAGAAAGGCATCGCACTGGTTGGTCAGGATGATGTGCGGCAGCTCCGGATACTCCTTATCCAGAATGTGGGTGATGATCTTGTCATCATGCAGATTGGCAGGGCTGGAATGGCTGCTGTCTCCCACTCCCTTATTCTGATCCTGAAGCTCGTATTGGAGTTTAGAGAGTGATAGGAGCCCATTCTGCAGGTGCTCTGTACCGATAGCTGCATTAGCGATTTTGCTACCCGTAACCACTCCATCCAGGATGTGATTACCATAGATGCAGTTGGTCTGCAGACCTCGGGCATCAAGCTTCCCGATAGTGCAGGTCTTGCCGCTGAACTGGCCTTGGGGATTACCGTGATCGTCCCAGAGCTCATAGAAGCCGCAGTCGGCTTCAGCTTCAATGCTGATCTCATAGTATCCCGAGTTGGGAGTGGTTTCGATGAGCTTCTTGCCCTCTGGCCAGGATTGACCAGGCCTGAGCAGTCGGATATCGACTCCCGATTGATGCTTCCGTTCGGTGCCTTCCATAGTATAATAGCTGATGGCGAACTTGTACATTAATGCTCCTGTTGTGAGTATATAGTTATTAGGTTTATATTTGGGTTTGTCCTATCACCGTCTCGTCAGAGTCGGTGATAATGATGATGCCGAAGTCAATATAGCCGGGAGAACCGATGTATCTGGATTCCAGGCTGAACTTGACCTTAGATGGATACTCGTGCAAATCATCCGGACACTTGGGCAGTTGGGAGATTGTGACCGGGAACTGGCTTTTGATGCTGTTGTAGGCAGTGTATTCCAGATAGAGCTTACCGGGACTGAGGAGGAAGTTCATCAGACCGTAGTATTCGCTTGGTTCGAGTACCGCTTCCAGATCGAAAGAGTCCTCCCGATAGGCCTCCCTTTTATGAATGATAGTGGGATCATAGGCGTTCTTCTTCTCAATGCGGTACTTTTGGGATGGGTTATACTCGATCTGCCCATTGGGGCAGAAGAAGTAATAGATGCCCTCATCAGCCCAGCGGATGAGCTTGAAGCCCTTTATAACAGCCATGCTTTCACCTTGTATTCATCATCTATGTAGTTCCGCTCCAGTTCGGTTATCGCATAGATATTATTCTGGATGCGCAGCTTGGACTGGAGAGAAAGGTTGTATTTACTGAGCTGATCGATGGTAGCTTCGCAGCTCCACTTGGAGTTATGAAAGTCGATCAGGTAGTCTTTAATCCTGCCTTGCAGTTGAGTTGTATCTCCTGCCAAGATATCCAGACAGTTGATCTCCGGCTTCTCCGGATTGCCCCGTTTGCTGACGAAGCTGACTACATCATCCGCATCAATATCAATTATCGCACTGGTATAAGCATCCTTGTTCTTGAGCACAATGTGTCCCTCGGGATCGGAGAAGATGGTGGCATTATAGAGCATAAGCATGGCCTGCAGAGCTTTTATGTTATCGGTTTGCTCATCATTGTAGTTCTCATAGGCCTTGCCCGGAAACAGCATAGCCGGGAAGAGATTGCCATGAAAATGAGCTTCGACCCAGTGGCCAATGTAATGACTGCTGCCATAGTTCCGACCATCTATTGAGCCTACGGATACTAATCCATTATAGAGGGTAGTCTCGGAGATACCGTTCTCAATATAGAAGCCGATAAACTCATTGGCAGCGTTTTCCAGTGAAGCCAGATCTTCCACCCAGTCGGTCTTTTCATCGTATTCAATCACAACAGGACAGATGTTATTGAAGAACTTGTAGATGCGTCCACGATAACGGCCTTGGTATCTGGTCGTGGCAGGATTGGGATAAGTGGCTTTGATCACTTTCTTATAGGCAAATACAAAACTGATACGGTTTACTACAGTATCGATCCTGAAGCCACAGAAAGGTCCCGGCCAGCCTGAGCTGTCATAACTGTAAGTCCAGCCACCGGTGGGGTTGGGAAATTGAATTAGGTCATCAAAGTCGATATGGGCAATGGTCATAGCGCTACCGGAACTGATGTTCAAAGTTGGGAGAGTGAACTGGTTGGAGTATGGAATGCTGATCGGTATCTTCTGCTCTATGTCTTGTATAAAGTAGCCGAGTATCCATTGGGGTAGATAACCAGCTGTAAGCGAGTAATAGTGAGTAAGGTCGGAGAACAGTGAAAGCAGCTTGATCTTATCGTAACAGGTGATCTTGAGCACTCCCGATGATACATCAAAGGACAGTTGTGATGTGTCTATAATGCCTGTAAAGAATAATGAGTTATCCCGATAGACCCTAACCTCGAAGTGAGATATGTAACGCTCATGCTCATTGTTGCCAGAGAGGATGTTCTCCTCTATCCAAACAGTGGGAAAGCACTCAAAGACGAGCCGCTTGGGTTCTCTGCTGTAGTTGGAGACCGACTGCAGCTTATCGGCAGAGACAGATAGGCTGATGATGGCTCTATTGGTAGCTGTATCTTCCAGGCTATGCTTTACCTGGTTATAGTCAGAAGCATCGGTCTTGCCTTGAATGAAGTCGATCTTGAAGAGGTTAGGCATTAGATCTCACTCCTGATCATCTTGCCGGTATCGGCTATCTCCGAGACCTTAACCGGATCATTGGAGAGTGGATCAACATTGACTTCGATGATGGGCTTGGAGTCCATGACTGTTTGCTTGAGGGAGACAATCTCATCTTTCAGAGCGCCAATCAGATCGATGAGGGTATTCATACCGCCTCCGGAAGAGATAGTGCCACCGGCGGCATAATATGAGCCCAGGTTACTGGGAATAGGCACTGAGGGAACAGGCATCCCGGCAAAGGCAAGCTTCACCTGATTCAGAGGGGCGAAGTTGAGGAAGTCAAAGAGGTTCCTGCCCAGGGCTTTGACCCTATCCTTGGCGGTGATGTATTCATCACCTTCGGCTTCGATCAGGATACCTCCCTGATTATGGGAAGGTCCTGTTAATAGTCCTCCAGTGGCTTTCTTCTCGAACTTGGTGGCATTGATCCTGGCGATGTTGGCTATGCCCGCAGCCATCGCAGCTGCAGCAGCCGCCACTGCCAGCCCTGGTCCCACTACCGGGATACCCACCATTGACTTATAGGCACCGATAGCGGCAGAAAAGGTATCCACATAACCCTGAGCCATAGCCGAGGCCTTCCAGAGTTTAAAACCACGCTCGGTGTCCTTGTCCTGAGCTGCAGCGAGGTCACCGAATATCTTGGAGATGCCACTGGAAACCTGAAGCTGGTGATTGGTTCTGAGGGTGTTCAAAGTCTCCTGCTTCTGTCTTTCGATCTCAACCTCGGTCATCCCTGCAGCAAGAAGCTTCTCCTTCATCTTCTCATAGTATCTATCCACTTCCAGAAGCTGCTTGCTGTAGCTGTCACCTATATTATCGAGATCACGAGAATAGAATTCGTCCCGGATATCTTGCAGTTCCTGCAGCTTGGCCTTCTCTTCATCCTGACGTTCCTGGAGCAGTTTGACATGCCGGGCATCTATCTCGGTTATTTGAGCTTGGATAAGCTGCTGCTCTTGCTGAGGCAGGTTCTGCTGAGCCCAGGCATAATACTCTTCCATGCTGGCTTTGAGAGCGGCATAAGAATCGACTCCCAGGTTCTCCAGATTGGAGAAATAATCGATCTCAGCCTTGTATCTGGCTTGAACAGCATCCTTCTCTTTGGTAGTGATCTCGTTATCCTGTTGGGTCTTCCAGGCATCAAGGTTCTCGATAGCCTTATGTTCCGCTTCACTGCCATCTTGGGTAAACTCCCTGATCAGTGCTAACCTTCTCTGGTATTCGGCTTCGATCCGAGCGGTCTCTGTCTGTCTCAGCCTGGCTAAATCTTCCATCAAGCGTAACACTTCCTTGCGTCTATCTTCAGCATCGGCAGCGGCTGGATTGGGTGTGGTGCAGCCACCTCCACCGCCTGAACCACCTGAAGGTTGAAAGCTCAGATCGGGAGCATAAGCTTGACCTATCTGCTGCAGATCATTCTTGGCAGCCTGCAGTTGTCCGGTTAATGCCCCAAAAGAGTTGAGCCGTCTTTCTAACTTGAGCCACTCATCATCATTACCGAAGTAGGAAGCAGGATTGAAGCCCATAGCGTTTTGATCACTGGTAAGGAACTCCCAATCCACAGATGCCTTCAATTGGTTCATCCGATCATTAGCTGCATTGTAGTCTGCTCTCTTCTCATCTAGTTCGATCTGGAGTTCAGCTACCTTCCTGATCTGGGCATTGTACTTCTCTCCATAAACTTCGGCTATCTTCTTTTGAACTAATGCTTCGGAAGCGGCTCGCAAGGCAGTAACCAGGTTATTATATGCTACCGTCTCCAGATTGATGTTGCCCAGATACTCGGAGTAGTTGTCATTCAAGGACTTGATGACATTCTTCATCTCCTTCTTATCTGCGGCTGTAAGGGAGGTAGCAGAGCGCAGTTCCAATAACCTGGAAGCAAGCAGACTGAACTTCTCAGCTTCCACAGATACCTGGCGCTCAGCATCCTTGATCTCGTCGTTCATGCTTCTCTGTGCAACACTAACTTCATAAGTCTTAGTGGAGGCTGCAGCCAGGCCAAAGCCCAAGGCAGACAATGCACCCACAGCTATGCCGATGATGCCAGCTACCGGGTTCATGGCTACCTGCAGAGCATGATAAGCGGCTGTCAGAGCTGTTACCGCAGTGGTTACTGTTCCGATGATGGGTATAGCGATTACTATCCCTGCCACGAAGCCCTTCATAACCGGAGATAGGCTGCTATAGGCATCCATGAGCAGCGTCAAGCCCTTGAGCAGAGGATTGATCAGAGTGGTCAGCATATCGCCGACCGTCTCTTGAATATCTCCCCAGGCATTGGCATTCTGTAAGCGCAGATCAGCCAGAGCAGTAGCTGTACCGCCATAGTCCTCGCCAAGCTTTTCGACCAGATATGATACACCTTCTGTCTTCAGACGGGTGTCATCCAGCTCAATGCCATATCTGCCCAGCATTTCGGTATGCCCATTCAGAGCCCGACCCATGAGATCAAAGGCAGACTCCACGCTCATCCCAGTAGCTTTGTTGGCTTCGGTGAAGTCTAACAGAACTGGCACGAGCTGTTGAATCTCATCCTTGTTTAGCTTGAAGGTCTGGGAGAGTTTTGACATCAAAGACAGCAGCTTATCATCCTCGAAGTTGGTGACTTGCTGCATCGAGGAAGCGAAATTCCCCATCTCTCCCGCAGCTTCGCCAAAGGCTACAGAAGCCAATGTCATAGCCTGTCTCTGACCCAGTGAGGCATCCAGCAGACCATTCATAGATCTGACCAGACCGCCCACCACTTGCAGGACACCATCCACTGCGATCTTTACGTCACGAATCGTAGCCAGAGCCTGTTCTGCGGTTATCTTAACCGCAGCAGGCTTCTCCACCACAGACTGAGCGGACTCAGCCTCCTGCTTGACTTCAGCAAGTTTGAGACTGGCATCATTTGTGACGAGGACGAGTTTAAAGGTTAGGTCGGGCATTTGTGTTGACAGATTGTTGCAGTTTGTAAGATTAGCAGAGATAGATAATACGAGGTTACTATGAATACTAACAAAATGGGATACATACTAATGCTTGATGTCTTGGGGTATCGTGAATTCGTTACAAAAACGAAAATTGATTTCCCAAAACTCTGGAGAGAGTTGCAGGAGGAAGTTAAAAAACAGAGGGATGTTATATTTAAAGAGCAGAACGGCTCCGTAATCCTAGATGTACTCTTTGTTTCGGATACAATATTCATAGGCGTATCCACAACCCACAATAACAAGCAACTCGAAGGGCTAACGATCATGTTCCTGATTGATCTTGTAAAACAGATATTCAAATTCTCTCTCAAAAACAATGTCTTCTTTCGCGGGGCAATAAGCTTTGGAGAGTATTTGTTCGACTTGAGTTTAAACCTCGTTATGGGTAACGCTGTAGATGAGGCTTCGGAATGGTACGAAAGCACTGATTGGTTTGGGGTCATTCTGACACCTACAGCCGAATACAAGTACAACAGCACTATACTAAGCGAAGACGAGCAACAGATATGGAATTTTTGCATGTTGAACATTGTGAGATACCCTCGTCTTCCTTACAAACCCAAACTACAAAGTGAAAAATCCAGTTTCCTTGTTGTGAAGTGGTTTGATACATATGTTAAAGAAAAAGACAGATTAATGTTCTTGAAGCAAATCATGGATGCTTTTTCAATGATTAAACAATCGCCCAAGGTGGCCTCTAAGTATGAGAACACTTTCCACTTTATCATGTTTTACACATATCCTGAAGGCTTTTCACCATATAAACGACTCAATAATTCCTAATTAACAACTCTGTCTCTGTCTGAAACGCTCCAGACACAGAGTACTGCGTCTCTACTTCTTCGATGACGCAACCATCGTATAGCTGTTTGATGTAAGGATCGTTGTTGTAGGATAGCAGGAACTTGCCCTTGATCTGTTTCAAGGCTTCTGCCAGCTCTTCATGCTGGTTGAAGGCGTCCGCGTCCTCTCGTTCGTAGATGTGTTCCTTGGTATAGTAAGGAGGGTCTAAATAGAAGAACGTGTGGGGTTGGTCGAACCGGGCTACGATCTTCTCCCAAGGCTGCTTCTCGATGATCACGTGCCGGAGGCGTTCAGAGGCTTCTTTCACCTTATCCAGATTCCTCAGGGGCATGTATTTATAGCCTTGATTGACGCAGAAGTTTTTGCTGCGTGAGCCATAGCTGCAGGCGAGGTTGTAGTAGAACTTGATCGCTCTCTCCAACTCGCTTCTGGGCTCATGCTTCATGAAGTTGTCGAACATCTCCCTGGCGATCAGATAGTTGTTTAGCTCAGTTACGAAGGCTTCGGGATGGTTCTTGATGTACTTCCAGAAGTTAACCAGATCGCCATTGATATCGTTATAGACCTCAGTATAGCGGCTCTTCTTGGATAACTGCCAGTCTTCCTTGTTGGCACTCTTGCCGAACAGTATCCAGGCAGCACCGCCAAAGACTTCGCAGTAGATGTCATGCTTGGGTATAAGTGGTAATATCTTCTTACGGAGGATACGCTTGCCGCCTACCCAGGAGATGATACTGTTCATTGTTCCTCCAGCGGAAAGTTGGCGATGATCACTTCATTGAACTCGCTCTTGCCTTCCTTGCGGTTGATGCCCTTGGTTCGGGTGACGTGCTCGATATCAAAGCCCTTGTATAGCTTGAGCACTTCAGGGTTATCATCATAGCTCAGGATGAAGCGTCCCTTGATGCCTTTCAGCTTCTTGCAGAGTTCCTCATGGCTGAACTGCTTGCTGTTCTCGTAGGTGTAGCCCAGCATGTAAGGCGGATCGCAATAGAAGAAGTTGCTCTTGGTATCATACTTATCGATCACCTGCTCATAGGAGAGATTCTCGATGATCACCATATCCAAACGCTTGTGGAGTTCTTTGATGCGTTCCAGACGGTTATACATACTGGAGGTGCCACGCTTCTGAGAGGTGCCGAAGCTGTCACCCTTGCTTCCGAAACTACGAGTGATCAGATACATGAACCTGGCAGCCCGCTGTATCTCAGTTAAGCCTTCCTGCTTTAGGATATCGCCAAACAGCTTGCGGCTGGCTACTAACCAGTCCAGTTCTTTGATCAGCTCATCAGGATGATATTTCACCTGCATGAACAGGTTGACCAGGCGGTTATCCAGATCGTTATAGACTTCCAGATCTCCCCATTTGTCTTTGTAGAGGAGCATCCAGGCAGCACCCCCGAAGGGCTCGATGTATCCTTTGATGTCCTTGGGGACATAGGGAGCGATAACTTTCCGAAGCAGGCGTTTACCGCCTATCCAGCCGATGATGGCATCCATCAGACACCTCCTTTCGGGTCAGTGATACAGAGCCTGAGATAAAGCTCCGGCAGGGTGAGGGACTCGAAATCTTCATTGGTAAAGCCCAGTTTTCTAAGGATCATTTCGAACCTCTCGAAGGGGTATTTGGAGACGCCGTTACCGCCAATCCGAAACTCCCGAGCCAACTTGCGAACCTCTCTTTGTTGGCTCTGATATAGACGAAAAAAGCGGAGATATGCTCCAGTGCTTCAAGTGCATCCATATCGTCCGGGTCCTGGCTTGAGATGATGCGGATCAGCTCTTTATCGGCTTCCGATTGGCTGATCAATTCAAGCAGTTCCAACTCACTGACCTTGGCTACCTTGCCGGAGAGGAAGTCCTCTAACTTGGCTTTGAGGGTAGCATTCGAGATCGTGAGACATAGTATTTGCCGCAGTTGGCTATAGCTGAGTTTAGGTTCTCGCTTCATAGAATAATCCTTTTCTTATTTACCAAAGAACATTTCGAGGGCAATGCCTAGTAAGAGCAGGAATTGCGAGGTGGAGACGGTTAGCAGTATCTTCATATTCGTCTCCACTCTCGCCATTCTGGTTACCAGTGACTTATTGCTGTCACCATTGCCATAGATCTCCTCGTGAACCGAATCGATTTTCTCCTTGAGCACCCCACAGCACAACGAGTTGTGCTGCGAGGACCCCGCGATCTCAGGTTTGCACTGGCAGTCCATAGCAGTTCCTTGTTTTAGAGTGTAGTTGCGAAGAGCAGTGATCTTATACTCCCGGAGGGATATCCTTGAGCAGGAAGATCTTGTTGGAAGTAACTCCGGAGAACTCGGTGGAAATGACTACGTTAAAGAGGCCGTCAGCCTCTCCCGACCAGTCGACCGTCCAGCGTAGCCCAGTGAAGATCACCACCCGATCCAGTTCTTTGGAAGCCACCACAATGGTGGTATCCTTGCTCATGAATAGGGTGCTTTCCAGGAAGTTCTTCTGCTTGGTGGATAAGCCGGAGATGTTGAGTTCGACCGTGCTGGTGCGTTTGCCCGGAATGGTATAGTTGCGGGTCTTGAGCTTGGTCAGCTTAGAGTCCGTCTTACCGGGTTTCTCGGCCAGTTCACCAAGTAGGTCGAAGTTGGTACTTAGTTCCGTCTTGACCGAGGCTTGAGTGGCATACAGCGTCTCTATGGATAATTGGTCGTAGGTGCCGATCCCGAAGTAAACGAAATCGGCAATCAACACATCCATGAGCTTGCTGAAGCTCAGGTCACCCTCGGTCATGTTGGAGGGATAGGTGGGCTGCGAAATAGGCTGGGGCATCAGAACACCCCTTTGATCGCCTTGCCGATGCTAAAGAGCCATTTGCGGTTGTGGAACACGTATTCGATGGCTCCTCCGATAGTGCCGAAGACCTTGAGGATGACATTGGTCTGCTTGGCAGGGAGGGACTTGGTAGCCCGCTCCACTGCCAGTTGCTTCTTGGCATAGTCGTCCAGGTCCTTGGTGGCAGGATTGATCTTGATATCCTGGATGATGTCCAGGATGATGGCCAGAGCTGAGTTGACCTTAGCCTTGTCGATCAGCGTGCCGGTAGTGCGGGAAATGATCCAGACTACCAGGGCTGAGACCAGAC
>Ga0208461_1004197_pt1 | contig 10248 bp, 4 predicted proteins | sample AD_JPNTR4_MetaG_FD_184448 | JGI IMG/M metagenome (GOLD analysis project Ga0208461, IMG submission 184448) | Active sludge microbial communities of municipal wastewater-treating anaerobic digesters from Japan - AD_JPNTR4_MetaG (SPAdes) (version 2) | ecosystem: Engineered > Bioreactor > Anaerobic >... | reverse complement strand
GTAGCGCGTCGTCCGTGGCAAACCCCATCTCGATGCGTCCAGTCGCGGACGGCTGTTTGGCGTACGCCGTGACCGGCTCGACAAATCCGGCCTGTCCGTCGCGTACGGATGCCAACTCAGCCGGAACGCCGTCGGCGTGGAACCAGAGTCGGTCGGCGCGTACGACCGCTGCCACTTCGGCGCCGGCATCGACCCATGCGCCGGAGACAACCGGTACCCGCTCAACCACACCGGCCTCGCGGGCGACGACCGTCAACACGCCATCCTGCTCGCGGCAAAGCGCCAGAATGGCGGCGCGTGCGGCCTCGGCGTTCTGGCGCGTCTGTTCGGCGCGTGCGGCTTCGGCCTCCTTAACCGCGAGTTGCTGTTCCAGTTCGGCATGGCGCACGCCGGCCTCGCGAAGCTGCGACAGCCGTTTGCGCAACGCCTCGCTTTCAGCCTTGAGCAGCGTGAGCGCGGCCGCAGCATCGCGCACCTCGCCGTTCATTCGCACCCACTCCGGAGCGTGCAGCGTGAAGAGCGTTTCGCCGGCGGCGACACGCTGCGGCGTGCGGACGCGAACCTCGATCACGCCCGGCAGTGGCGCACTGTATGCGCGGCGCGCGTCCGGCATCAACTCGAAGCGGCCGGGGAAGCGCACGGTGCCGGTGACGCGGCGCGGCATCGCCGTCACGACACTCAACCCAAGCAGACGCTGGGCACTCTCCGGCACTCTAAAGGCTTCTTCGCCGTGGGCATGGTCGCACGTCGCATCATGCGCGTGACCCTCACACGCCTCGCCATGTGCATGCCCTTCGCATGTCTTGTCGTGCTTGTGCTCCTTTCCTTGAGCGCTGAGCGTTGAACGTTGGGCGTTGGGCGTTCCGCACGCCGCGCCATGCGCATGTCCTTTGCACGCCTTGGCGTGCGTTTGGTCATGTGCGTGTTCTCCGCAGCCGGTCAGCCAGAGTAGAACCGCAAACAAGGCAATGAGTGCCTTGCCGGTTGATAATGGCAATGAAAAACAGGTTGTTTCCCGTAATCGGTTAATGACAGGAAACATGCGAGTCGGGCGCGTGCTTGGCGTGTGCGCAGTCGGGAGCGCGGGCGTCCCCGCCCGCAGAGCGTTGAGCGTTGAGTGTTTTTTTAACGCAGAGACGCGGAGACGCGGAGGTTTTGATGCATGCGGCGTGACCGCCGCCGGGAGGGGCAAGCGTCTGCTTGCCCGCGGACGAGCAAAAGTAAAACGGTTCATGGTGTCCTCCTGGGATCGGGTTCGGTAGAAGAATCGACATACAGCAACGCGAGGCGGATACGGGCTTCGTTCAATCCGCGTTCGGCTTCGATCCACGCTTCGTGGATGTCATAGACGGCGGCTTCGGCCGCGATCAGTTCGGTCAGGGTGGCTTCGCCCTGACGGTAGAGGCGCTCGGCGCGTTCGGCTGCCGCCCGTGCGGAGGCCAGACGCTCTTCGCGCAAGCGTCGTTCCAGAGTCTCGGCGGCCTGCAGCGCGGCACGGGCTTCGTGCCACTCCGCGACCAACGTGCGCCACTCCGCGACCGCCTCGAAACGCGAGGAGTCACGGGTGCTTTCGGCCTCGGCGATAGCCTGCCGGTTGCGGTTCCAGAGCGGTAACGTGAAACCCACGCCCACACCCGCGCGTGCGCTGCCTTCTTCGTGTCCGAACTGCGGGCCGATCTCTAGTTCGGGATACTGGCGACGCAGTTCGGCACGCAACGCTTCTTCGCTGCCCTCGAAACGCACCAGCCGTTCCTGCACGCGCGGATGGCGTACAAGATCCAGGTCGGTCGCGGGTGCAGCACCGAATGCGGCGTACAACGCGTCGGGTTGCGGCGCGGCCGCGAAATCCAGCTCCACCGGCGCGTCGGGATGCAGGCCGAGCGTACGCAACAGGGCGTGTCGGCGTGCGACCGCTTCGGGCGAACAGCAGGGGCAGGCCGTTTCCAGCGCCAGCCGTTCCTGCGCGAGGCGTTCGCGTTCGTCGGGCGGCAACTCACCGACCGCCACCAGCGCGGCGACCTGCCGCTCGCGGTCGGCGAGGCGCGCCAGATAGGCTTTCTGCGCGGCGGCGTTGCGGGCGTCGGTCGCGCAGGCGAGCCAACGCCGCTCGACCTCCGCCAGCAGCTCGCGTTCGGCGGCGGTCACGGCCAGGGCATCGGCGCGCGCGTAGGCGAGAGCGGCGCGCTTTTCGAGGCCGGGGATGCCGGTCAGCGGCAGGCTGAAGCGCAAGCCGCTGCCGAGGATCCAAGGGTGCGGGCCGCCGCGCAGTATGCGCAGCGATTCCAGATCAAAGGCGGGATCTTCCCACCAGCCGGCGGCGAGCGCCTCGCGCTCGGCGTTCTGACGGCTGAGACGCAGCGCGTTGATCTCGGGGTTGAGGATCAGCGCGAGGTCGCGTGCCGACGCAGCCGAGAGCGTGACGCGGTTCGTGACGGCGTCCGACCAGACAGCGGCCTCGTGCGGCCAGTCGATCGGCGCGGGGGCGACATTGCGGCAGCCGGCATAGATTCCGGCGCCTATGGACAAAATGAGCGAAACGGAAAGGCTCCGTTGGACAATGCGGAACATGAAAACCTCCTCGTGTGAAACGGCGTTCGGTAACTTCCGCCGAGCCCGAACGGGCGGCGGGAGACGAGAGATCCGTCACAGGGAGGTTTCAGCAGAGGAATTGCGTCGAGCGCGCGAGAAAGAGAAGTTGCGGTGCCGGTACCCCCGGCGGTCGATCACTGTGGCATCGCGGCGCGGTCTGCGGCGCGACAGGCGCACAGGCAGGAGGCGGCATTGCGGCGAGAGCCAGTAGCAGGCCGTTCAGTTCTTTGACTGCGGCAGGCACCGGCTCGCCCGGTGGCGGGCCTTCAAAAATCAGGTGGTTGCAGAGGTGTTCGAGATGCGTTTCAGACGGGGCAGGCGGCGTTCCGCAGTCGTGGCAATGTCCGCCGCAGCCGTCGGGATCCGGGGCACAGAGACAAAACGTCAGTCCTTGGAGAACGGTCAGCGCGAACAGGCAAAAAGCCACCGCCAACCGCACGCTCCGTGCAACCCAATGCAAAACGCTGGTACTATGACACTTGAAGAACACAACGGCATAGTATCAACGCGCCGTTTCCCGTGCAATAGGGATTATGCGGGTTGCGCGTAATCGGGTGACAACTAAGGGACAGGTATTTAGACGGCTGGTATTTAGACGGCTCACACCCCTGTCATCAACCGATTACGATTACGAAATTACGAAATGTGCTACCGTGGGGCTTGTTTCTATGGGCCGGGGTGTGTAAGCTATGTTGTGTCCTGTATGACCGGAATCGGTTTATACGCAACAACCTTGGAGGCTCCTATGAAACGCTACTTGATGCCGTGTGTTCTTATCGCTTGTGCCGCGCTCGCGTTGCGCGCTGAACCGTATAAGGCGGAGTGGGAGTCGCTCGACAAACGCCCGATTCCGCAGTGGTGGCAGGAGGCCAAGTTCGGCATCTTTATCCATTGGGGCGTTTACTCGGTACCGGCCTACGCGCCGACCGACGCGGCCAATGTCTACGCCAAGTATTCGGAGCACTACGACAACCGCATGCGCTCCAACAACGCGGCCTTCACCAACTTCCATGCCCGCACCTACGGCACCAACGTCACCTATGCGGACTTCGCCACGCAGTTCCGCGCCGAGCACTTTGATCCTGTCCAGTGGGCGGATCTCTTCAAGAAGTCCGGCGCGCGATATGTGGTGCTTACGTCGAAGCACCACGACGGCTTCGCGCTTTGGCCGAGTGCCTTCAGCCCGCGCTGGAACGCGCAGGTGCTCGGGCCGCACCGCGACCTTGCCGGCGAGCTGACTGCGGCGGTCAAGCAGGCCGGTTTGCGCATGGGCTTCTACTACTCGCTGCTCGAGTGGGGCAACCCGCTCTACAAGGAGAATATCGGCCGGTGGGTCGCGGAGATGAACCTGCCGCAGATGAAAGAGCTGGTCACGCGCTACGAGCCCGATATAGTCTGGGCCGACGGCGAGTGGGACTACTCCGACGAAGAGCTGCGCAGCGTCGATTTCTTGGCCTGGCTGTACAACGAATCGCCGGTCAAGGAGAGCGTGGTGGTCAATGACCGCTGGGGCAAAAAGACGCGCGGCAAGCATGGCGACCACTACACGACCGAATACGATCTGGTTCATTCGGGTAGCTCGCTTGATACCCAGTTCACGCATCCGTGGGAGGAGTGCCGCGGCATCGGCGGTTCGTTCGGCTTTAACCGTTTTGAGACCACCGCGCATTACATGACCAGTGCACAGTGCGTAGAGACCTTGATCGAGAAGGTCAGTCGCGGCGGCAACCTGCTGCTCAATATCGGTCCGCAGGCCGACGGCCTCATCCCGGTGATTATGGAAGAACGCCTGCTTGATATGGGGCGTTGGCTGAGCGTCAACGGCGAGGCGATTTACGGCACCACCGCCTGGCGGCACCGTCCCAAGAACATGCGCGAAACCAAGGTCTATTTCACTCAGAAACCGGATGCCCTCTATGTGATCTGCGCGCGCTGGCCGCAAGCGCCGCTGGTGGTCAACCACATCGCCAAGGCCGACTCGGTTTCGCTGCTCGGCAGTCCTTTGCCGGTCACGTTCACGTGCAGCGACGGGGTGCTCACGATCAAACCGCCCGTGGTCAATCCCGGCACCCTGCCCTGCGAGTACGCCTGGACCTTCAAGATTGCTCGTCCGCAGGAGTGAGCGCCGTGTGGCACGGTCGAGGGGATTGCAGAGGATATGGGTGCCCGATTTCGGTTATTGTCGTCTGAACTTCAAACCGCTAAGATGACGGTGTTTGTGGATTGGTACGGGGTTAGACAAAATGAGTACTTACCATCTTAATTCCTTTACAATCGGGGCATTCCGTGGGCTTCAAGGTATGACTTTTGAGCGGCTGGGGCGCTTCAACCTTTTGATCGGCGGCAACAATTCAGGTAAAACCTCGGTGCTTGAGGCCCTGCAAGCCTTTTGTAATCCGGAAGACCCGGCTGATTGGGCTAGAATAGCAAACGCCAGAAACACAAGTTCACGTTTGTTTTCGACCCATTCGTTGAACGACTGTTTGGTGTGGATGTTCCCGCACACGAAACAAACGGATACTGGTAGCTCTGGTTCGATTCAGCTTTCCAGTACTGGGGCATGTCCTGTCCGAGAGGTCAAGGCAAGTGTTCAACCTGTCTTCGGTATGCCAGATGAAGAGGATCTTAGGTATTTGGCGAAACGACCCCTAGACTCTAATCCCGCAACAGGTGGAACCTATGAGGGGATTGAGATCAAATTGGACTCTATACGTGCTCAGGACGGCTCGTCGACCGTTGCGGAGTCCGTTACCCGCCGTTTTTGGCAAGACGTCCCCTTTATTCGGAGACGCGCTAATTCATTCGCGTTTCCTGTGGCCGCAGTTTTGGGATTCGAATACCGTTTTGCTGAACGCTGCGCCGACAAGTATTCAAAGTTGAAGGTCGATCAACAAAAAGACCTTCTCGAACTTGCGCGAATGTTTGATTCCGGCATAGAGAGTATCAGTGTTGCGTCCGAAAACCGCCGACCTTACCTGAGGGTTGAACACAAGGATTTTGGCGAGGCGCCGCTCATGGTTTTTGGAGACGGCATGAAGCGTGTGCTTTTCATAGCGACGGGACTCGTTACAGCCAAAAATGGCCTCTTGCTTTTGGATGAGATCGAGAGCGGCATCCATGCGTTCGTTTTGCCGGAGATCATGAAATGGTTGTTCAAGGCGGCACGGGAGAACCACATTCAGATTTTTGCAACAACTCACAGCCTTGAGGCTGTAGATGCTGTGCTCTTATCTGCAAAAGAGACGCCCGATGAATTTGTCACGTACCGTCTGAGCAAAGAAGATCATCTCGCTAAACGGTTGAACTATAACCTGCTGACAGACCTTCGGGTTCATGGTGGCTTGGAGATCAGGTAATCCATGCGTGTCGATCTCATCGCAGTTGAAGGTGCACACGACCTTGCTTTTGTTCAGAGACTACTCAGCGCTTTCGGTTTTGAACAGAAGAGAAAATTGGATAACCCGGAAAACCCCTCGGAAAACATCCCGTCCGAGGTTCGAGAGTTAGTTCCTAAGACATTCCCAACAAACGAAGAGCGTGATATCCACAAACGCTCTGACGTTCCTGCTTTCCATGTCAAAGACGAACAGTGTGTGGTTCTGATTTCTACTGGAGGTGACTCCAAGCTTGTTGGGGGGGGTGTCTTCTGCGATTGTAATTCTGGACAAAACTGATATTCGCCCGTCATCGATTGGTTTCATTTTGGATGCAGACAGTAATCTGCCTAAGCAATTTGATAAACTGAAAACTGAGTGGGGCGAAAAAAGTAAAGACAATGAATTACTCGGGACGTACTCGTTCCCTTCACATGTCGGCGTTTGTACCACAGGCACATGTCCGTTTGGCGTGTTCGTTATGCCCGACAATCAGAGCAGCGGCTCTTTAGAAACGCTCCTCCTGCAACGGGCGAAAGGTGTTTATCCAGTCCTGCATAAAAAGGCTGACGACTTTATTCAAGTCGTTAAGAACACCAAAGACGCGATTCCGCCCGGATCAGAACTGGGCTCGAAGGGGCAAAATGAGGGCAAGGCCGTCCTCCACGCCATGACCAGTGTATTGAAACCTGGGAAGACCCTTCAGGCCAGTATCAGCGATAATGAATGGGTTCCTCAAGCCCCGGATCAATTTCCAGATTTTTTTCTACCACTTGTGAAGTGTCTCTCGCAACTTCTCGATCTGAATTAGAAAGGGAAGAAGAGTCCGGGCATCGAACAGAAATGATGAAAGGCGACCGCGATGCAATTGGGATGGAGCAAAATCAAGCAGAGTATTGGAAGGGGTGCACGGGAAGAGGCCGGAGAGACAAGCTCGGGGGCCGAGTATGAGCGGGAGCCGGTTCCGGAGCACGCTTGGCTGGGGTTGAAAAGCTATGTGGGGCAGTTCGCGGGCGAGCATGTCGCCGGGACGGAGCTGATGATCGGGCCGCTCTTTCTCGCGGCGGGGGTCAGTGCGTTCGACTTTTTTGCTGGCCTGTTCGTCGGCAATCTGCTGGCCGTACTGAGCTGGACGCTTTTCACTGCGCCGATCGCCACGCGCGTGCGGCTGACGCTCTACTACCACCTCGAAAAGATCTGCGGCCGCAGACTGGTGGTGTTCTATAACATCGTCAACGGCGTGATGTTCACGGTTCAAGCCGGGGCGATGATCACGGTGTCGGCCACGGTGCTGGGGTCTTCTTCAAATTCCGCATGCCGGAGTTGAGCGACACCCTGCCGACCGGCTTCGGTTGGATTGTGGCGGTATTGGCGACCGGCGTGCTCTTTTCGATTGCGGCGGTGAAGGGCTACCGGGTCGTGGCTGCCTTCGCCAATCTGGTCGCACCGCTGATGGTCGTGATGTTCGTGGTCTTCGGCGTGATCGGTTTTCGCAAGATGGGCGTGACCGGACTCGACAACTTCTGGGAGATCGCTTCGACGCGCATCTGGATCGGCGGCGAACCGCAGCCGGGGCAGGTGAAGTTCACGTTCTGGCATGTAATGTTTTTCTCCTGGTTCTGCAACATGGTCTGGCATATCGGCATGGCCGACCTCTCGCTTTTCCGCTTCGCCCGTAAATCATGGTATGCGCTCTCTTCGGCGGCGGGGATGTACCTCGGCCACTTCATGGCGTGGATCGCAGCCTCGACCCTCTACGCGGTTCAGCTTCAGGCCGATCCGACCAATACCGCCGTGCTGCCCGGTCCGCTGGCTTACAACGCCTGCGGTGCGTTGGGCCTGCTGGTTGTCGTGATCGCCGGCTGGACCACGGCCAACCCCACGCTGTACCGCGCGGGTCTCGCTTTCCAGGCGCTGGTTCCCGAGGCATCGCGTGCCAAGGTTACGCTGATCACTGGACTCGCGGCCAGCGTCACCGCGATCTTCCCGGTCGTGATCATGAAGCTGATGGGATTCGTGGCGATGTGGGGCATGATCCTGATGCCGATGGGCGCGGTGATCTTCGCTGATTACTGGCTGTTGCCGCGTTTCGGCATGCGGCGGTTTATCGCCGAGCATGTGCGGTTACCGATGAATTGGGCGGCGGGCGCGGCCTGGCTGGCCAGCGTTGTCTTCAGCGTCGGACTGTTGGCGGCCTTCGGCGCGGACAAGATCTTCTTCGTCAGCTTTCCCAGTTGGTTCGTCGCGGTACTCGTCTATGTCGCGCTGAGCCGTTCCCTTCAGCGCTCCTGCCCATCTGATATCAATGCCTAGGACGAAAGAAACGGAAGCGGACGATCCCACACACAGGGGAGGGACGAGCGTCTGCTCGTCCAGGGCAAGCAGACGCTTGCCCCTCCCGCATGTCCGTGCCAGCCTTATGGCCTTTTTCAGGTGAGATATAACCTCTAAACGGAGATAACACACTTATGCACAGACACGCCTTTAAGATGAAACTCAAGCCCGGTACTATCGCCGAGTACAAACGCCGCCACGACGAGATCTGGCCTGAACTGGCCGAGGCGCTGAGCGCGGCAGGTATCTCCGACTACTCGATCTTTCTCGATGAGGAGAGCCTGACGCTCTTTGCCGTGCAGAAGCTCAGCGAGACAAACACCGCCGCTCAATTGCCGCAGACCGCGATCATGCAGAAGTGGTGGGCCTACATGGCGCCGTTGATGGAGGTCAACCCCGACAACTCCCCGGTTTGTACGGAGCTGCCGGAGATTTTCCACCTCGCGTGATCCGCAGCCAGACCCGTAGCAGTTCGGACACGCCCCACGCCTGTGCGCAACAACCGCGTGCCGCGTCGGCGCGTCGCCATCGCAGATCTCCGGCGGATGCCCCAGACAGCCGCGGTTCAACTGTTCGATCGCCGACCCCAGCAGCGAGAGCCCGGTGGCGCGCGCGGAGTCGCCGTACAACTGAACCAGCGCCTCGACGTAGAGCGGGAAGGGCCAGCTCCACGCCGTGCCGTTGTGGTAGGCGGGTTTGCGCCGCGTGTCCTCGTCGCCCAGATAACGCCCTTGATAAGGCCGGTGCGGATCGTTCAGCAGGGTGCCGTTGTGCCAGACGGCGCAATCCGCCAAAACCGGTCGATCCGCCAAGCTGCGGATCGCGCCCGGCACCAGTAGCCGCTCGCACGCGCTGATCATCGTACGTGCCAGTTCGGGTGCCAGCGGCACGCCCAGCGTGAGTGCCAGCAGTTGGTTCGGGCGCAGCGTATCTTCCTGCAACGCCCGCTCGGCCGGTTCGCCAGCCTTGGCGCGCAGACAGTCCGCCAGCCACCCCTCCTTGACCACGTAGAGCCGCGCCAGCGCCGATGTCGCACGTTCGGCCAGCGCGTTCCATTCGGCGTCGATCTTGCGTGCCACCAGCCGCAGGCTTGCGATCCAGAGCGCCTGAATCTCGACCGGATACCCTTCGCGCGGCGTGGCCGCCGGATAGTTGGTGTCCATCCAGGTGAAGTGCGACGGACTGTAGATCAGCCCGCTCGCCGGATCCATGTGGATGCCGTTGGGCGTACCGTCGCGATAGTACGTGAGGATCGACACCAGCACCTCGCGCAGCGTGCGCGATCCGCAGGCCACATCAAGCACCTTGCGGTCGCCCATCGCCTCCATCAGGTCGCCGGCCGCCACGCAGAACCAGAGCGGCGCGTCAGAGGTGTCGCGGTTGCCCACCGTGTTGCCGTGGATGATATTCGGCAATGTGCCGCGTTCTTCAAAGCGACCGAACTCGCGCAGGATTTCCAGCGCGTCATCGTGCCGGCCGTCGGCGATCAGCCCGCGCAGCACGATCAGCGTGTCGCGCCCCCAATCCAGAAACCACGGATATCCCGCGATCACGGTCTTCAGCGCATCGCGCCGCACCACGTAGAGCGACAGTGCCTGCGACAGCGTTTCCGGTATCGTCGCCAGCGCACCCGTCGGCGTTGCATGTTGGGCGTTGAGCGTTGAGCGTTGAGCGCTACTTACCGCCGTCTCCCCCGCCTCAAGCGTGATCTCGCCGCCGTCATCCAGGAGCAGATCGAACCAGCCGGGACTGAAAAGATCGCTGTGTCCGTCAAGTCCGCGCTCCTGCTCTTCGGGATGCGCCACCATATACGCCCACGACGGCTCGATGTGGAATGCTCCCGCTGTGGCTTCGATGCCCAGCCGCATACCGTCGGTCGGCTCGAAAGTAAATCCGCGCGCCAAGGGATGCACCGCCGCCGGCCACTCATGCTCCGGCCCCATAAAAGCTT
>Ga0208461_1004189_pt1 | contig 10266 bp, 8 predicted proteins | sample AD_JPNTR4_MetaG_FD_184448 | JGI IMG/M metagenome (GOLD analysis project Ga0208461, IMG submission 184448) | Active sludge microbial communities of municipal wastewater-treating anaerobic digesters from Japan - AD_JPNTR4_MetaG (SPAdes) (version 2) | ecosystem: Engineered > Bioreactor > Anaerobic >... | reverse complement strand
ATCCGACATAATAAAAGTTGCTGAAAAATTTGTGCCATTTGTAGTCATGGTTCCTATTCCAAGAGTATAAGATGCTAATAAATTTATTATAAAACCGCCTATATTAATTCCATTATTTAATGATACCGCCGAATATGCCATATTATCTTTAAAAAGAATTACATAAGGATTATCACCAGAATTTAATGAAAGATCTACTACATAAAATATATAATCTCCAATATTTAAATTAAGCGTTTCATTAAGTTTAGCAAATCCATATGATCCTGGGTTAGCGATTGCGGATAATATAGTAGTTCCAGATGTATCAAATGTACTAAAATAATAATTACCATACGCGCCATTTATCCAAGAGGAGCCTAAATTTTCATAATCCGCATAAGGCATATAAATTATTGGTGTCCCGTCTTTATAATGTGTAGTTTTTAAATTTTCCGTCATCCATATTTGATTACCTATAGTAATAGTATTATATTTATTACCATCATAATCATATACAACTAAAGAAGATTCTGTTTTTTGAGATAATGACTTATATCCTTCTTTAAAAACTTTTAATATTTTAGTTAACATAATTTCTGTATATTATGCTCTATTATATTTCCATATTTATCATAAGACTCTACGGATATAGTATATATTGCTGAAGTATCAAAAACAATAGTAACTACATCATTAAATACCTTAAAATAATATTTGCCATCAAGAAATTTAGCCGTCCATATATTCTTTTGATTTAATAAATAATTACTTGGATCATATTCTGCTTTAATTATTACTAATGTACTAGTATCTATCCATATAGGTTTATCATAATAATAAAATTCAGTATTAGAAAGTCCTAAATTAGTATTATACCATGCTTGTTCAATTCTATCTTGATCAAATAGTGTATTTATATACACAAATGTATTATCTAAATAATGTTCTTGATTATATGAATCTTTAAGATAAATCATAAAATTATTGTCTACTTCTATTGCAGTATCCGTAATAGCAGATAAGCTAGAATATGTAGAAAATGCATGTTTTGCTTTTATCGTGTATCTATCGGTATCCATAAATAATTCTGGTAAAGTATTATCAAATGTATGTGTACTTCCATTTACATTAATAACCCTATATGTAGAACCCCACGTTTTTGATAACACATTATCTGTTACAATTAATGCCACACATTGATTATCTTCAAATTGATAACCACTTATATCGAGTATAAGATGATCATTATAATTTGAAGGATTTAATATTGTTCTATATGTATCATTGAGTGCATAAATTTCAACACTTGAATCAATTTCAATTCCAAAATCTACTGGATTTTTATCTAATATAACTGTAACAGGATTACTTCCAGATGCTGAAGTTATATGAAAACTTGCATCAAGAATTAAAGAATATTTGCCTTTATCCATTTTAACCAATACAATATCATCATCGGTATAAAATTTTTGATAATCATTATCTATAGTTATTGTATTACCACTAATTGATGTAATTCTTTCTGTCATATTATAAAATCTGTTAAATGTATTTTCTTCTGGAACATCTTGAAAATATGTAATAGAAGGAACAATTATATAAGGTCTATTATTAGAATCTTTATGAACCGATAATCCTTGTAATGGAATGTGTCTATCATAAATAGGGTAAAGATTTTTTAAAATAATATCATTTACCTCATCCCTACTCATATATCTACTTACATCATATCCCATATATGAAGAATTATCTACAAGAAAATATAATGTAGGAGATTTAATCCATACTTTAGCAGGTTCTTTTGCCATATTGTATAATAAAGTATTATAATCATCCCAGGCAAATAATTCAACATTATAATCGCCTATATGATTAACTTTCATTTTATATACACTATTATCTATTATTACTGCATTTTCTCCACCAGTTAAACCAGAAGGATCCGTCCAATAATAAATACTTGGATCTATTTGAAATAATTTCATTCGCGGAGAATAGTATTCTACATTCATTGTAATTTTTTGTTCTTCAATACTTGTATCATAATTAAAATTAATATAAACATATGAATTATCTGATGTATCTGGAACTGTGCCAGCATTCATTTCTATTTTACCATCCAAAATATCAAGTATATACTCTTTACCCAAAAAATTATGAATTACATTACTAGAATCTATAGTTTTATAATTTTTAAATGTTAAAAGAGGAACTTTATAATTTGAATCATACGCATATTGTAATTTTGAATTAGAATCAGGATTAAGCGTTATATAATCATTAAATGTATAAATTATTCCCGAGGATGTTTCCATATAATAATCAACAGGTAATGATGATGTTATAATAGTGTCACTATCAGCAGTTATGTATACACTAGATTCTAAAACAAATGATATTTTATCCTCATCATATTGTATATTATATTCAATAGGATCTTCATCTGGTAAGTATAAAGTACCGGATCCCGATGTTATAGTATATGTACCTTTTGGTGAAACTAAATATTTTGAAGAAGTCGCATTAATATATACATTTTTATTTGAATAAATTGAGTATGCTACTGAATTACCCCATTCATCTATTGAAGGATCTCTTAAATATGCTTTTTCAAGATATATTGTTAAACTAGTGGATGTATCATAAAATATTGAAGATACATCATATATATTATAAAAACGTATATCATTTTCTAAAATAAATAATGGATTGGTTACTAATGTTTCTCCTATTACTCCGGCATAATCTTTTTCTACAGAAATTTTCCACATTATATCATTAATATTTGTAAAAGGATATTTAAATGTGGAACCTAATAATAAAAAGTCACTTGGATTAGAAATATATGAAGGATCATCTAATGAATAATATTGAGAGTCTATAGTATTCCATGCACAGTCTGCAAAGTCTATAAATCTATGATTTTTAAAATCATCAATTTTTGAATTTGTTATTTCAAGAAATGATAAATATACACTAGCATCACCCGATATTAATTCATTACGCTTATAAAGTGAATAGGGTGTTAATGTTTGAGATATTTTATATTCATAACCAACGTTATGAGTAAAATATGATAAGTTTTTAAATCTTTCAAAATATATGCCTTCCCCTGTTATATCTACTATTTTACAATTTATTCCTATGATATATCTCTCGAGCCATTTTTTAAGACCTAATAATTTTATATAAATTTCTTTAAGATTATAAGAATAACAATTTTCAGTTTTTGGCGTTCCCCAATTATCAATTTCTCCTGTTTCTCTTGTTAAACAATATATCATTGATAATTGGTTTAGTTTCTTAAGAGCTTTTCTTTTATCTGCATCAAACATTAAAATTGTTTGCGTTCTATCTGAAGCTTCATAAGGAACTAAAAGTGATAATTTTTTATTTTCTTTTACATTTAAAAACCATTCTCTAAAATAGATGTCATCATATCCCAACCAACGTATAGCATTAATTAATCCTTTATATGTACCAATAAACGGAATTATTTTATCGTGTTCAAGAATTATATGTTTAGATTTATAATTTAAAATTTCCCAATCTGGCAGATCTTCATTTATATCAGTTTCTTTAAAAATATCTTTCATATCTTTAGGATCTGGCAATCCAAAATTAGATATAAGCGTTCTAAACCTTTCATCTTCTCCAATTGCTTCTGCACTAACAGCAATTTCTGCCAGTGTATATAGTATATTTCCTACTTTATGATAAAATCTTATTATTCTTTCGTAAACTCCTTCATATTCGGCTTTAAATCCTATATTTATAGCTAAGGCTGTGTTTTCAATTCTTTCCGAAAGATCAAATTCTAATTCATCCGTCCATGTTATTTCTGATGTTTCTTCATTAACTTCAAAAAATGATATTTCTGTTTCATCACCAATCATTCGTACAATAAGAGTAGAATTACTGGCATCATACGGACGTATATAATTATCATTATCTTTTTCAAGAATAAAAAGATGTTCAGTTTCTATTAATCCTACTGATATTGGATTTAAAAATATAGCGCCCGCATATGTTACAGTTGGATATATAAAACTTGCATCAATTGAAATATTTTCTAGCGCATAAATTGATTTTGTATTAATAATATCATTTGCTGAAGTTCCAATAGAAATATCTATAGTTATTATAGAAGCATCAGTAGAAGTTAATTCTACTGTTGAATAGCTAAAAGCATATGAATATGATGCAGTAACAGTGTCATAATAATAACCACCGTTTGTTATTTTTGCTGATGTAACACGTCCATAAGGATCTGTTATTAAATATCCTTCTGCATTTTTTCCTGTCGGTGAATTAAATAAAAGGTGTAACCATGAATCTGCTGTCCAATTAAGCGGAGATCCTGATTTTGTAAATATTTTCCAATTTTGAATATTCATAATAAATATCTCGGCTTTTTATTTCCTTTATACTATATTTGTAGTGTTTTTATCATGTGCAATCGAACACCACTTTTTTATACTTTTCGCATGTTCAAGAACAAAATATAACATCCCCTCAAGTACACCGTATAATGGTCTCTGAAGAGGATTTGCCCATAATTCTGAAGATGTTCCTTTTTGGAACAGCTTCCCTTTATAATCATAACCTAAATTTTTATAAACATCATTAAAATGTTTAGCTTGATATAAATATGATGGCCTTAATGTATATTTCTTAGATTTTCTTGGCATAATTAAGATATTATATTATTTATAATTGAAACATTATTTTCCGAATTAATATTTTTTGGTGTATATCCTCTTACTTGAATGTTTACCGAGGATAATTTATTTTTTTCTAAACTATCTTCATAATATATTCCCTGTGCATTTTCAAAATTTCCACGAATTAAAGGATATATATCTCTTACTGGAACATCATTTCCAAAGGCGTCTTTTACATATCTCTCTAAAATAATATCACCATAATCATCTATTCCGTAATGTGTTTTATAAATATTTATGTTATTTTTATCCGCATCAAACCACACATTAACAGAATCAACACCATCGATATCTTCAATTATTTTTATTAAATCTGAAACAGGTATTCTATTTCTTCTCGTATTTTTAAGAAAATATTCAGATGTTTTTGATATAATATCCTGTCTAACTGTATCATATTGTGCGCCTTCCCATAATATTAATGACATATTTAAAGTAAATCTTGGAAATTGTAAATCTAATATTACATTATCTACTGTTAAAATTCTTTGTCCGCTCTGTTCTATTAAATCTAATATTGATCTTTTTTCTTCATCCGATAATTTAAATGCACTTAATGGACATGTGTAATAATTTTCTCCAGATGTAATTCTTTTATTTACATCTGGAACTAAAAACAAATAAATTGTATTATCATCTTTCTTTTGTTCTTCGATTCTTTGCTGATAATATTGAAGCTGTTGTTTTGCATTATCTAATTGTGTTTTAAGCGCTGCCGCTTGTTGTGATGATACTCCATAAGTTGAACATGCCAAACGATATTGTTCATTTATATTTTCATAAATTGTTTGTGATTGATTATATTTATCAATAACATATTGATCTTCAAAAGTTGCAAATCCCGGAATGGCATCAATTACAGTAAACATATTTAATTTTCGTAAAAAATAGATATAATTATTTGCATTCGCAAGAACAAAACTTCTTGACATATGAGGTGCTAATAATCTCGTTAAATAAAGAGGCTCTTCTTGCGTACCAAACATTATAGGATTTTTTATGGTTACATTAAAAAATTTATTTAAATCTATTTCTTCACCGTTAAGAGCATAACCCGTTGTAATAAATTTCCACATATTAGCTTGATTATCACTCATTAAATTTATATTTCCTGCGTCTCCATCGGTTATAAGATATTCAACCAGAATAGTTGCCCCTAAACGAGGAATAGCACCATTATACCCATTTCCAAAAAACACATCTATACCGCCAGTTTGTCCTGTTTTTACCATTACGGCTTTTTGATAAAATGTCATATCTAATATAGAATCTACAATTTCCCATTTCTCTCCATCTACATAAACATTGACAAAGAAATTATCTATGGATGCGCCCTTTTTATTTTGAAAATTAAATGATTGAAGAGGAGTTCCAGAACCTGTTACTTGCTGGTATTCTATTTTTCCCTGAATAACATTTACAGTAATAGGTTCCGTGGCTTGTGAAAGATCAATTCTTGTTTCTTCACCCGGTAATATTATAGTATATGTTAAATTATTTTGAGTACTTAAAAGTTGTGTATAATTTGGAATAGTTATTATCTTAGCATATGAAGGAAATTTTGCTCCATTATATGATAATGATAATGTACCTCTGGCTGATGTTGCTCTTGAGGGATTATGCCCGGTTAAGGCGGCAATACCTCTTATACTTACTGGTCGGGAAGCAGTTTTTATATTTAATTCTGTAATAGAATCTTCAATATAAAATAAAATCATTCTTCCGTAATGAAGCATTACTTGAAGTAATTGTCCCATTGGAGATGCCATTGTAAAATGCTGAGATACATCTCCATATGTTTTCTTTATAAAATTAAGAGCATCATTATAAAGTTCAGTAAATCTTATTCTTGTGGTACTAAAAATATTCATTTATATAATTTTATTTTACTAAAATTCCTAACATTTTTTGATTATTTATAAAAATATCTATTACAGCATAATCATATCCATCGGCTCGTCCAAAAGATACTTGAGGAATAATTTCATAATCTGTTGATTCTGATATGTATAATTGAAATTGTGATTTTATTTTTTCTTCTATTTGTGCTTTATTAAGTTTAGTTTCAAATATTAAATTTTCAATTCCTACACCCATATTAATATCTCCAAAAACTTCTCCGGGTTGAGTCCCTAATATTATTTTAATTTTTGATATAATTGATTCAATAGGATCAGAGTGTTCTAAAACACCATATTTATAATTAGGATCTTCAGGATTACGAATATATATGTCCTTTATCATATTATTTTTATATTTTTATTTTATATATCTTAAAAAATTAAAGGGAGTCTTAGTCTCCCTATTTATAAATTTTATATATGTGTCAACTTTTATTTATAATAATAATTTATGGCTTCATTAAATGTTATTTTATTATTTCTTAATAATTTTTCAATTTCATTAGCTTCTTCATGCGCTCCCATTTTTTTAAAATCTTTTTCTTTACGAGGTTTATATGTTTCTTTAAAATATTTTCTATGAGGATCGCGTTGCATTAATTTTCTTTCAATTGCTTCATGTAAAATTATTTGATATACTCTATCTCCATCATTTTTAAATGCATTGTCTATCCATATTTCACCTTTAGGAATAAAATTTGGATATGCTTCATCATTTCCTCCTTCTACAAAATCACCATAAGATATATCTCTAATTGGTTTAATATCTACAAAATACACTTTACATCCATCGGGTAAAGTCATTATATATTCTTTTGTTTTATTAATAATTTTTTCTTCTAATGCGGTAGGTTTTCTACCAAATTCTTCTGATGTTCTTTCTTTTACATTTTCGGGAATATTACTTTCATCGCATAAATATTTACTATCTTTATGTTTATGCTTATGCTCATACAAAGAGGTTCTTACTATTTTAATAGATCTATCCATTTATAAATTATGTTATCATCATAAACCAATCTGGTGGGCTATCAGTTTTAATCTTTTCCTTTAATTCTGCCAATTCTTCTCTGCCCTGTTCTCTGATATCGCTATAATTAATTTGTATTCCTCCGAGAAGAGTATAATTAAATGTACCTAAAATTCTTGATAATTGAATTTTTGCTTTGGCAATTACCCATTTAAGAAAAACGGGATCTTCATAAAGATTTTCCTCTGGAATTTTATTTAAAGTTGCTATAAAAAGTGATTCAACGGGATCTCTACCCGTAATAATTAATCTTTTTGTATTTATACTAAAATGATGTTGAATATCTCTTAAATTATATTGTCTTGCTAAATCCCAAAAACTCCATTGTATTGTTCTATATGTTATTTGATCAGATGAAAGTGGTGTTAAATAAAGATCTGCAGCCATTAATCTATCAAATGTTAAATCTGGATCATGTATACCAAAAACTCTTTGCCCTGAGCCAAGTTCATAAACATATTTTACTGCCATTACACACTCTGGTAATTGAAATGTACGAGTTTTTTTCCATTCTTCGGTTTTAAAATAAATTTTGTCAAGAATATACCAGCCATCTTGAACAGCATCCCTATATTCACGATATAACCATTCAGATTCTATTCTTATTATTCTTTCAAGTTCTTGTGTAGGAACAGAAAATGGTATATTACAACTTGCGGTTAATTCTGCATTAACAATATTTATAAATTCTTGTTTAGTCATTTGTTTTTTAATTATTTAAAATATTTATTTCTTTTGTATTCATTTGCGAATTCTGTTGTATTTTGTTTTCTCATATTTTTTATCCATGTATAATCTCTTATTTCATCAACCTTTAATGCACCAGATATTTGTGGTAATTCTTCTTCTTTTGTAATAATAGTGCTTGATTCATCTATTTTTGCACTTTTTCCAATAGTTGCAAATTTTATAACACTATTATTTACATCACACCCAATTAATTCTTCTGTATTTTCTATAAAACAATTATTAATAATATTATTGCTTTTTATCGTTACTTTATTTAAATATGATTCATTTATTATATTGGTTTTTAAAAAATGTGAATTATATACTCTAGCTTTTTTTACATTACATCCTAAAAATACACAATTTTCCATTATGCCAGATAATTCACAGGATACTAAATCCATATTATTTAATATTATATTTTTTAATTGTGCCTTTCGTAATTGAAATCTTGAATATTGTGTATCATAATTAAATTGTCCTTTTCTTAATTCACCATTTACTATCATTTCAAAAAGAGGCTGCCTTAATGTATTCCAATATGTTTTTAAAATTTGATCCGACATTTTAAGATCTACATATATTTTAATATTTGGAAATTCTTTTACAAATATATCTGGATCATAATATGCCATTTGATATTTATCTAAACTTTCAGTTAATCGCTTTATTTCAAATTTTTCAAATTCATCATATTCATTAATATTATTTATACTTTGATATGTTTTAATTATAAAATATTCAATAAGATCTTTTATTTCTTTAGACTGTGATGAATAATTTTTACCACCAATATAATTCATTTCCAATATTCCATTTGTATATTCTTTAAAATTTATACCATAAAATTCTGCATATGGAGTACTTAAAATATTATTAATATTTTTAGTTAAATAGGATTCATTAATATAATTATATATAGGTGATAATTTTTTAATAGATAATGCATAAGGAGAATCTTTCTGTTCTGGAAATCTTTTATAAACCTCATTTTCATCAAATTTAAGAATTAATTTTATAGGATTCATATGTGAAATATCGGTAAGTGTATTGAGATGACGATGGTCAAAAGATAAAGATACTTTCATTTGTGTATCAAATGTAGTTTCACAATTTTCATTTATCCATTGTGTTATTACATCAATTAAAGGTATTACCGAATGATAATTTTGTGGAGATAAAATTAACCTATAACGAGGTCGCTTGGCATCGTATTCCTTTAAAAGAATTGCATTCATAAATGTAGGAACACGAAAATTTGACTCGTTAACTAAAATTATATTTTTTCCTGTTAAACTTCCTAATTCTTTAGATATAAAACCGGTTTCTTTTGTTGAATAAAATTCAAATATTAATCCAACATCAGAAAAATTTAAAACTTCAAGAATAGAATAATTTTTTGGTTTTCGTCCATTCACTATAGTATTTAATATTTTTAATATTCCTCTTCTTCTAAATTATCATATTCTGAATAATCATCTTCATCCGATTCATCTTCAAAATATTCATCTTCAAAATATTCATCATCAAAATCTTCGATATTATCTAAATCTTTTAGATCTTCAATTTCTTCATCTACAACTCCTGTATTAACAAGTTTATTATAAATATTTTCAATTTCTTCATCACTTAATGTATTTAATATTTCTACGGGGTCAGATAAATCATTAACATTATTAATTATTCCCAATTGGACATATTCTTCTAATAAATTATATATATAATCCGCGTCGTCTATTTCTATAAAACCGCTATTTAAAACTTGAATAATTTCAGAAATTTTAAATGCCATTTCATCGACAGTTAAATTATAATATTTTTCTTGATCATTAAAATTCTTTTTCATACCGTTTATTATTTTTATTTTATATATTTATTTTAAATTATTTTTTAATTATTT
>Ga0208461_1004187_pt1 | contig 10274 bp, 8 predicted proteins | sample AD_JPNTR4_MetaG_FD_184448 | JGI IMG/M metagenome (GOLD analysis project Ga0208461, IMG submission 184448) | Active sludge microbial communities of municipal wastewater-treating anaerobic digesters from Japan - AD_JPNTR4_MetaG (SPAdes) (version 2) | ecosystem: Engineered > Bioreactor > Anaerobic >... | reverse complement strand
GATTTTGTGAAAACCTCCACCGGTTTTGGAACTGCAGGTGCTACTAAGGAAAATGTCGCATTAATGCGTAAAGTTGTAGGACCTAAAATCGGAGTGAAAGCAGCAGGGGGAATTAGAACAAAAGAACAAGCACTGGCAATGCTTTCTGCAGGTGCCAACAGAATTGGAGCTTCCAGTGTGAAGACAATTTTACAATAGGGATTACACAAAATGAAAGTAAATATTGCTGGATTCAATATAGATAAAGAACTTATTGATAAACTGAATAGTCCTTTGGCTACTCCTGAATTGATTTCCGCCTCTTATGCTCGTATCAGCAGAAGCAATAAAAGCATAGAAGAATTAAGAAAAGAGGCAATGAAAGAACTGGACAAGGCAAGAAAAACCAATACCAATATTATCTTTGCAATGGGTCATAGCTCTGTGGCAGAACATTCGGTATTCAATATTGATCTAATCGGAATTTCCAGGGCGTTAACAGAATTGATTCAGCGCAGTAGAATTGCTTCCTTCACGGAAAAATCTCAACGCTATGTAACTTTTAGCAAGGATTATGTTGTCCCTGCAGAATTTGCGAATCGTCCCAAACTGAAACAGCCCTACAAGAAACTGATGGACGAACTGTTTGCCGAATATGAATTAAGTTTTAACGCCTTAAATGAACTGTATAAAAAACAGAAACCGGAACTTAAAACCAGGGAAAGGGAATGCCTTGCCAAAGAAGATGCGCGTTACATTTTGCCTCTTTCCACAAAAACCCAAATGGGAATGACAATTAATGCCCGTTCTCTGGAAAATCTCTTGAGGCGTTTAAGTAAAAGTCCCTTAAAAGAAGCGGCTGAACTGAAGGAATTATTATATACAAAGGTTTCGGCAATTGCCCCATCTTTAATTCGTTATATAGATAATGATGACTACACAGGTAAAGTGGACTTGGAAAAGGTTGGTTTTACTGGTTTTCTGCAGCAGGAATTGCCTTGGGTGAAAGAACTGGATTTGGAAAATAAAGTGAGGGTTATTAACCTTCCTACTAATGCTGATGACACTATTTTAGCAAGCATTATCTACCAGCAGGGAGAATTTAACTGGAATGAAACAAAGGAAACGGTTGCCCATTTGCCCAGAATAATTAAACAGCAACTCTGGAATCAGGTTTTTAAAGACCTGAAACCCTGGCATAAAGTTCCCCGTGCCTTTGAGACAGTTGATTTCAGTTTTGAACTTTCTATGAGCGAAAGTTGCTGGGCTCAATTTAAACGACATCGCTATTGTACTGCTTTGCGTAAAGCGGGAAGTTCTTTAACAGCAAAAATTCCTCCTGCCATCAAAGCTGTTAACAGGGAAAATATATGGAAAGAACTGAATAATAAAATTATTAGAATGGGCAGTGTACTTCCCCCAAAATTAGCATATCTAAACCCTTATTTTAGAACTAATGCTTCTATTGTTACCGTTTTTGTGAAAATGAACTTACGGGAAATATATCATTTTGTGCGGTTGAGGAGTGACGAAAATGCCCAATGGGAAATTAGAGAGCTGTCACAATTAATGGCTGCACAAGTTAAAAAAAATGCTCCGCAAGCCGCTTCATTCCTTTGTGGAAAAAGCGAAATGAATATATAAAATGGGTTTAGAAGGTTGAGAAGGTTGAGAAGGTTGAGATTTCATCAAAGCCCGGAGGGCGACACAATGATAGCGATGGTGGCGTAAGCCCCTCAGGAAAAAAGGTTGAGAAGGTTGAGAAGGTTTAGAAGGTTGAGTTTTCATCAAAGCCCGGAGGGCGACACAATCATAGCGATGGTGGCGTAAGCCCCTCGTAAAATGTAAGCCCCAACTTCTTTTTTCTTTTCCTCTTCCCATTTTCCAAAAGCCCCAAAGGGCGACACAATCATAGCGATGGGTGCGTTAGCCCCTCGGGAAAAAAGGTTTAGAAGGTTGAGAAGGTTTAGAAGGTTGAGATTTCATCAAAGCCCAAAGGGCGACACAATCATAGCGATGGTGGCGTTAGCCCCTCGTAAAATGTAAGCCCCAACTCCTTTTTTCTTTTCTTTTTCCCATTTTCCAAAAGCCCCAAAGGGCGACACAATCATAGCGATGGGTGCGTTAGCCCCTCGGGAAAAAATAAGAAACAACCATCTATCTTTTTCCACTGTTCCCCGGTATAAATATCTTGAAAATCCCTTTCATCCCATTCCTCCCTGAGCTAATAAATCTTGATAGTTATTTGCTTGATATATAGTAAATTCTGTAACGACTCCGTAACACTTCCGTAACACTTCCGTTGTCTCGTTAGGGAATTGTTACTTGGTTGTTACTTTGTTATAAGAAGATGAAGCAAGCTGAAAAAGATAATAAATTAAAGGCGAAGCAGTTAACAGAAGGGCGGTAAATGATAATGTTCTGCCTTTTTGGTTAATCGGGATTCGGTAACTCCATAATGAAATAATATTATTTTTATATTTTATCTTCTTATTGAAGTAAAAATCATTATTACCTGTCGTTCCTACGGAACTCTTTCTGATACAAGAAGATGTGTTGTTTTTATCTACTCTTTGCACCGGGTTGAAACCCGTCGTTAATACCTGTCGGTCCTGTGGAACTCTCTCTAAAAGAAGAAGATATGTTGTTTATTTACACTCTGTTCGCCGGGTTGAAACCCGTCGTTAATACCTGTCGTTCCTATTGAACTCTCTCTAAAAGAAGGAGATATGTTGCTTATTTTCACTCTTTGCACCGGGTTAAAACCCGTTGTTGGTATCTGTCGTTCCTACGGAACTCTCTCTAAAAGAAGGAGATATGTTGTTTTTATCTACTCTTTGCGCCGGGTTAAAACCCGGCAATAAAAGATAACCCTACAAACTATTAGCCCTTGTCTCCACAAATTCCATAGGTAAGAAAGATATTATAGAAGAGTTTCAACCTGGCAAATAAATAATGTTACAAAAGAGAAAAAGTTCCGTAGGAACGACAGGTTTTAACAACGGGTTTGGAACCCGGTGAAATGAATGCAGAATAGTCATTATCTCTTTTTCCGAGAAAAAGTTCCGTAGGAACGACAGGTATTAACAACGGGTTTGGAACCCGGTGAAATGAATGCAGAATAGTCATTATCTCTTTATCCGAGAAAAAGTTCCGTAGGAACGACAGATAATATAGAAGGGTTTCAACCCGGAGAAGAAAAGTCAATTTTTGCTTTTGGTTTGCTGAATTCTAATTCACCATAAATTATGGATAATTATTTTTCAGAGTTCTGCGAACTTTTCAGCAATTTGGAATTTGCCAACCCATTTTTCCTCAACTGCATTATTTATGTTTAAGTAGATAATATTTTCTTTGTATGCACAAAGATTTTTCTTGTCTTTTTTCAGTATTATAAATAGTAGGTATCGGAAGAGAAATATAGAAGCGAAGGAACGGTAATCTCTGGCTAAATTTTTTCGGAAGAACGACATCCTGTTGTTCCTCTTACAAGCCAGTTCTTGCATTATTATAAGCTTTTCGGCAAGAAGAAAAAGCGAAAAAGCTGGTTGACGAGGAATTCAACCTTCCGGATAAAAAAAGTTGGAGATAGTAGTTGCCTACATACATAACAGTCCAGTTGAAAATTATAATATAAAATAAAATATAAAGGAAACAAAAAATGGAACTCTCTAAGCGAGCCCGAGAAATTCAGGCATCACCCATCCGTAAATTAAATCCTTATGCCAATTCCGCGAAAAAACGGGGAATTAAGGTTTATCATCTGAATATTGGTCAGCCCGATTTACCCACCCCAAAAGAAATGTTGAAGGCATATCACGAATTTTCAGATGAGGTTTTGGAATACGGACCTTCCCAAGGTCTGGATATTTATCGTGAGGGTTTAGTTAAATATTACGGAAATTTAGGTATTGAATTAAAGGTAGATGATATTATTGTAACAACCGGTGGTAGCGAAGCAATAACTTTCGCGATGATGGTTGTTTGCGAAGTTGGAGACGAAATTATTGTTCCTGAACCGTTTTATACAAACTATAACGGTTTTGCTACAATGGCAGGGATAACTTTGATACCTTTAACAACTTATGCAGAAAATGGTTTTGCCTTACCTGGGAACTCGGTAATAGAAGCAAAAATCAGTTTCAAAACCAAAGCTATAATGCTTTGCAATCCGGGAAATCCAACGGGAACTGTTTACAGTAGAGAAGAAATTTTTCGCATTGCTGATTTGGCAAAACGCAAAGGTCTCTATTTCATTTCTGACGAGGTCTACCGGGAGTTTATTTATGATGGATTAAGCCATACCAGCGTTCTTGAAGTTCCCGATTTTGAAGAAAACGCTATTTTAGTGGATAGTGTTTCCAAACGCTACAGTGCTTGTGGAGCCAGAATTGGTTGTATTGTAAGCAAGAACAAGGAAATAATGTCCTCGGTATTAAAGTTTGCTCAGGCGCGTTTATGCCCTCCAACCGTAGATCAATTGGTGGCAAATGCCGGAATTTATTTACCGGAAACATATTTTGAACAGTTAAAAGTTGAATATCAATCCCGGCGTGATTTGGTATTAAGTGAGCTGGAAAAAATTCCTGGTGTTATTTGTAAAAAACCGGAAGGAGCTTTTTATGTGTTTGCCAAGCTACCTATTGACGATGCAGAGGACTTTATTATCTGGATGCTGAAGGAATTTCAGATTGATAATGAAACGGTTATGGCGGCTCCGGGTGACGGATTTTATGCTACACCTGGATTAGGGAAAAATGAACTTCGCCTGGCTTATATTCTTTGTAAAGAAGACCTGAAAAAAGCAATGTACATTTTTCAAAATGGACTTGCCGAATATCAGAAATTGCATATAGGAAAAGCAAGTTCATAATATTAAAGGGAAAAAATGAAGAAAATGGAAGGGGATTTTCAGGATATAAAAGCAAAAAGGGAACTGATAAATCCCGATAAAGGAGAAATGAAAGGACAATAGTATGAAAACGAAACGAAAAATCTCTCCCTACCTCTATATTCTGCCGGCTTTGTTTTTGCTGGTTGCTTTTCGTTTAATACCAATCATAATGAGCTTTGTAATCAGCTTTTTTGACTGGTCAATTACAGGCACAGGCAAATTCATCGGCTTGCTTAATTATGCTAATATGTTGAAAGATAGCGTTTTTTGGCAATCAATGGGCAATACATTCTGGCTGGTGATTTTTGTAGTTCCCTTAAGCATTATTTTTTCTCTGCTTTTTGCGGTGCTGTTAAACAATATTAAAGCTGTTAAAGGACTTTTTCGCACGGTTTATTTTATGCCCTATGTAACTTCCCTGGTAGCAGTTTCAATTGTTTGGAAACTGATGTTCAATGAGCAAACCGGCTTAATAAATACTTTAATTGGTTATATTGGAATTCCACCTCAAAAATGGTTATCCGAATCCAGAGGTATATTTGAATTGCTGTTTGCCAAGGCAGGAACATCTTTTCCCCGCTTTTTGGGGGGACCTTCCCAAGCGCTTTTTGCAATTATTATTATGACTGTTTGGAAGGGCTTGGGTTATAATACAATTATTTACCTTTCTGGTTTGCAAAACATTTCCAAGGTCTATTATGAGGCAGCCGAAATTGATGGCGCCAGTAAAATCAAACAATTTTTCAAAATAACTCTGCCTCTGGTCTCCCCTACTACTTTTTATGTGCTGATTATGACAACGATTGTTACTTTCCAGACCTTTTCCCAGGTCTATTTAATGACGGATAAAGGCGGACCACTAAATACAACCAAACTGATTGTATATTATATTTATGAAAAGGGATTTGACACTTTGGAAATGGGTTATGCCAGTGCTGTTGCCTTAGTTCTTTTCATCATTATCCTTGCATTAACCATCTATCAAAGACGGTTAGAAAAATATGTTAATTATTAAGGAAGGAGGAAGGAAATGCCGGAAAAGATTCGTATGACCATCATATACACAGTTCTTACTATTTGTGGACTGGCTATGATTATCCCTTTCATCTGGATGCTTTCCACTTCTTTAATGACACAATCCGAATTCAATAAACAGGAAAGCACTTTTATTCCCAAGGAATCATATTATGTTTGGGACAATGGAACTCAAAAGCAAAAAATTATTCTGGTGCAGGAAAAAGGCAATACCAGCATCATTCATATCTTGAATGAAGAAGATAAAATAATTGAGGAATATAAGGAAGTCCCCAGTTCCCAAATAAAAATGATTAAGAAAGTTCCCAGTTTTCACTGGCAGAATTATGTTAAGGCATTTAACAAAGTTCCTTTTATTATCTACTTTAAAAATACACTGATAGTTAGTTTCTTAACTTTAATCGGAGTGCTGATTACTTCTACCCTTGCTGCTTATGCTTTTGCCCGAATGGAATTTTTGGGAAGGGACTTTTTATTCTATCTGTTTTTAAGTATGATGATGGTTCCGGAACCCATCTATCTGGTTTCTTCCTATGTTTTGCTGGATAAAATCAGTTGGCTAGATACCTATCAGGCACTTATAGTCCCTTGGTGTGTAAACATTTTTACTATTTTCCTCTTCCGTCAGCATTTCAAATCACTCCCCCAGGAACTTTTTGATGCTGCTGCTATTGACGGCTGCAGTACTTTTGGAATGCTCTGGAGAATTATGCTTCCTCTTTCCAAATCGGTTATTGCTACCGCTTCCATTTTTTCTTTAATCGGAAGCTGGAACAGTTTTATGTGGCCACTGGTAATGACTAACCGTCCTGAATTAAGGGTCTTGCAAGTTGGTCTTAGCTACTTTAATCAGGAAGCATCAACGCAAACAACACTTTTAATGGCTGCTTCAACCTTTAGCATTGTCCCCATATTGATTCTGTTCTTTATGGCACAAAAACAAATTATAGCCAGCTATGCTAAAGCAGGATTAAAGGATTAAAAGGAGAAAAAAGTGGATGCCAAAGAAATAAGAAAAAAAGCACAATTACAGAAAGCCAGAGAGGCACAAAAAACACCTCCTGCCTATCAAAAACCGGTTCCTCGTCCTCTTTTTGAGGATGAAACAATGCGCCCCCAAAATATTGTGCCGGTAAAATTGAACCGTTGGATAGCTTTCGGGGTCTTTCTTGTCGTTTTAATTGTTTATATGTGTACTCAAGCCCGCACTATGAGCTTTTGGGATAGCGGTGAATATGCAACCTGCATTAGCATTTTAGGAGTTCCCCATCCCCCTGGAAACCCTTTTTACATCTTGTTTGGCAGAGCAATAGTTGCCATTTTTGGGGGTATTTTCCCGCATGCAATGATTGCTGCCTTCATTTCTGCTCTCTTTAGCGCTCTGGCAGTAATGTTTACTTACTTGATAACTATCCAGCTTACCAGTATGCTGAAAGTTAAACCTTGGGAAGCAATTTTTGCCGGAATTATTGCTTCATTTTACACTGCTTTTTCTTTCACTTTCTGGATGAATGCTATTGAGGCAGAGGTCTATTCCGGATTGGTCTTTTTTGTGAATTTAATCTTCTGGCTCACTTTAATCTGGGTGCAAAAAAGCCGAGATTTTTCTCACCAGAATATTCTGCTCTTAATTGCTTATCTCTTTTTCCTGGGTTTCTGTGTTCATCAAACAGCTTTACAAATAGCACCCGCAATGCTGTTTATTGTTTGCTATCCTCTATTAAGACAAGGAATTAAAAGTGGCAGTTTTTTCCCAAAACTCGTTGTCTATTCTATTTTTTTACTGGTGGGTTATTTCCTCTTCGGTGTGATAGGTAAACAGGTGCAGATAGATGATTTGGACAAAATGGGTTTTGCTCTTGTCGCATTCATTATTATATTTATAGAATTAAGAAAAGTGCTTGACCGCCGGATTTGGCTTTTAGGTATTGCTTTAGTTTTAGTTGGTCTTTCTTCCCATATTTATTTAATGGTGCGAGCTGCAGAAAGACCTTTCATCAATGAAGGCAATCCCAGCAACTGGAAAATGTTTCAGGAATATGTTTTAAGAAAACAATACGGTAATACGAGTTTTGTGCAAAGGCGGGGAAATTTCTTTAAAGACCAGTTAAATTATCACTTTTTACGCTATTTTGGAATGCAATGGTTAAACGAGCCATTTTTCACAAAACCCTTAGGTGTAACTTCCGCTCTGTTGAAACCCATAGCTAATATTTTTATTGCCTTTTTGGGAATAGTCGGCGCTATGTTACAATTTCGCAAAAATAAACACAGTTTTTGGTATTTCTTCTCGGTAATCTTAATTACTACAGTAGTAATGGTTTTTGTAATGAATCTTTCCGATGCCGAAGTTCGTGATCGTGATTACTTTTTTGTAGTTGCCTATAATATGTGGGCAATCTGGATGGGAATAGGAGCTTTGGCATTAGTTACACTATGGAAAAGTAAACCTGTAAGAGTTGTTTTATTAATTTTTATGTGCCTTTTGCCCGTTAGCAATTTGATCTCTCAATATAGGGTTCACGATCGTTCTCAGGAATTTATCGCTCTGGATTATGGATTGAATTTCCTTAATTCGGTGGAAGAAAATGCCATCATTTTCACCAATGGAGATAATGACACTTTTCCTCTCTGGTATGCACAAGCGGTTGAAGACCCTTATTCCAAAGAGAATATCTATCCTGCCAGAGATGTTTATCCTACAAAGGAAAGTAAAGAAGCAATCGCTAAGGCAATGGAATATAAAAATAAATGCCTGAAGGGTATCCGGAAAGATGTTTCCGTTGCCAATCTTTCCCTTTTAAACACAAGTTGGTATATCAGACAACTTAGAGACCAAGAAGGAATTCTGTTTAATATTCCTGATGACCAGTTAGATGAATTGGAACCAAGAAGAATTGAAGAACCGTTGGTTATTCCGGGACCACCGGATAATCCTTCAATGGGTTTTACAATGGATATACCTCCTACTGCCGAATGGAGAAAAAATGAACCTTTCTATCGTGTTTCCGACCTTGCCGTGATGCAAATTGTGAAAGATAATTATGGCAAACGACCTATTTATTTTGCCGTAACCTGCGAAAGCTATGTTAATTTTAATGATTATGTTCGTAATGAAGGTATGGTTGGTAGAATTGTTTCCACTCCCAAAGAAGAACAAATAGACCCGGAACGCTTGTTACATAATATTGATGTGGTTTATAACTACCGCTCCATAGAAGACCCAAGAGTATATAAAGATGATAATATGAGACGACTCGTAATGAATTATGGTTCCGGATTTGTGCGTGCCGCCAACTATTTTGTGGACACGGAAAATTATCCTAAGGCCTTGGAATATATTAATAAAGCGAAGAAATTTGTGGATGATGAAATAAAACTGACCGAATTCTATACTAACTATTACAGCAGAACAGGGCAGTGGAACAAACTGGATGAATTTATCAATCGCCATCTCGTTACTCATCCCGATGGCTGGAAGATTTATTTAAGGTTTATTATTATGCATTTGGTAGATTATTATCCCGATAAAATCATCACCTACCTCAAGAAAGGGTTCCTACTTTTCCCTGATCAGGAATATTTTGCCCAATTTGCTGTTAGTTATGCTCAAGAATATAAAGAATATGATGTAATTCATAAACTTCTGGAGGAAGTAGCTCCTAAACTTCAATATGATATAAGTGGATATCAATCAGACCTGGAAATGCTCTCTAAACAATAAATAAGTGAATAAATGTAGAATGAATTAAGTCAGAAGTCGTCACTGCCGAAATAACTTTAACCCTATCTGAAAACTATTTTGGCAGTGAGGACCAATGACGACCAAGAAAGACCAAAATGAATAAAAAAAGCAACAGACAAGCCCTCAGGCATATTATCCAACTGCTCTTTTTATTGTTATCACTGGCTTTTTTTGCAGGTATTATCTTCTTTAGCTTGCCTTACACTATTCATACTATTTGTCCTTATGCTATAGTTTGTTTCGGCTTAAGCAAAAACATCCTTATTCAATATCTTGGCAACCCTTTCGCGATAACGATTGCCTTCAGCTTTTTAATTCTGGTTTTAACGATTTTTGGTGGGCGCCTTTTCTGTTCCTATATTTGCCCTCTGGGAACTTTGCAGGAAATTATCTATGCCCTTTTCGGTATAAAGCGAAAAAACAGAAAACAAATCCCTCAATTTCAAGAAAGGCGCTTTGCTTCTGTTAAATATATAGTGTTGGTTGTAACTATTATCCTTTCTCTAATAGGAGTAAACTATATTTTTATCCATTTATGCCCTGTTTATGCTCTTTCCCTTTTGCCTGATATAGCTGTTTGGGGTTTGATTGTAACTCTCTTGATAATTGTGGCGGGAATTT
>Ga0208461_1004183_pt1 | contig 10286 bp, 14 predicted proteins | sample AD_JPNTR4_MetaG_FD_184448 | JGI IMG/M metagenome (GOLD analysis project Ga0208461, IMG submission 184448) | Active sludge microbial communities of municipal wastewater-treating anaerobic digesters from Japan - AD_JPNTR4_MetaG (SPAdes) (version 2) | ecosystem: Engineered > Bioreactor > Anaerobic... | reverse complement strand
GGCCAGCGCGAAGGAGAGGACGGGCCGGTCGACCAGACGCTGTGCTGGACTGAGGACATCCCCTTCGGCAAGCACACGTTCGGCGTCCTGTTCAGCGGGGAGATCGGCCCGAAGGCGGCGAAGCAGAAGGACGGAGGGTGCGGTACAACGCGGAAGAAGGCGGTAAGACACGTAATATCAACGGGTTACGACGGAGAAACGGCATAAACGAGGTTTGATACAACACAACGGCTGGAATGGGCGTTTTGCCGCATGTTTGATACAAAAAAGGCGGGGAATTTGACCCCGCCTGAAACCATCTGACAATCGGGTTTCAATCAATCCGACATGTCAGTCGAAACCAGCAGTGTGCGTGCATAGGCGAACGCCGCGGCCCTTGATTTGTCCCAAGCAGGCGATTCTGATATGCGGATAGCGATCCGGAGCTGCTTGTTGAGACGACGCAGGTGGCCGGATTGCATAGCCGCCTCACGAGCCAACGTGCGGATTTCTGAGTGGGCCTCTGGCCACATAGCCGTGACCATCGCATCGGAGGCATCTCCCAGCCACTTCACGGCGGCCTTGTCTTTTGTGCTTGTCGAGATTTCTTTACGGATCCCGATGCGGCTCGACAGCGCCGCATCAGAACGTAACCGCTCTAGAATCTGAGCGGGGTTGCCGACTAGGGCAACCGGGCAGTGGGTTAGCTCGGCGAAGTCGAGCAACCACTCTAACCCTGCCTTTTGAATCCGCTGGGCATTGTCAAGGATGAGCAGGCGATCGCTGCCGCTCAGGCGACGGACAAGGTAGTCGGCCTTTGACTCTGCGGACGGATCATAACGCCGCGTGTCGAGTTGTTCCCAGATGAGTTTCTGTAGCCCCCAATGACCCGCCGCCCACTTCGGAACCTGGCACAGGATGGCCGTCTTGTTGGCCTCGCTATAGCGCACCGATGCGACCGATTTACCCACCCCCGGCTCGCTTGAGATAATGCCCACATCGCGCGACGCCCGTATAAGGTCGAAAATCAAGAAACACTCCTCGACGGCCTGCGTTGAGAAGTATATCTCGCTCCACCGTTCGTCCCGGTCTTCCGCGGCCAACATGTCTATTACCGCAGCCTCGAAAGCCGATATGTCGCCACCGGGATTGTCACTGAAATAGCGGCATACCATCGACTCTGAATAACCGAGCTGCTTTCCAACCTGCTTAAGAGTCTTCCCTGTCTTGTCCATATAGCCCTGCAGCAGGTCGCGAGTGGACGTGTTAACGCTCTTAGAACTCATTGGGATCCTCCTCTTCGCTGGCCGCCGTAGCGCGGAGATTATTGTTAGATGGCTGCGGCAGCACCGACATGATATCGGGGGGCCTGCCTTTGTCGTTGTCCGCTTCAGGCTGGTAATCTGCAAGCCGGACACCCTCTATGATCGCTCTGTTTGAATTGATGAGTGCTGTGCGCGTTCCGACATCTGCCGCATGACGCGCCTTAATCGGTGCGTCGATCGCGGCGACCAAACGGGCCTGTGCTTCGACCATAATCTCAACCTGCTGCGCGTTGACAGGGGAAACCGCCGACCAAGCAGGCAATACTCCGATTACCGCGCGAGTGTCAGGATCGACCGCCACTGACTTTGTGAGGTCATACGGCAGTGCGTACACGCCGACCTTGCGGCCTGGCCGCAACTGCGTCACAGAGCCATCTGGCGTCAGGCACGTGGCGACGAAGCGGAATTTCTGTCCGGCTTCAATTTGGGCGTCCATGAACTCGATCAGCCCGTTATCCTGAACTGTGCAGACATGCATCAAATCTGGCCCTAGCAGGTCGATCACAGACCATGGCGGTAGCCGGATCAGGTTGCCCTGCCCGCGCTCCCACACTTCAAGCGGACTCATGCGACGGCTGCGGACATGTCCTGGCTCTTTACATGCGGCGACAGCCAAAGGCTGCATGCTGGCTGGTAACAGTGAAATTGATTCTACCGGTTTCCAGTCGCCGCGCCCGTCAAGCGACCACTCTTCGATCATCCATCCATTGGTCTCCCAGCCTTCACAAGTGTGGTCAGTGCGCCGATAGATGCGGTCGTAAAGCATCATGCAGATGTCGCGGTATGCCCCAAACGATAAGGCCGGCATCCAAAGCATACGGCGTTTCTCCTCCGGCAGTGTCTGCCATGCTGCGACGAGTGTCTCGGCGTAATCCTCAATACCATCCAGTTGCTCAGGCCGATCCACCCTTGCGTTGCCGCCTGTCTGCGCCGGCAGATCCGCGCTCTCATAGTGCAGCAGGCGGTGCGAGCTTTCAATCAACGCCTTTGCGCGGAAATTGCCCTTGCCGCGACCGTCGAACATGCCGCGATGGACGGCCGCTCCCAGGATGGACGACGTGCGGAATGTGACGCGGCCGTCTGTCATCCGCGTGATCCACTCGCGCTGACTCGACCGGATTGTGGCCGTCCCATGTTCGATCACAAAGCAGCATCCATCTTTGTGATAGCCGACGTTCGTGAGGATATGGCAGACGAGCCACGTCATTTCCCGTTCAGACAATTGCTTTTTTGTCCCGTCATCGCGATCTTGTCGGCACCGTAGCCCATACGCGATTTTGTTTGTCGACGCATAGTCGACACATCCGAACTCCAGAGGCCGCGCCAGCCCCTTGTTGATGCCTGGAAGCACCACCTCGATGTCATGCCACATATCATCAAACTGATACACTTGCCCCGGTTGCATGCCGACCCGAGTCGCATAGATGGGAGGAATGTAATCGCGCGCGCGCCGTGTCCCGATTCTGCTCGCGGCTTCCTCGTATGGGGTGATCGACGCATAACGCTGCAGGTTACGATAGGTGAACCCCGGCGGAACCCACCCGATCGGACACGCGGATGGAACCGTCTCGCCCGGGTAGCACAGCCGCCAGAGCGACCGCCAATCCCCCACGCCCGGGATATCCACGCCGTTGCGGATGTCGCGAAGCATGGCGTGCCACGCCCTCTTGTTGCTCCGCTGGTTGCGCTCGCAATAGAGCTTATACATCTCCTCCACAACCTTGCGAGGGACATTCCGCTCCCGCGGCACGCGCGCCCAGTCTACCAGGCTGGTCCAAGTCCGTCCGGATGCCACCCACTGGTAGTATTTGGAACGCAGCCTGGACACGCTCCACCCACGCTGGCCGCCGCCCTCTCGGGCGGCCCGCCGACACGCCTCCAGGACATTTCCGCTCGCGTCCACGGCTTGCATCACGCTTTCCACCACGATGGTATCGGCGCGCACATCAGCCGGCAGCATCGCGAATTCCAGACACTCACTTCTCACGCACGGTTTCATGTGTTGACGTCCTTCCTCCCGCATCCCTACGGTACTCTCGCCCCTTACTTGCCGCGCCGCTTGATCTCTTGCTTCATGGCCACCGCCACCGCCGCGATGGCCGTCGCCAGATCTTCCAGCTCCTCGTCTGGCAGCAGTTCCCAGAGGCGGTCCGTTAGGCCGGCCTTCTGGATGCGGCTCGCGACCGGGTGCCAGAAGTCCCGCGCCGCCTTGATCCTGTCCGCCTTGCTGAGCTTGCCGGACTTCGGCGCGCCATCCGCAGGTTTGACCGTTTTCGGCACGCCAAGCCCGTCGCGGATGTAATCCACCATCGCATGCACTTCCGCCGGCAGCTCCGGCATCTCCTTCCCGGCGGATTTCCCGCCGTTCCCCAGCAGCAGCGTGCCGGCCGCGCCGTCAAGCTGCCCTACGCTGACCAGTTTGTCCCACACGTCGCGGGCCAGCAGCGCCTTCGCCTCCAGAAAGTCCCGGGCTTCCGACATGTAGCGGCGCAGGGTGCGCGCGGCACGGCTCGGGAGCATCCGCACCATCTCGTCTCCCCACTCCCCGTGCTCGCACAGCTCTTTGACGACGATCAGCCCGCATCCCGCCCGCAGCGCGAAGAACCGCCCAAGCTCGGCGTTGCCGATGTCTCTGTTGACCTGCCCCAGGATGCCCTCCACCCTTGCCCGCGTCTCGGGCGTGATCACTGCGGCGCCGCCGCGTGTGATGACCTTCACGTCGCTGTCTTTTACAACCGTTTTCTTAGCCATGTCCTTTTTTCCTTTCATCCCCGGCGTCCGCCGGGTTAAACATTCAGATCCGCGCCTCGATGAGCTGCCATTTCCCGTCCGGCCCCGTGCGCTCGTGGAAGCGCAGGTACGATGCGGTCCCCGTCGGGCGCAACGCCTCTTTGAGCGCGGCCATCGCCGTCTGCCAGTCGGCGTCCTGGCATTCGATCCGCCACAGCGCCGCCACCTTGCTGACGCTCAAATCACCGCGGCCGTTCGCCTGGAAGGCCGCCATCGCCAACTGCACCAGATGCGCGTTGGCGCCGTCGCTCCACTTGCGCACGCACGCCATCACCAGGTCTTTTGCCGCCTGCACCTCCGGACCAAAAGCCACAGTGTCGCGCCGGTCGATCGTGATCCGCCGCGTCGCCCGCATATTCTGCAGCGTCACCTTGCCGGCATGCCCGTCATGGCAGCCGCCGGCATCCTCCACGATCATCCCCACCAGCGCGTCGCTCTCCGCGAACGCCGCCAGGCGGACGTGGGCGCATGCCGCAGCCGCGGCGGCGGCCAGGCGGTGGAACTCATCCACGAACCGCCCCTCCAGCAGATCCTTGCTCTTCACGTCCGCCGCCGGCAGCAGCCATCCCTTGGCATTCTTCACATAGCCGTCCGGGACGCCCTCCGCATCCGTGTCCTGTCTGGCGCGCGCCTGCTCGTAGGCTTCCGCCATCTCCTGGAAGATGCCCTCCAGCGCGGCGGCCGTCTCCGGGCCGCACGTGATCTCCACCGTCTCTCTGCTCATTCTCTGCTCCTTTCAAGGGTGATTAAAGATCGGTCACCCGCCGATGTTTGTGAAAACCTTGACCGCCTCTTGCAGCGTCATCAGCGTGCGGCGCGCGGGGTCAAACGGCCTGTCCGCCCGCACCACCACCCGCCAGTGCCTGCGCCGCGGGGAGGCGCTGCTGCTGGCGAAGCTCGCCAGCAGCGTGCCATCATCGATCATGTTGCGCACCGTCCGCTCGGACACGTGCAGCGCCCGCGCGGCCCGCGCCGTGGTGCAGCGCTCGGCCGCCGCCGGCACGCCCGCCTCCACGGCGGCGCACGCGTCCGCCGCGTCCGCGCCCCACGGCATCAGGGTTTGCCCCGGCAAGTCCCTCATCACGGCTGCCTCCCTTCCGCGGCCTCGTCGCCGCACAGCTCGTCCCCGTAAATGCCCGCCGCGATGTTCGCGGCCAGGCTCTCCGGCCCCGGCGCCGGCACGCGCCGGCACGGCCCGGCCAGCAGCATCCCGGCCAGGACGCCCGCCGCGATGCCGATGCCGCACCCCCGCCTCCCTCTCCGTCTCGCCCGTCCCATCCCGCACCTCCTCTCCTGTTGCGCCCGCGCCGCCCGGTCACCACAGCACCCACCTCGCCATCGCCTGCACGTCCGGGGCCAGCCGCCTGCGCGGCACGCCCAACAGCGCCACAAGCCGCCCCGCCGCCGCGTGACGCCCGCCGATGATCCGCGCCTGCGTGTTGATGTAGCTCCCGCTCCACTCCGGCCGCAGGATCACCGCCGCCACGCCGGCGCCGGCCGCGGCCTCCTCGTGCTCGTCCCGCTCGCGGCCCGCCAGCACCGGGTGGATCACCGGCCCGTCGCCCGTCTCCACCAGCCGCGCCAACGCCTCCAGCGCCGCCCTGTGCCCGCTCAGCCCGCTCGCCGCCCAGATGTTCACCGTGAACCTGCAGCTCATGCGCCCCCCTTCCCTGCCCGCGCCAGCACGCCGCGCCGCTCCAGCCGCGCGACAGCCTCCGCCAGCTCGGCCCGCTCCAGGCGCGCCCGCAGCCGCCGCACCGCGGCCCGCAGCGCCTCCCTCTCCCGGCACGCGTGCCCGTAGAGCGCCGCCAGCTCCGGCTTGCGCTTGCGCAGCATCTCCCTCTGCCACGCCTCGCCGTACGGCGCGCCATCGGGATCCGCCCCCGCCTGTCCGCACCAGCCCGCGCTGTCCCACTCCGCGCGCAGCGCGCGGCGGCTGCCGCCGGCAGATGTCGCGTTCCCGCAGAACGCGCAGACGATCCGCTCGCGGACCGGCGCCCGCCGCCCGCCGCGCATGTCGCCGCGCTCCGCGCGGTACAGCGGCCGCGCGCCGCACTGGCACCGCCGCAGCGGCGGCGCACCCTTGTTGCGTCCGCTCATTCCGTCTTCCTTCCCCGTTGCCTTCATACCGCCGCCTCCTTATTTGTCCAGCCTCACGCCCAGCCGCCGCAGTTTGCGCTCCAGCTCCTTGCCCGGCTTGCGCTCCCCGGACAGGATCCGGGATATGTGGCTGTGGTCGCGCCCGACGAGCCGCGCAGACCAACCTGCTCTGGCAGAGCGGCGACGCGTTCCCGCCCGCCGCCACGCAGACGCTGTGGTCCGCGATCCTCCAGCTCACGCACGACCTGGCCGCCAAGGGCGGCCGCGCCTGGGGCAGGTACGCGCCGGACGGCAGCGACAACCCCGACCCCGACTACATGACCTTCATCAACTCCCCCGCGGCTGTCTTCGCGTCCGGCGCCCAGTGGTCCACGTACGGGACATATGCCGTCCTCACCGCCACCGGCACCGTGGCCTTCGCGTCCGGCGGGGACGGCCAGTTCCGACTCGGCCCCAACTCAACCAACTGGTTCGGGTACGTTGGCGGCGGCAGCGTCACGGTCGGAGCCGTTCCGGAATCATTACGCGTAACCGGCGGCGGCAAGACCGGCGGCTACGCGGAAATCGTCTATCCCTACGCGGGCGGAGATTTCCCGACGCTCTGGTTCACCCCGACTCTTTCTTTGGACTTCATCGATGTTGCCGGCGCCGTGTGGGTCGACAATCTGGACGGCACCGCCACGGCAACCGTCCCGGCCGAGTCGCCCGCCGGATTCTGGCGCGCCACGACCACCACTGTCATCGACAACTACTTCAAAACAACGATGCCCGCACTGTTCTCTGGCGGCGTGATCGGCTCCACAAACTCCGCGCCCGTCGTCTACGACTCCGTCATCACGATCAGCGCAGGCGGCAAGACCTACCGCATACCCGCAGAGGAGGTGCAATGATGCAGACACTCGTCATCATACTCTGGCTGCTGCCGTTCGCCGCATGGCTGCTGCCGCGCATGATCGCCACCGCGCGGCAAGCTCTGCAAAGCCGCGACGGCTACGCCATCGCGATCCTTGCCATGGCCGCCGCCGTCTATGCGTATCCATCAAGCGCCGACAAGGGCAACCCGCCTCCCGTCACACCGTCCGCCAAGACCGGCGTGATCAGGCTCTATCACCACGCGCCAGACGGTCGGCTCGTGCCGTTATCCGCCACGATCAGGGAGGTGCAGCCGTGAGGATGGACCGATACGATGAGCCCCGCCGCCGCACGCGCCGCGAATGGCTGGACATCGCAGAGAGCGCGTTGCTCACGCTGCTCGTTGCGGCCGCCGTGATCGGAGCGTGCATACTGTTGGCGGTGCTGGATGCTGACGCAGCCGTCCCGCCGCGCCCCCGGCTCGCCAGATCGCTGCGCGGCGACCGGATCGCGAGCATCGTCACCAATGCCGCGCCCGGTGCCAAGGTCAGCGTGCCGCTCGTCAACACGCGCGGGTGGACGCACGGCGCACAGTATCTCGCCGGCGACACCTGTGCCCACACCGGCGCGGTGTACGTGTGCCTCCAATCCCACACGGCGCTGCCCGGCTGGCAGCCGCCGGCGGCCCCCGCGCTGTGGCGGCTCGTCCGCGCCGCTGGCGAGGCCGGCATCCCCGCCTGGCGCCAGCCCCTCGGCGCCCACGACGCCTATCCCTTCGGCGCGCGCGTCAGGCACAGAGGCGTGATCTGGACGTCAATCATCGACGCCAACGTCTGGGAGCCCGGCATATACGGTTGGATGGAGCCCTGATTTTTACCCTCACCGCCGCGCCCACTGGGTGGACGCGGCAAACAAAAGGAGAAACCCCATGAACGAACAGACCACCGTCACCCCACGCGACGATTCAGAGACCGCGACGCTCTCGGCCGGCGCGCGCATCGCCGCAGCCATCGGCATCCTCGGCACCGCAGTGCCCGCGCTGCTGGCCGCCGTCGGCGGCCTCGACTGGATCACCGCAAACCTGCCGCTGCTGCTCACCGGCATCGGATCCCTCGTCTCCGGCGGGATCGCATCCTACATCGCCGTGCGCCGCATGCGCGTTGATCTCCACAGCCGTGACAAGTCCGCATGAAAGCAAAACCATCAAAACCAACCAGGCTCGCGGCCAAGCGCAAAAAAGCCGCAGGCAAAAGAGCCCGCCTCGCCGCGCGGCTGAAAGAAAACAAAATGAACCACACCGCCATCACCGCCACAGTCATGCCCGCCATCGCCGCAGCCCTGCTCCTGGCCGGCTGCCAGACGGCCGATCCCGCCTCCCGCAGCAACCGCACCTCCTACCGCGACATCCGCGCCGAGGTCAACGGCTGCTCCAACATCGTCCGGATCACCGTCGGCGACGGCCTCTACGCCAGCGCGGACGGCGGCGCCGCGCTGGACAAGCTCATGTCCATCATCAGCGGCACCGCGCCGGCCGGGACAAAGCTCACCGCCGCCGAGGCCGCCGCGATCACCGACTGCGTCGGCGGCGCCTGCGAGCCCGCCGTCCCCAGCCAGACGGCCGGCACCCGCTAGCCCGTGGAGAGGCCACCGCCATGCGCGACCTGCCCAGGATACCGCTCCCGACCGAGGCGACCAGCGCCGAGCTGGCGAGGCTCCCGCTCCCGCTGCGGCGCGCGGCGCTCTTCTCAGCGCGCCTGAACCGCCTGGGGCCGCTGGTCACGGCGGGGGAGAAGATCAAGGGCATCCTGGACGGCGCCGTCTCCATGAGCGACGCCCGCAAGGAGATCCGCGAGGCGCTCGCCGCCGCCGGTTACGCGCCGCCGGAGGGCGCGGAGGGCGGCCTGCGCGACCACCGCTCCAAGGCCCGTCTCGACCTGATCCTCACGCAGAACGTGCGCCGGGCGCGCGGCTACGCCCGGCGCGCGGCGGACATGGAGATCCTGGACGACTGGCCCGCGCAGGAGCTGGTCAGGGTCTTCCAGCGCAAGATGCCGAGAGACTGGCGCGCGCGCTGGGCGCAGGCCGGCGGGCGGCTCTACGGCGGGCGCATGATCGCGCTCAAGACGGACCCCGTCTGGAGCAACATCTCGCGCTTCGGCGAGCCGTACCCCCCCTTCGACTACGGCAGCGGCATGGGCCTCATGGACATCGACCGCGAAGAGGCCGAGAAGCTCGGGCTGATCGGCCCGGACGACGTCCTGACCCCCGAGGAGCCTGAATACCCGGAGGCCATGGCCGCCAATCTGCCGGGGCTCGACGGCATGCCCGCGCTGCGGGAGGCGATCGGGAAGGCGATGGGCGGCGGCGTGGCATTCGACGGCGACACGCTGCGCTTCCCCACGCGCGTGCCGGCGGCCGGGGCGACGGGCTCCCCCGCGACGCTCGGGCTGCCCGGGCTGACTCAGACGGCGGTCACGCGCACGCCGCCCGCCGTGCGCCCGGAGGAGGCGCTCGCGCTGATCCGGCGCGGGTCCGCCGCCGCCGTGGATCCGGACGGCGCCCTGGCGGAGGCCGACGCGGCCACCGTGGCGCACTGGCGGCGCAAGTACCGGCCCGGAGAGGTGAGGGACCGCCTGGCCACCATCCGCCGGGCCTTCGACGCCGTGCGCGAGCCCCAGGAGACCTGGGAGCGCAAAGGCCGGAAATACTACCTCAAGACGACGGCGGACGCGGACGGGCGCATGACCCACACCTACGTGGTCGTCAGGGACGGCAGGATCGAGACATGGGTGAGCCGCAACCAGCGCGGCACCACGGAGAACAAGAGGGGCGGAATCCTGCTGCAGAGACAGGGCGGATAAATAGGAAGTACGGGGGGAACCCGCCCCCCCGTACAACTCGCCCGGTCATCGCCGACGGAGGCCACCGGGCGGCCACATGAGACAACGTTAGCAAAAGGACGGAGCGCGCGCAACATGAAGGTCGAAGTCACAGGAGCGGAAGAAGCGAAGGCCGCGGCCGAGGCGGTCGAGGCGGCTGTGGCCGACAGGCCCGCGCTGCACGCGCGGATCGCGAAGGGCGCGCGGCCCGTGGTCAGCAACTGGCTGCTGGATCGCGACGGCAAGGCCAAGCGCAAGCCCGGCTGGCCGCGCTCCGGCTACTGGGGGCACGCCGCCGAGTCCGCGTCCGGCGAGGCCGACGCGGGGGCGGCGTGGGTGATCGTCCGCAAAGAGGGCGTGG
>Ga0208461_1004182_pt1 | contig 10287 bp, 15 predicted proteins | sample AD_JPNTR4_MetaG_FD_184448 | JGI IMG/M metagenome (GOLD analysis project Ga0208461, IMG submission 184448) | Active sludge microbial communities of municipal wastewater-treating anaerobic digesters from Japan - AD_JPNTR4_MetaG (SPAdes) (version 2) | ecosystem: Engineered > Bioreactor > Anaerobic... | reverse complement strand
TTCGCAAAATTCTTTTACACAATCTTCTTCACTTTTTGCGGTCAATCTTTCCTGTTCAAGCATTCCCCAGTATTCCGGTTTTTCTGCACTCATGATTATCTCCTTTCCATCCATGTAACATTTGCTTAACCTGCACGAAGGTGTCAGGTTGAAGCAGTTGTTAGGTATTCAAGATTCAAATAAGCCTTGCCATTTTCAAACTCAATAAACTCTCTACCGTAAAAGCGGTATTTGTCATGCTCACGTGTAAAGCATTTAATATTATTCCCATATCGACCGCCAAAAATAAAAACGTTGCTACAATTTGGCACTCTATAACGTTCGCCTTTTTTAAGTTGATTGCTATACAACATACTTCCTCCGTTCGCCGTCAGTATTCCGGCATCAAGCGTTACACGGTTGGCAATCCATCTAACATTTGCTTAACTCGCGAGCGTACCCGCGAGTCAGGTTGAAGCAGTTGTTAGGCATCGCCCACAACTTCATAATGAACACCTTTGATGATGAAGTCGTTTTCCGTTGCAATATGCTGTCCTTCCAGAGTAGGAATAATGCAAGTTGCGATTCCGTTTCATCTTTGTACCTCCAAATCTCGCTCAAGCTTTTCTGCTACGGCTTTGCGGACGTATGCCGCCTTCGGTTTAGGGATGCGCTCCCATGATGCCGCGTCGATCCGTATACTGGTATACACAGCTCCGTCCATCTTTTTACGCCCAGAACCTTCGCGGGTCCCACCTCTTCCTGCCATCTTTTTTCTCCTTTTGCCGGATACGCTCCGGCGGGCCGGTTATTTTGCATAGTCCATCACCACGGCGGCACTTCCGAGTAGCTTACCAGAACGAAGGAATTACCTTTTTTTACGCTGTAGTCTTTCATGTCATTGCCTCCTGACATTTATAACTATATCATACCGCTTTTCATTCGTCAATACTTTTTTTCAAATTATTTTAACTTTTTTCTCTTTTTCAAAATCGCCCCGCCATTGCGTCCGTTTTACCTTTTGGTATCCATTGTCGATTTTTGCTATAAGTACGCTAAAAACGCCCTTCTCGTCGCTCTGGTGGGCTATATTAACGCCATAGCATCATCAACAGAGCGAACTAGATGATATTCCGCGCCGAAATCCTTGCACCGTTCCTCAAACCGAGTTTGAGCCGGCGACTGTTTCCCTGTCGGCGTCTTAACCTCGATGAAGGTAACTCCGCGACCAGGGATAAAGGCAACGAGATCGGAGACGCCGGGTTTTAACCCCATCGTGATGAGCTGACCCTGCCTGACAGCGTTTCCTGCGGCTGCCTCATTTGGCACTGAGAAAACAAAAACTCCGGCAGCCTGATATGCCTTAACAATTTCGGCCTGTATTTTTGCTTCGTCACATTTCATCGAAGTATATCCTCCGCGAGAACGTCGCGTACTTCGCTCACAGACGAAATGGCCTCAACCACCGATCGACTATCGGCACCGTCCCGGACAATCGCCGCCAATGCTTCGGCCATGATGTTTATGATTTTCTCTTCTTCGGTTAGTTTGTCCCAAATCGAATAACACGCACAGGCTGACATACCAAACTCGGGAAATCTTCCAAGCCCTGGATGATCGACCATTTTCGCCTCGCCATTTCGATTCCATAAAAGCATCGCATTTTCCAAAGTTACATTTCCCATTTCGTCGCTCTCCTTTGTGTTGGGTAAATTTACCGAGGTAGGTAAGGTAAATGCGTATATTATATATACGCATTTTACCTTTTTTACCTGTTTTCCGCGTTTTTAATTTACCTTTTTTACCTACCTATTTACCTTTTTTACCTAGTTCAAGAAACGAAATCATGTCTGGATCGTTGATTATATATCCGCTTCCGTGATGATTTATTAGCCCTGCCATTTTCAATTTATTACATAAACAGCCTTTTGCTGACGGTTTAGATTGCTGTTTTGCCGACGTTTCGCTCTTAGCATATCCGAGGTCAAATAGGGTTCTTGCAATTGCCGATGTCGAAACGAACGGTTTTCCGTCAACACTGTCGAGGGTTCCTATCGACCTGCAACAGTCTATAAAGGTACTTTTTTCCGTTTCGAGCGTCTCTTTTTCTTCTACTTCGGCAGGCGTTACGACGCACGTCGTGGCAACCTCGCCCCATTTATTTATCCCCATCTCAACAATCTTGAGATAGAACCCGTAAACTTGCTCTTTTGATCCAAGCTGACGCTGTTTTGATACTCTGAAAAACCGCTTCCCGTCCTCTTCTTTTACTTCGATTTCCGCGTCTATTGCGCCATATATTCCCGACCAGCCGCGAGATCCTTTTGATTGATCCTTTCCGCTATGATGGATTGCAACGACCGCAGTCTCCGTTTTCTTCGCAATAAGCTCCAGCGATTCCATTATTGGCCCCATATCCTCGCCGGTGTTTTCGTTTGCCCCCGCGCTTATTCGAGCGAGAGTGTCGAAGAAAATCATGCGAATCTTGCGGCCGGTGTTCGATTCTATTTCTTTAACTGTGTTTATTATTCTGCTCGTATATTCTGGATGCAGGAAAATGTTTACCGGAGCTTGCGCAATATGGATTCCAGCAGGTTTTTCTCCTGTTTCCTTTGTTATCGCTTGAATCCTTATTTTTATAGATTCTGGACTTTCGGCAGCAACATAAAGAACGTCTCCTTTTTCGACGTGCAGGCCAAGAAACTTTTTTCCAGCCGCAACTGCTGCCGCCATTGCTACTGATAAAAATGTCTTTCCGCTATTAGAAGCTCCATATAGAATCGCGACGGTTTTGTTGACAAAAAGGTTTTGTATAACTTCATCGGGCGGAATATATTCGTCACCGATATTTTCCGAGCTTATAACGTCGAGCATCGTTGAAAACTCGTTTCGTTTCGGCGTAAGAAGTCCTCTAAGGTCCCCGCCAGAAACAGCGAAATCGTTCGCGTCCTGTCCAACTTCCGGAATTACGATTACTCGCGCGCCGTGTTTCGCCGCCGCCTGGTTCGCGTAGTTTTCTCCGGTCTTTGATTCGTCATTGTCCGCGACGATCACCAAGTCGGCCGCCGGGTGTTTCGCCCGCAAGATGCCGGTAACGGCAGGGAGATTATTCGCGCTGTATGCGACAACCGTCGGTGCGTGCATTGCCTCGCATATCGTCGCAGCCGTTGCGAAGCCCTCGGCTATATAGATGGTTTTCTCGTCCTGCGCGGCGTCACCAAGCATATAAAAGCACGAACCAACAGCTCCGCCAGGGTGATAGATCTTTTTCCCCGCTGAGTCGATGTACTGCAAAGACGATAGCGCGCCGGATTCGGTATATAAAGGTAAAATGAGCCGTCCGTCTCCGCAGATCCGCGCACCGTGCGTTTGTACCTGCTTCCGCGCAAGATACGGATGCTCAGCAGACGCAGGCTGTGCCGCTTCCCATATCTCGGCAACCGTCGCTGCAGCGCGTTCGTGCTTTTCTTTTAAAGCTATCTCGCGTTGAGTGCGGGCCCTTTCGATATGTGCCTTAACAGCAAACTCCTCGGCGACTGTTAGCGCGCGCGGCATATCAGCGCGAAAATTATGCGTCTCTCCGGTCCGCCAGTTCCCGATCACACCGGCGGGGATGTTGTCTCCGTATATGCAGTACCATCCAGCATCGTCTCCAGCTTGTTTGCTACCTGTTGAAAACCTGTGTATTTTTCCATCTGTATGAATCGGATGCGGAGGCTCAAGGCCGGCAGATCGGAACGCCTCGTCAAGCTGTTCGACGAGCGGACGCGGCTCGCTGTGTAGCGGGAGCGAATCCGCCTTAATAGAATAGAGTTCAATATTTGCCATTTTATTTCTCCGTTAAATAATCGGAAAGCTTTTTTATTGTATCATACGTTGCCATGCTTCCGTTTATTAAACGGTAAATAGTCATGCGGTGGATCCCTGTTTTCTCTGCCACAACCGTTACGTTGCGGTCAGCAAGTTTTTCGCGTATCTGTTCAATAGTTAACATTTCGTCACCTCTTGAAAAATAATTTATCATAGCTATTGACAACTGTCAACAGTCGTGATACATTTACTTTATCACCTGCAACCGGGAAAAACCGACCGCAGGAAAGGAGGCCAAAATGGCTATTATGTTAAAGAGGACAAGTGCAGTAGAACCTGCATACGTCAAGGTTTTGGTTTATGGAGCCTCTGGAGTTGGGAAAACTTCCTTAATCCCGTCGCTACCAAACCCAGTGGTTCTGTCCGCAGAAGCCGGACTGCTTTCAATCCGTGGTTCAGATATTCCTTATATTGAAATATCTACTATGGAAGAGCTTCGCGAGGCTTATGACTATGTCAAGGATTCTGAATACGAAAGCGTAGCTATCGATTCTCTTTCTGAGATTGCCGAAGTCATTCTGTCAACAGAAAAGAAAATAGCAAAAGACCCGAGACAGGCTTACGGCGCAATGGCCGATCAGATTTCTGACATAGTCCGCGCATTTCGCGATCTCCCAGGCAAACACGTATACATGAGCGCGAAGGTTGAGCGCACTCAAGATGATCAGGGAAGGCTGCTTTATAACCCGTCAATGCCTGGGAACAAGATTGGTCAGTCTCTTCCGTACCTTTTTGATGAGGTTTTTGCGTTACGCGCCGAAACTGATCAAGATGGCCAGCTCGTTCGTATGCTCCAAACCGACACCGATGGCGTATGGAATGCAAAGGACCGGTCTGGAAAACTCGATATGTGGGAGCCTGCCGACCTCGGAGCAATCATCAGGAAGGTACTTGCATGAATATAACGGTACAAAAAAACATCTACCAAGACTGGATCGACGCAAAAGAGGCTGAGCGCCTTGCCATCGAACGCCGTCGCGAAATCGAGGACAGGATCGTAGCTGAGTTCGAGATACCTGAAACGCTCGAAGGCACGCGGACTGTCGAGGCGTCAGTTGACGAGACGGCATACACCGTCAAGATCGTCGGACGCATGAACCGAAAGATCAACGCCGACGAATTGCAGGAGGTTGCCCGAGAAGCCGGGCTTGATTCCTACCTCGGCGTTCTGTTCCGGTGGAAGCCGGAGATTATCGCGGCCGCATGGAAGGCCGCAGACAAGAGCATCACGTCTGTTCTTGAACAGGCGATAACAACGGAGCCCGGAAGACCGAGCTTTAGCATCGAGCGCAAAGAAGAAAAGGGGACAAAGTAAATGGCAAACATCGCAGATTTTTCACGAATGGCTGACGAGCTTCCGGAACAGGAATATGACCTGGTCCCGGAAGGTGTTTACAACGCGGATATTGAAAAGGCTGAGCTGAAGGATACCAAGAACGGCACCGGACAGTATATCAATCTCCAGCTCAAGATTATCGGACCGACGAGTGCCGGCCGCGTTGTGTTCGCAATGATCAATATCAAGAACGCGAATCCGAAAGCCGAGGAAATCGGGCTGCGCCAGCTTAAAGAGCTTCGGACAGCGTGCGGGATCGCTACGCTGCGCGACACCGACGAGCTGATCGGTCGAACGGTAAAAATCAAGGTCAAGATCAACCCGGAGAAAGACGGATACAAAGCGAGCAATTCAGTCGCGTCGTACCAGTCGATAAATGGCGGGGCAATGCCTGCGCCTGGATCGAACGGAACGACAGCCGCGCCAGTAGCATCAGTATCAACACCTCCGTGGGCAAGAAAGTAATCTAAAATAACAATGAGGACGGTTTAATGGCCGTCCTCATTTTAATGGAGTAACCATGAGCGAAATCATCGACCCAATACAATCAAAAATTGACGCAGTTTTCGAGGCCATGCCAAACGAACCGCGCGAACATATCGGACCATCTCAGGCAGGTGAACCATGTGAGCGTCGTCTATGGCTTTCTTTCCGGTGGGCCGTTCGCAAAAACTTTCCGGGGCGTATGCTTAGACTTTTCAAGCGCGGCCAGGAAGAGGAAATAAAAGTTGTGCAATTGCTGCAAGCAATCGGTGTTGATGTTCGCGAGTACGGAGAAAATCAGCGCCGAGTATCGTTCGGAGGACACGTCTCAGGATCGGTTGATGGTATCATTCATTCCGGAGTACCGGAGGCTCCGAAGACTGAGCATATCCTCGAAATCAAAACGCACAATCTCAAAAGCTTCGAGACTCTCGTAAAATCAGGCGTAAAGATCGCGAAGCCAGAACACTGGATCCAGATGCAGTGCTACATGAAGGCGACCGACATTACCCGCGCGCTTTATGTCGCCGTATGCAAGGATGACGACCGGATTCACACCGAGCGCGTTGAATACGATCCAGTAGCCGCTAGCGTTGCGATTGACCGTATGCAAAGGATTAGCACGACCGAAAGCATACCTGCTCCAATCTCAACTGATTCAACATGGTATCAATGCCGGTTCTGTGAGGCGCACGAGTTCTGTCACGTATCGAAGAAAACAAAAGAGGTCAACTGCCGCACCTGCGGACACGCGACTCCTCTTGGGACTGGAAAATGGCACTGCATGAGATGGGCTTCGATCATACCAGAGGACGCACAGCGCACCGGATGTGAGGCACACTTCCCACATCCAGACCTTGTGCCGTGGCGCCTCGATCGCGAACGGTCAACTGAAATCGCCGCGTACTATGAAGGCGTCGGACTTGTCGGTGAAGGCGGGAGGCTGTCGAAAGAATGCTTACTCTAAGACCCTACCAGCGCGACTCTATCGATTTTACCTGGGAGTATATCCGAAAGTATCCAGGTAATCCTTGTGTTGTTCTGCCTACCGGAGCCGGAAAATCAATCGTCATTGCAGAATTGTGCCGGGAGGCAATTCAGAATTGGCCGGATACGCGCATTCTCATGCTCACAAGCCGGAAAGAGTTGATAATCCAGAACGCGCAAAAGATGCTGACGATCTGGCCAAATGCACCGCTCGGGATTTTTTCAGCGTCTGTCGGAAAGCGCGAGATTGACCGAATTACGTTCGCCGGCATCCAGACTGTCCGCAATAAGGCTTTGGAGCTCGGGATGCGCGATCTTGTTCTTATTGACGAGTGCCATGAAATCGCAGCGGAAGAAACCGGCGCTTACAGAACACTGATCGGAGAGCTGAAGGCAATCAATCCGACTTTGCGCGTTATTGGATTCACGGCAACCCCGTACCGCCTCGGACACGGAATGATTACCGACAAGCCCGCACTGTTCGACGAGCTGATTGAGCCGGTGACGATTAAGCAACTAATGGACGCCGGGTTTCTTGCACGGCTCACGTCGAAGCATACCGGACTAAAACTTAACACAGACGACGTTCACAAGCGCGGAGGCGAGTATATCGAGTCTGAATTGCAGGCTGCCGTCGATACAGATTACAACACGACACAAGCCGTCGAGGAGACAATCCGTCGCGCAGGCGAGCGCAAGAGCTGGCTGTTTTTCTGCGCCGGAGTCGAGCACGCACAGCACGTGCGCGACGAGCTTATAAACAGAGGTATCAACGCCGCGTGCGTTACCGGGAACACCCCGAAAACCGAACGCGATTCGATCATCAAACAATTCCGAGCGGGCGAAATTACCGCGCTAACCAACGCCAACATTTTGACCACCGGCTTCGATGCACCGGATATTGACTTAATCGTTATGCTTCGCCCAACGATGTCGCCTGGCCTCTATATGCAGATGGTCGGGCGCGGACTCCGGCTCAAGAGTCACGGCGGTGACTGCATGGTGCTAGACTTCGCCGGGAACGTCGAGCTTCACGGCCCGATCATATCGGTGAAATCACCGAAGCAAAAAGGGAAAGGCGACGGTATTGCGCCGTCGAAGATTTGCCCGGACTGTGATGAGATATGCGCAATGTCGGCGCGAAATTGTCCTGCGTGTGGTCACGTTTTTACGAAAGAAGAGGAAAAGAAATGGAAGTTACACGACGACGACATAATGGGAGAAGATCGGATTAAAACAGTTTGTATTGCATACTGGAAATGGTCGGTCGAGCTGTCAAAGAAAAGCGGAAAAGAAATGATTGTTTGCCGGTATTATCCAGATGGAATCGGAGAGCAACCGATCGCGGAGTATTTTTGTGTGTACCATGATGGATTCGCCGGGATAAAGGGTAGGAAGGCAATCAAGGAAATATGCGATGCTATTGGATTCGATACAATACCAAATGATACAAAAGAACTAGACCGTGCGCCGTGTCCATTGTCGCTAAAGTACGTCATGGATGGAAAGTTTCCTCGTGTGTTGGCAAGAGATTTTCCGCCGGTAGAGCCTAAATATTTAGACGTTGTTCCGTTTTAATAAATAATAAAAAACAAGGAGGCAAAACATGAACGAGGATTATTTGATATCTCGCGCTGTGATAAATTTCATAAAAGACATTTTAAGTGCTATTGCCTGGACTTTTTTCTATCGCAACATGAAAGAACATGGAGGCAAGTTTTGAAGGCTAATAATTTACTGTTCGGAAAAAAAGAACATCCGCATTTAGCGCGTCCTGCTACGTGCGCGGAGTGCGTCCACCGAAACGGCTGTACAAACTGGAAAAAATGCCCGATACTTTCAGCCGCAGAAAAAAGAAAACAAGACAAAGAGCGCACAGAAAGAGCACTGCAAGCTTGAATCTTGAAAGGCGCCTTACTTCATGCTCAAGGACGATGTTGTCCTCCTTGAGCTCTTCGTTCCTAAGAACAATCTCAGCCGTCTCTTTCTTGGCCTCTTCAGTTACCGCAACGAGCGCTTTTACTGTTTCGACATGCTTCTTGACTGCCGCCTTTACTATTTCGGATTGAGGCGACGGCGGAAGTTCTTCGGAAACACTGACAAGCTCTATAGATTCCTTTTCTACAGTGTCTATTTTTTCATACAGTTTTGAAGCGTTATCAGGCTGTACGTTTACAGTTCGGCAAGCCGTTGCCGATAGACAGACGGCGAGTGCCGCGATAAAAATACGAGCCATGAATCTTCCCCCCGTTTGACCTTGCCTCTTAAAATATTGTTCTCCCCGACGTGTCGGAATCCAAAAACCGCCGGCGGTACTTTTGTCACGATGTCGCCATCGCTTGTATACCGCTTAACGTGCGCGAGAAGGCCTCTAATACGCGCCGGAGGCAAGAAGAACGTCCGCGGACACCCGAAAACGAAAGTCGGCACGTTGCAGCCGTTATACGCGCGATCCTCGCAGGCTAGAAGCGCAAGAGCCGCGCCATGAGAATAGCCGACAATGCGATTAAAGTTGAGCTGTGCGATCTCATCGCGAACTTCTTTCCACGCGGACAGAAACCCGGCATGAACTAGAAACTTGTTTTCCATGCGCTTATACGGAATAGCAGGGAAAGCGAAGTTTCGACGCCAGTCCTCTTTCCCGTCCGAGCATTGAAAGTACAGTGTGCCGTCAACCAGTTTGTACTGCGTCGTCCCTTTGGTTGTCCAACCGCCGGAGTTGCACGTGTCAAATAATTCAGACACCTTGAGAATCATTCTGCACCACCTTTGGTTTTGTGATCGTGTCGCTTGCGATATACCCGCCGATGATCCCGAGCATGAGCGCGAGCACCGTACCGATCCAATCGGCACCGGAAGGTCGGATGAGTTCCGCCGTGATGATAGCCGTAACCATTGATATTGCCCATACGCATACGAGCCATCGGCGCGACTGCCATTTTGATTTGTTCATGCTATGCCTCGAATGTAACATACACGCAATTACCGTATCCTGCCGGATCATCCAGGATAGCCGATACGATTCCGATCTTCGACCTGTTCCAGCGGATATGCCAGTCGGCTGATGACGGAATCACGTCATATCCGAAATGGAGTTTATGGAATAACCGCTGGTAATCGTAATCGCAATATGGCGTGGTAACAACAGGTTTCGACCCGAACAATTTCTCGTCAATAAAAAAATTAAGCTGCTTCGGCTCTGAGATATACTTGCCGGATTCGATCTCTGCGAGCGTGTATTTTTTCGTCTGCCGACCTCGCACGCAATCAATGTGTAGATGCGCTCCGTAACTCTGTCCGGTGTTGCCCATGATGCCGATCAGGTCGCCTTCCTTCAGGGCTTGCCCGACCTTGACAAATACTTGAGCAAGATGCGCGTATCGGACGGTGTATTTCATTTGATCACCTCCGCAATCCCAGGGAAGAGTTTGTAGAACGCAAACGCGATCAACACTCCGCCGCCATACTTCAAGACCTCGCGCACTATGTTTTTCGCTTTCGACGCGTCGGCATTTTGCAGGCACGATATATCCTTGTCGTGCCTCTTGAGCCATCCTTCATGTTCGGCAAGTTTTGACTCGGTATTTGTATTCTTTGCCTCGATAGTATCGATCTTGTGATTAAGTAGAGCA
>Ga0208461_1004177_pt1 | contig 10293 bp, 12 predicted proteins | sample AD_JPNTR4_MetaG_FD_184448 | JGI IMG/M metagenome (GOLD analysis project Ga0208461, IMG submission 184448) | Active sludge microbial communities of municipal wastewater-treating anaerobic digesters from Japan - AD_JPNTR4_MetaG (SPAdes) (version 2) | ecosystem: Engineered > Bioreactor > Anaerobic... | reverse complement strand
GGGTATTCAGGACCTGGAATTAAACCTATAGCTCTAAAATGTATTGTTGAGCTTGCAAAAAAAGAGGAATTAGGATTACCTCTTGCTGGTTGTGGTGGTATAGAAACATGGGTTGATGTTGTTGAATTTCTACTCGGTGGAGCTTCTCTTGTTCAAATGACTACAAGTATTGTTAAATATGGACACAGATTAGCTGAAGATTTAGTCGAGGGATTGTCATTTTATATGGAAGATAAAGGTTTTAATAAAGTTGAAGATATTGTTGGAAAGGCATTACCGAATTTCTATGAAACAAAAGATTTTGATTTATCAAGACAAGGTGCTGCACAATTCGATCTTGATAGATGTATTGGGTGTGGAGTATGTTATATCGCCTGTCAAGATGCTGGAGGTCAATGTATAGAGTGGGATTCTAAAAAGAGAAGACCAATACCTGACGAAGAGAAATGTTATAGTTGTATGATATGCTCCTTTGTTTGTCCAATTGATAATCCTCCTTTAATTACATTTAAAGAGATTAAGGGAAAGAAAATTTATACACCACCTCCATCAAAATTATGAGATAAATATATTGAAATTATGAAATAAAAAATTTAAGAAAACAATTAAAAGCTAATTATCCAAAGAAGGAAATTAATAAAATTCCTATAAATATTATAATTGATGAAGTTATCCTAATCAATCCATACTTTTCTTTAAGGAATATTATCCCTAATAAAACACCAAATACTATTCCGACTTCTCTAATTGATACAACATAACTCAATTTAGAAATTCTCATAACAAATATTATTAGTGAATAAGATAATATAATTGCAATTGATGTAAAGATAATATTTATTTTATCTTTTTTTAAAATTTTAAATAAATCATCTTTTTTCTTATTTAAAAGGATAAAAATAGTGAAAGGGATTAATGAAACAAGTTCAATAAAATAAACATACACAACAGGATTTACATAATTTGCACCAATTTTATCTACAAGGGAATAAAATGTGACAGTAATTAATGTTAGAAATGCAAATATAAGTCCTTTATTATCTCTATTAAAAACAGTTAAAAAATTTTTTAAATTAAAACTGTTAATTGAAATGAAATATATTCCTAATAAAATCAGTAAAATTCCTATAAATCCTAAAAATGTAACCCTTTCATCAAAAAACAAAAAAGAGAAAAATAATGTTAATAAAGGAGAAGATCTTGAAATTGGGTAAACAAGAGAAAGGTCGGATATGTTGTATCCAGAAGATAAGAAAAACCAATAAAAGAAATGAATTGTTCCACTTAAAAAAATAGGAATTAAACCTTTATAATTTAAACCCTGTTTTAATAAAAGGAAAACAACAACAGGAAAATAAAAGATAATTTCAAAAATCTTTGCCCAAAAAATAAAAATTGAACTATCTTTACTTTTCTTGAAAAAAAAGTTCCATAAACTATGTATTAGTGCAGATAAAATAACCAATAATATAGGTATAGTTTCCAAATTTATCTCCAAGTTTTTATAACTTTAATTAATTTTATATCATCTCCTTCTCTTAATTCAATCTCTTTATAATCATAATTCGCTTGTTTTAGAATTTTTCTTCCCCCCTTCAATAACAAAAATCTTAAAAGTTGCTTCACCATTGATTATTGCAACAACCAAATCTCTATTTTCAATTTGTAGTTTTTCATTTAAAAGAATATATTTTTTTTCGAGTATTCCTTTTTCCTTCATACTATCGCTTTTAACAATTAATGAATATTCAGCATTTTTTGTTTCTTCATAAGGAGTTCAAGATATTTTATTGGTTCATTTTCTGGGGTTAACAATGAGAGGCTCTCTTGCTTTTACATATTCTAAAACAGGCATCTTTTTTATAGGGATTCCTTTTAATTTATATAGAAAGTCTAAAACTTTTTCTCTTTCATTTTCATCAAGTGATTTTATCAATGATAATAAATTGAGCTTTTCACTTGAAGTTATTACCAAACTATCCTCATCCAAAAAATAATTTATTGGAACATTAAAAACATCTTCTGTTTTTTATAAACTTAATTCCGGGTGTTCTTAATCCCTTTTCAATCTGATAAATTGCTTATCTTCTAACTTCGAGTTTTTCATCGGACTCTTCCTGACTTAAACCAAAATCCTCTATTTTATCATTCTCGTCCTCGCGAAGACTGGTAAAATGAAAATCCAGTATTTCCATTGAAAATATAGATTCCAGCGAAAGTAGCTATAACTATTCATTGTCATTCCCGTGTAAATGTAAATCTATTCTTTTCATCGATAATATGGTTTCTTATTTCCTTAGGAATGAGAGTTTGGATGATTTTTTCAGAGACCTCTTAACAATTATCTTGACAAATTATAGTTTATTGTTATAATAAATAAAGTAATTTATATATAAAAGGAGGAAGATTTTGTGAAAGATAAAGAAGTTATTTATAGGAAACTTACTAAAGTTTTTTATAAAACAGATAAAAAACTTCTTTATGTGAAAATTGTTTCATTATCAGAGAAAAAGTATGACAAGGTTGAAAGATCAATTGGTTTAGTAAAAAAAGTTAAGGAGATGAAAGAAATTTGATAGAATTACTTAAGAAAGAGTATATTGTTATTCATCACACTGGTATAAAAAACAGTGATGATAATTCATTTCTTGTTTGGGAAAGTATTAAGAAATTACATCAAATAAAATATAAAGATAGATTTCACTGGTATGTTGCTAATTATCATTTTGGAATATCAAGGGATATAAGAGTTTTTAATGGAAATTCAATCGAACATCCCTGCTTTCATTCAGGAGATGACAATATAAATTTTAAAAGTATTGCAGTTACATTCTTCGGAAATTTCGATGAAGAGCTTCTTGATAAAAAACAGTTTGATTTAGGAGTTCTTATGATTTCAGATTTGGTTAAAAGATTTAATATTAAATATGAAAAAATTTTAAAACACAGTGAAATTGTAAATACAAGTTGTCCCGGAAAAAACTTTCCATTTGAAGAACTTAAGAAAAAAGTAGTTTCAAATGTTAATGATGAATGGAAAAAAGATTCCCTTATTTTTGCTGAAAAGAGAGGTTGGATAAAAAGCGAAGATAAATATGATGAAGGGATTGATATGGGGACTTTTCTTACTGTGTTGAAAAACTTTTATGATTTAGAAATTGCGAACTTAAAATGAAATTTTTGGTGTCAGGTCTTGAATTTTGCATGTAAATTAATAAAATGTATTATTACAAGAACTAACCTATTATTTATTATATAATTAAAATAGGATGAATGATTTGAATTTTTATAAAAGGATTAAAGATTTAAGAAATGCAGAAAAAATTCTTGAAGAAAATAATATTAAATTAAATATCAATTTTATTATAGAAGATTTGATAAAAGAAAAAGAAGAAGAGGGAAAATTAAGAGAGAAGTTAAAATTAAATCCAGATGATTATAAACTTCACAATAAATTTGGCGATATATTACAAGATTTAGAAGAATATGAAGAGGCTGAAAAAGAATATCAAAAAGCATTAAAAATTAATCCTGATTCATATGAAACACATAATAACCTTGGTTTGCTGTTTTATAAATTAAAAAAGTATGAAGAAGCAGAGAAAGAATACAGAAAAGCTTTAAAACTAAATCCTGAATATGCTGTTACTCATTATAATCTTGGAAATTTGCTTGATGATCTGAAACAATATGATGAAGCATACAATGAGTATAAAATTGCAGTGAAGCAGGAGGCAAAATTTGCTGAATTACTATCATATTTAGCAGTTATTGTTTCAGAGAATAAAGAAGAGGAAAAAAGAAGGTTGATTTTATCGAAAAATTTATTTACTGAAATTGGTAATCCTGAGAAAATTATTGAAATTGAAAAAATTTTAAATAATTTATAAAATATTTTAATACAAAATTTAAATCAAAGTTTTGCTATCATTTTTCAAAAACAGATACTCTTTTTTTTGTAAACTGATAAGAGTTGAAACTCTAATAAAAACTTGAAATAACATATGATATGAAAGCAAAATTCAACATCTAATTTTAATATATTTAACAGGTGATTCACCTATTGACAATTTGAATTTTTATAATATAATATGATAGGTGATTCACCTATCAAAATAAAGGAGGTAGACATGGATGATCTACCAAAAATATTAGAAGGTGTCGAAGGTAAGTTTATAGAAACTTCCAGAATTAAAATTTTTACCCGATTTACTACTAAAATTCAAGGGAATCAAATAGTTTTTATCCATGGCAATCTCACAAGTGGCACATATTTTGAAGAAACAATGCTTGAATTTGAGAATGACTTTTATTGTATTGCACCAGATTTAAGAGGTTATGGTCTTACAGAAGATAAAATTATTGATGCAACAAGTGGATTAAGAGATTGGTCAGATGATTTAAAAGCACTTCTTGATGCACTTAATCTCAAAAAAATACATTTGGTAGGTTGGTCTCTTGGTGGTGGTGTTTCAATGCAATTTCTTATTGACAATCCTCAAAGAGTACAAAGCCTCACAATTATTGATCCTATTTCTCCTTTTGGTTTTGGTGGAACTAAAGATTATAAGGGAACACCTTGTTGGGATGATTATGCTGGCTCTGGCGGTGGAACTGTGAACCCAGATTTTGTAAAAAGGATTAAAGAACATGATTTAACTGAATCAGATTCAAATTCTCCACTGAATGTAATAAATAACTTTTATTATAAGCCACCTTTCAGAGCAAAAAGGGAGTTAGATTATTTAAAATCTTCACTTCTTGAAAAGATTGGAGACGATAGATATCCTGGAGATTTTATTCCTTCAAAAAATTGGCCATATGTAGCACCCGGAAAATATGGACCTGTTAATGCAATGTCACCAAAATATCTAAATCTAATTGAAATTGTTGATATTAATCCAAAACCTCCTATTCTTTGGGTAAGAGGTGATTCAGATCTTGTTGTTTCTGATAACTCTCTAATGGATTTTGGGTATCTTGGGAAACTTGGTATCATACCAAACTATCCTGGTGAAAATGTTTACCCACCTCAACCGATGGTAACTCAAACAAGATTTATTCTTAATAAATATAGAGAAAATGGTGGACAATTTTATGAAGAGGTTATAAAAGACTCTGCTCATGCACCCCATATCGAGAAATTTGATGAATTCAACACTCTTTTAAAAAAATTTATAAAAGAAAAGGTATAAGGAGGTAAAATGAGAGAAAGATTTGCAAAAATTTTAGCAACAGGTATGTATTTACCTGAAAAAATAATCACGAACGAGGAACTTTCAAAAAGATATGGCTTTGATGTAAGCTTATATCTTTCAGGTGTTGAACTGCGCCATATTGCAGCAGAAAATGAAAGCGCTTCTGATCTTGCTATTAAAGCAGCCGAAGATGCTCTTAAAAAAGCAAATATAAAACCAGAAGAAATTGATTTGTTAATTATGACAACTGATGCACCCGATTATGTTACTCCTCCTACTTCACCTACTATTGCTTACAAACTTGGCGCAAAAAATGCTGGAGCTTTTGATTTAAATGCAGCATGTGCTGATGCTGTTATTGGGATGAGTATAGGTGCTCAGCATATTATGTTTGATGAAACTATTAACAATGTTCTTATAGTTGCACCTTACGCTATGTCCAAATGGATAGATTGGGATAATAAAATCTTAGCACCAATGCTTGGTGATGGTGCTTCTGCGTTAATTCTTACAAAGTCTGATGAACCTGGTTATATTGCTTCATCAATTGTTTCTGATGGACAGTATTGGGATTCATATGGTATATACGTAGGAACAAAATACCCGATCACAAAAGAGATGGTTGAAAAGAAAGAACATCTTTTAAGATTTCATCCTAATTTTCACAAATACCCAGAAGATGTTAATTATGGTAATTGGCCTAATGTTATTAGAAAATCTTTATCAAAAACAGAATATAAGGTTGAAGATCTTGATTTGGTTATTTTTACACAAGTGAGATTAGTAGATATTCAGAAATCAATGGAAGCTTTAGGACTTCCTATGGAGAAAACTCACTATATTATGCATAAGTATGGATACACAGGTTCTGCTTGTGCTTTTATGGCCTTAGATGATGCCATAAGAGAGGGAAAAATTAAAAAGGGCGATCTCATTGCTATTTGCACTTCAGGTGTTGGATATGTGATGAGTTCAGCAATATTTAAATGGGTATAAGGTGTAATTATGGAGAGATTCAGGGATAAAGTTGTAATTATTACTGGAGGTGCTGGTGGTATAGGAAGAGAGACAGCATTACTTATTTCAGAAGAGGGTGGAAAAGTTATAATTTTTGATATGAATGAGATAGGTTTAAAAGAAGTTGAAGATACTATTAAAAGTAGGGGAAGAAATTGCAAGGGCTATAAGGTCGATGTGTCAGATTTTGAGATAGTTCAAGATGCTGTTAATAAAGTTGTTGAGGATTTTGGGAAAATTGATGTTCTTGTTAACAATGCTGGAATAACAAGAGATAACTTTCTTACAAAAATGTCAGTTGAAGATTGGAATAAAGTTATATCTATTAATTTAACTGGGACTTTTAACTGTACAAAAGCTGTAATTCCTTATATGTATGAAAATGGAAGTGGTGTTATTATTAATGTTTCTTCAGTGGTTGCAATATATGGAAATATCGGACAAACAAATTATATAGCAAGTAAAGCCGGAGTTATAGGTTTGACAAAAGGATGGGCGAAAGAATTCAGTAAAAAAGGTATAAGAGTAAATGCAGTTGCCCCAGGTTTTATAAAAACCCCAATGACAGAAAAAGTTCCAGAAAAAGTTATTGATTTTATGGTTTCAAGAACACCACTTGGTAGAATGGGTGAAACAGAAGAAGTAGCAAAAGCAATTCTTTTCCTCTCATCAGATGATGCCTCTTTTATAACGGGTGTCATCTTAAATGTTGATGGAGGCTTAGTAGTTTAAATTTTTTAAATATATTTTTTATAGGAGGTAAAAATGAAGAAAATTTTAAGTTTACTTTTAATCCTAACCCTAATCTTTGGGTTTTTAGGCGTAAAGAAGACACAAGCTCAAAAAGAATTCTTCCTCGTTTTGACAATTGGTTTAAAGAGCTATGTTTTGAATGGCATGCAACTTCAGATGGATGTTGCTCCAGAAATTATTTCTGGTAGAACCTTTGTTCCTATAAGACTTGTAGCAGAAACTTTTGGAGCAGAAGTTGGTTGGGATGGAACAATAAGAGAAGTTACAATTAAACAGGACACAAAAGTTATTAAATTGAGAATTGGTTCAAAAATAGCAACTATTGATGGAAAGAGTTATGAGCTTGAGGCAGCACCTTACATAAAATCAGGAAGAACAATGGTCCCAATAAGATTTATTTCAGAAGCCTTAGGTCTTTCTGTTTACTGGGAGCCACAAAGACAACTTGTCTATATTAGAAGTAAGACAAAATATGAAGTGCCAGGAATTTCAACAAATGAAATCAAAATTGGTACATTTTCAGCCTTAACAGGACCCGTTGCAATAATTGGTGCTCCATTTAATCATGGACTTCTATCTTACATTAACTGGATAAACGATCAAGGTGGTGTATATGGTAGAAAAATTAAAGTTATTTCTTATGATGATCAATTTAATCCTGCTTTGACAGTAACAGGTGTTAAAAAAATGGTTGAAGAAGATAAAGTATTTGCAATTGTTGGAGGGTTGGGAACACCAGGTTGTCTTGCAGTTATGGATTATCTGAATGAAAAGGGAGTTCCATTTGTATATCAAGGTTCTGGTGTATCTGCTCTTGCTATTCCTCCAAAAAAATATGTTTTTGCTGTTCAACCAAACTACACAAATGAAGGACAAATTTTTGTTAAATATATAGTTGATGAACTAAAATTGAAAAAGATTGCTTTACTTTATCGTGATGATGATGCTGGAAGAGAAGGAAGTGTAGGTGTTGATCAGGGAATAAATAAGTTTGGCGGAGAACTTGTTGTAAAATCACCATTCCCTGGAACAGAAACAGATTTCACATCATATCTTCTTAAAGTAAAACAAAGCGAGGCAGATGCTTTAATTGTTTATGAACCCACGGATAGTGCTATAGCTTCAAATATTTTAAAAACAGCAAAATCTTTAGGTTTAACACAAAAAATATTCCTTCCATATTCGCATGCTGGAATTGTCGCAGCAGCAGGTGAGGCCGCAGAAAATGTATATATAACAGGTTGGGTTGATTTTTCAAATCCAGAAGACCCAGGAGTTAAAAAATTCTTTGAAATCTGGTCAAAGTACTATCCAAAAGATAACCCACTTTTGTTCGCTTACGCTGTTGCTGGTTTTGTTGCAGGTGAAATATTTGTTGAATCATTGAAAAGATCTGGTCCTTATCCAACAAGAGATTCTATTGTTTGGGCTCTTGAAACTTTCTATGGTTGGAGTGGATATGTTGCAAAGGATATAAGTTATGGTCCAAATGAAAGATCAGGAAAATATTCTATGTTCTTTATGAGAGTTGAAAAAGGGCAATTAGTTAAAGTTTCAGATTGGATTTCAGTTTATCAGAAACCATAAAAAAAGTTTAAGGGAGGGAATCTTCCCTCCCTTTTTTAATTCGAAAGGGGTGATATTTTTGCTTAAGATAGAAAACTTAACAGTGGAATTTGGAAATTTAACAGCAGTTAATAATTTTAATATGGAGGTAAAAGAAGGAGAAATACATGCTCTAATAGGACCTAATGGCGCTGGCAAGACAACTGTTTTCAATGCAATTTATAATTTTGTTAATTACAAAGGAAACATATTTTTTTTAGATTATAATTTAAAAAAAATTCCAACTCACAATTTGGTGAATATTGGCTTATCAAGAACATATCAAAATTTGAGCCTTTTTCCAACCTTGAATGTGATTGAAAATATTCAACTTGGTTTATATAGAAAACTTAAAAGCAATTTTATAAAAGATATTTTTGGTTTCGATGTTTTTAAGAACAAAAGTGTAAAAGAGAAAATTCAGGAAGTTTTAACTCTTTTAAATTTAACGCAATACATATATTACTATCCATCTTTTCTTCCATATGGAACACAAAAACTCGTTGAACTTGGAAGAGCTATAATATCAGATCCAAAATTTTTACTTCTTGATGAACCTGCCGCAGGTTTAAATACAGAAGAAAAGATATATTTCAGAGAGATACTAAGGAAATTGAGAGATAGAGGAATAACACTTTTAATAGTTGAACATGATATGGAATTAATTATGGATATATCTGATTATATAACTGTTATGAGTTTTGGTAATAAGATAGGTGAAGGAAAGCCACTTGAAATAGCTAATGATAAAAATGTTATAGAAGCTTATTTAGGGGAGGCGTAGATGTTAAAAATAGAAGAACTATATGTTTCATATGGACCTATTGAAGCAATTCATGGGATATCAATTGAGGTTAAAGAAAAAGAGATAGTTTCAATTCTTGGTTCAAATGGTGCTGGTAAATCTACTATACTTAAAACTATTTCAGGCATTCTTAAACCAAAAAAAGGTGTCATAACGCTCAATAATAAAGTGATTAATGATTTAGATCCATCTCAAATTGTTAAAATGGGAGTAACACATATACCAGAAGGAAGACATATATTTCCAAATCTTACAATAAAAGAAAATTTGATACTTGGGGGATATTTTTTAAAAGAAAATGAAGTTAAAAAACAGATGGATTATGTGATAAATATATTTCCTATTCTTAAGGAGAGGTTGAATAGTAAGGCTGGAAGTCTATCTGGTGGAGAACAACAGATGCTTGTTATTGGAAGAGGTTTAATGTCTAAACCAAAACTTCTTCTTCTTGATGAACCATCACTTGGGTTATCACCGAAATTAGTTTCAACAATTTTCGAAACTTTAAAAACATTAAATCATAGTGAGTTTTTGCCAATTCTTCTTGTTGAACAAAATGCGAAGAAAGCACTTCAAATTTCCGACAGATCTTACATATTGGTCAACGGAAAAATTGTTTTATCTGGGAAAAGCGAAGATTTAATAGAAAAAGAAGAAGTTAAGAAGTTATATTTAGGGAGGTAGAGATGATTTTATTGAATCTTTTAATTAGAGGATTAATTACTGGTGCTATATATAGTTTGACAAGTATGGGAATTGTATTGATCTTATCAACCACTCTTGTTATGAATTTTGCACAGGGAGATATGGGTATGCTTCTTGCATATTTCGCCTTCTTTATGTTGGCAAGACAAATACCTTATCCAGTTGTTTTTGTTATAGTTATATTAATAGGAATTTTGTTAGGTTTTTTAT
>Ga0208461_1004173_pt1 | contig 10299 bp, 6 predicted proteins | sample AD_JPNTR4_MetaG_FD_184448 | JGI IMG/M metagenome (GOLD analysis project Ga0208461, IMG submission 184448) | Active sludge microbial communities of municipal wastewater-treating anaerobic digesters from Japan - AD_JPNTR4_MetaG (SPAdes) (version 2) | ecosystem: Engineered > Bioreactor > Anaerobic >... | reverse complement strand
GATAGATAATCTAAAGAAGAATTTTTTATATGATCAATTTTTTTTGAAGAGATACTCTCTTCAGGAGAGACAAATTCTAAATTACTTTTTGTTCTCACTTCTATAAATATAATGGAATCATCTTTTTCACATATTAAATCGATTTCTCCATATTTTGTTCTGAAGTTTTTTTCAATAATTTTATATCCAGATTTGATAAGATATTTTGCTGCAATCTCCTCCCCCTTTTTACCCAAATCTTTCTTTTTCATAAAAAAGCCCCTCCATTGAAGGAGGGGCTATATCTAAATTTTTTAATCCTTTGGATAAGTTATAGTTACTGTTTTTGTATCTTGATCCCAATCAACCTTACATCCTAAATTCTCTGCAACAAATCTAACAGGTAACATTGTTCTACCATTAATAATCATCGGTACAACTTTTGGATTATCAGGATCTATCGGTGTGTTAACTCCGTTAACTTTAGCGATACTCTTTCCTATCCATAGTTCAATTGTAGTATCTTTTAGTGTTACTGTTACTTTCTTTTCATCACCATCCCATCCAACTTCTGCGCCTAATGGTTCTGCAGCCCATCTTATTGGAAGCAAAGTCCTACCTTCAACTATCTGAGGTGGAACATCTATCTCTATTTCGTTATCATTTACCCACATTGTCTTATTACCAATTTGAAGTTTCAAAACTATCTTTTTAGGGTAAATTTCAATTTCATATATCTCAAGATTGAACTTCAATTGATTCAATTCCGGATCTTTAAGAACAACATCGCTTATCTCCAATTTAACCTTACCAAGCTTTAATGCTTTAAATTTTACTATCAGAAGAGTTCCATCTCCACTTACTCCGTCTACATTACTAGTTCTTGAAACTCCAATAATTACTTCTCCTTTTTCTTTATCAATATTCTTTAAAAAGAGAGTTGATACTCCATCTTTTTTAAGAAAGTCACCTTCAGCTACATCTATCAAGTCAAGATATTCTTTATTATATTTCAAGGTAAATCCAAATCCATAAAGATTTGCTGCATCGTTTACATTTATTTTTATTTCAAATTCTGAGCCAGGATTAACTGATATTTTTTCTATCAATATTTTAGTTCTTGTTGCAAGAATAACTTTTAGAGAGATAGTTTTTGTAAGAGTCGAATCTCCATTTGAAGCTAATAATAAATCAATTTTTAATTCATCTCCAATTTTTGCAGTTGAAGGAGGTAAAACTTTTACCTCAAATTCAATTTTACCTTGTGCGAGAACATTCAATTTTTCAGGTACTGTTACTTTCCAGTCATAAACATCAGAAACAATGGAAATATCATAACTATCATCTTTGGCTCCTTTATTATTCAAAGTTAAATTGAAAGAAACTTCTTGGCCAGGTTTTGAAATTTTTTCAATTACATCAGATGCAATTGAAAATGAATAATCTACTAATTTTTCTCCAAATGGAGATATTATTCTTACAACATTATGGAATAAATCAGCTGCATATATATATCCATCAGTTCCTATGAACATGTTAGCAAGTTCGTAAAATCCTCTTGGTGTTGAACCTAAAAAAGTTCCGTCACTCTTAAATATCTGAATTCTTCCATTTTCTGTATCAGCAACATAAACAACTCCCTCTTTATCAACAGCAACTCCAGTTGGGAACCAGAACTTTTCTAATGCTCTTCCACCACCTTTACCAATTTTCCTTAAGAGTTTTCCGTTTGAATCATACACTTCAACGTAATGATCAAATGTTGCTACATATATATTGCCACTATCGTCTATTGCAATTGCATTCGCCTCTCCATTTATCTTAAAATATTTATAAATAGTTCCATCTACTGATGAAACCGCATAAATCATGTGAACTCCTGATACTATCCATAATCTTCCTTGATTATCAAATGCCATCTGTTGAGGTTGAAGAATTGTATCTTTACAATTTTCAAGTACCCTTAGAAAGTTCCCCTGTAAATCAAAGACTGCAATTGGTGCTTCATCAATTCCTGATGAAACATAAACTTCATTTTTGCCACAAAGAACACCACCCATAATCGCAAAAGGTTTATCCTCAGATATTCCTGTTATCTTTTTAAGAAATTTCCCTTCACTGTTGAATATAGCTATTTCACCATAATCACCAAAATTTGCCCAATGTGCAACCCAGATGTTTCCAGATGAATCAACAGAAACTGAAATAGGATTGATTAATCTACCATCAGCGTTTGGATCATAGTCAATTTTATTTTTGAATTTTCCATTCTTATCAAAAACAGTTAAACTTGTTGTCATTGGCCATCCAAATGGATTTCCTGTTCCATGAAAATAACCAGCATCGAATGTGTATATATTTTCTTCATCATCGACTGCTATTCCAGCAGGTGTTAAAAATTCACCAGGTTTTAAAGGAACTTGAGTTCCTCTTACACCTATTTTTAATATAAAATTACCATCTTTATCAAACTTTTTTATACAGGGATTTATTGGTGCTCCTAATCCTCTATCAACAACATATACAAAATCTCCTTTTACCTCTACATCAAATGGATAAACAAATTGATTGTCTCCTCCACCTTTTCCACCAAATGAGGAGATTATATTTCCCTCTTTATCAAGTTTAAAGATTTTACAATTTTTAGCTTCTACAACCCAGAGGTTATCTTCTTCATCAAAAGTTAATCCTTCAGGATTTGGCAAATCGCTATTTTTAATCGATTTTACAAATTTTCCATCTTTATCGAAAACTTGGATTCTTGAGTTTAATTGATCTGAAACATACATCAAACCATCTTTTGAAACTGCAATTCCAGAAGGACCATTAAATTTTCCTTCTTCAATTCCTTCTTCTCCAATTTGTAATAATACTTCACCTTCGCTTGAAAACTTTACAACATAATTGTTAAAGAAATCAGCAACATAAATGTTTCCACAATCATCAATATCTAAATCTGATGGATATTGTAATTTTCCATCACCATATCCCAATTCACCAATAACTTTGATATGATTAAGATCTTTATCAAGGATATGAACTCTTCCATATGATGTATCCAATACATAAAGGAAACCATTTTTAAATTTCATACCCTGCATCGGAAATGATAATTCTGATTTAAAATCACTCTCAACTGTATTCGCCCATTCAAGTGTAAAGCTACCGATATAATCATCTGGCATTACACCAACGGCACCAATTTGAACAATATTCTTTTCCTGAGCATTTGAGAACTTGAGAGATGTAAAACTTAAAATTATAAATATAATTAATAATAATTTTAATAAATTACTACTGAACTTCATTAATACTCCTTTCAATAATTAAAAATTCTTAATATTTATTCTACACCTCCTTATAATAATATTATTATTATTATTATAATTATTATACTAAAATTATAAATGAAACTTGACATAGTTTCAAATAAAAAATATAATAAGAAAAGATATATCAGGGGCAGTAGCTCAGTTGGGAGAGCGTCTCTATGGCATGGAGGAGGTCGCGGGTTCGAATCCCGTCTGCTCCACCAATTTTCTCGGAGGTTTTTTTAGTGGATATTAACTTTGATTTTAAAAAAGTTGAAAAAAAATGGAAAAAAATATGGAATGAATTAAACATATATGGAAATTATGATTATAATAAACCAAAATATTATATTCTTGAAATGTTTCCTTATCCATCTGGACCACTTCATATGGGTCATATGAGAACTTACACTTTAGGAGATGTAGTTGCAAGATACAAAAGAATGAAGGGTTTTAATGTTTTACATCCTATGGGATGGGATGCTTTTGGATTACCTGCTGAAAACGCAGCTATTCAGCATAATCTATCACCTAAAGATTGGACATACAATAATATATATATAATGAAAAATCAATTTCTAAATCAGGGATATTCCTATGATTGGGAAAGGGAGATTGCAACATGTGAACCAGAATATTATAAATTTACACAATGGTTTTTTTTAAAATTATATGATTCAGGACTTGCTTATAAAGATAAAGTACTTGTTAACTATTGCCCAAAGTGTAAGACAGTTCTCGCAAACGAGCAGGTAATTGGAGGAAAATGCTGGAGATGCGATTCAATTGTTGAAAAAAAAGAGTTATCTCAATGGTTTTTTAAAATCACTGATTTTGCACAAGATCTTTTGGATGATCTTGATTTTCTTACCGATTGGCCAGAAAAAGTTAAAATTATGCAAAAAAATTGGATTGGAAGAAGTGAAGGAATTGATATTGTTTTTCCAGTTTTAAATAGTGATGATAAAATAGAAGTCTTTACTACAAGACCAGATACAATATTTGGTGTTACCTTTATTGTTCTTGCACCAGAGCACCCTTTAACTTTAGAAATTGCAAAAAGAAATGGAATTTATGAAGAGGTTAAAAATTTTATCGATGAATCTCTAAAATTAAGTGAAATTGAAAGAGTTTCTGTTGAAATACCAAAAAAGGGACTGTTTCTAAAAAGTTATGTTCTAAACCCTATAACTAATGAAAAACTTCCTATCTATGTTGCAAATTATATTGTATATCAATATGGAAAAGGAGCAGTAATGGGAGTTCCAGCTCATGATCAGAGAGATTTTGAATTTGCTAAGAAAATGAAAATTCCTATTAAGGTTGTTATTAAACCTTTTGATTCAGATATAAATCCTGAAAATATGGAAAAAGCTTTTGAGGAAGATGGTATAGAAATAAATTCAAATCAATTTTCAAATATTCCATCTAAAGAAGCAAAAATAAAAATATCAGAATTTTTAGAAGAAAAAGGTTTAGGTAAGAAAATAGTAAGATATAGATTAAGGGATTGGTTAATATCAAGACAAAGGTATTGGGGAGCACCTATCCCGGTTGTAAATTGTGAAAAATGTGGTATTGTGCCTATTCCTTATGAGGATTTACCAGTTATACTTCCTGATTCAAAAGAGGTAAATTTTAGAATAGAAGGAAAAAATCCCCTTGAAACAGTTGATTTCTGGGTTAACACAAAATGTCCAAAGTGTGGTGGTCCAGCAAAAAGAGAAACGGAAACTATGGATACTTTTGTTTGTTCTTCATGGTACTATTTAAGATATACTGCACCTAAAAGCCTAAGAAATCCTCCTGATTTTCCTTTTAATAAAAATGATGTTGATTATTGGATGCCTGTTGATCAATATATTGGAGGAGTTGAACATGCAATTCTCCATCTATTATATTCAAGATTTTTCACCAAATTTTTATATAAAAATGGTTATATTAAATTTAAAGAGCCATTCAAGAATCTTTTTGCTCAAGGTATGATTCTTTATAACGGAAGTGCTATGTCAAAATCAAAAGGTAATGTTGTATCACCAGATGAAATTATTGAAAAATATGGAGTTGACGCGGAAAGATTGTTTATACTTTTTATAGGTCCACCTGATTCAGATGCTGAATGGACAGATAAAGGAATTGAAGGTATGAGTAGATATGTTAATAGAGTATATAGATTAGTTAATAAATATATTGAAATATCTAAAATCAAGAATTCTAATTATGAAGAATTAAACGAGGAAGATATAAATTTAAAAATTAAACTTCATGAAACTATTAAAAGAGTAACAGAAAGCATTGAAAATAATTTCAGGTTTAACACTGCAATAGCATCTTTAATGGAACTTACAAATTATATTCAGGATTATTTGAATGAAAATGAGAAGCCAAATATCAAGGTTTTAAGTGAAATTTTTGAGAATTTTATTATAATTCTTTCTCCATTTGCTCCTTTTTTATCAGAAGAGCTCTGGGAAATGATTGGCAATAAAGCAAGTGTTCAGTTTAACAATTGGCCAAATTATGATGAAAATCTAATAAAAAGAGATAAAATTGAACTTATTGTTGAGGTAAATGGAAGAGTTAGAGGAAGATTAACAATTGAGAGAGACCTTGATAGTAATAAAATCGAAGAGATTGTTTTGAATGATGAAAAAATAAAAAAATATATTGAAAATAGAGAGATAGAAAAAATTGTTCATATAAAAAATAAATTATTAAATATTGTGGTGAAATGATGAAAAAAATTTTATCAATTTTACTTATATTAACTATCTTTTCATTTTCGTTTAAATTTCAGGAGGTTTATTTAAATTTTGGTACTGATTCCGTAGAAGTAATACAAAATGAATTAAAAATAATCCCTGTTATTATTAATAATGTTAAAGATCTGTATGGTTTTGCTTTTCATATAGAATTTGAACCTGAATTTATTTCAGTTGAATCAATTGATGAAGGTGATTTTCTTAAAAAAGATAATAATGAAACCTTCTTTTTATCCAAAATAGATAATGAGAGAAGGGAAATCATTATTGGTGCATCAAGAAGAAGCAAAGTTGAAGGTGTTAGTGGCAATGGTACTTTAATGTTCATAAAATTTAAGTTGAAAACAAATAATAAAACTTTCTTAAAGTTTAAAGAAATTTCATTAATGGATAGTAATTTAAAAGATATAAATTTTGTTTCTAAAGATTTGATAATTCTCCCACAAATAACAAACATACCAAAAATTTCAGTTGAACCTAACATATTAGTTTTTCAAACTTTAGATCAGATTTTGGAAATCAGAATTAAAAATATAGGTAAAGGTACTTTAAAAGGATTAATCTATACAAAAGATGATTGGATAGCTATAGATAAGAGTACATTTGAGAGAGATACCACTGTTTATGTAGCTATAAAAAAAATTGTTGATTACGAAGGGGTAATTTCGATTGAGAGCAATGGTGGAAATTATGAAGTAAAAGTTAGATTTGAAAAACCAACATCTATTAGAATTGTATTACAAATCGGAAATCAAGTTTCATATGTAAATAATGAATCCTATCTATTACCTTTCCCACCTTTTATTAAAGATGGAAGGACTATGGTTCCTTTAAGATTTATTGCTGAACAAAGAGGTGCTCAAGTATTATGGTATGCTCAAGAGAGTAAAGTTTTAATCATATATAATGAAATTTTTATAGAGTTATGGGTTGATCAAAATAAAAATTATGTAAGATTAAATGGTGTATTTCATTCCATAGAGATAGCACCGTATACTTATAAAGATAGAACAGTTGTTCCAGCAAGATTTATCTCTGAGTTTTTAAACGGAAAAGTTGAATGGGTTGATGAAACAAAAACTGTAATTATAAATTTTGATTCTACTTGAAAAAAAATATTAAAATGATATTCTTATAATTTGATTTTATATAGAAGGAGGTATTTGAATGGCGAATCCCAAAAAGAAAAAGAGTAAATCAAGAACAAGAATGAGAAGAAGTAGATTTTATAAACCAGATAAAATTAATTTAGTTGAGTGTCCTCATTGTCATGAATTAATAGTTCCACATAGAGTATGTCCTTATTGTGGATATTATAAAGGTAAAGAAGTAATTGTTAAAGAAGTAGAAGAGTGAAAATAATTGTAGATGCAATGGGGGGCGATTATGCTCCCCAAGAAATAATTGAAGGAGCTATATTAGCAAAAGATGAATTAAATATTGATATTGTTTTAGTTGGAAAAGAAAATATTATAAAAGAGTATTTGAATAAAAGAGTAAATGATTTTGAAATAGTTAATGCTGATGAAGTTGTTACAATAAATGATAAACCTATTCTTTCATTTAGAAAAAAGAAAAATTCATCTATAAACATCTCTTTGAATTTGTTAAAACAAGAAAAAGGAGATGCATTTGTTTCCTGTGGAAATACCGGTGCAATTTTAACTGCTTCATATTTTATTTTACAAAAAATTTCAGGTATAAATAGACCAACACAGTCTGCAATTATACCAACGCTTAAAGGTTTAATGGTTTTAGTAGATTCTGGAGCAAATATAGATGCAAATCCAACCAATATAGTTGAATGGGCAACAATGGCTAAAATATTTATAAAATTATTTACTAAAAAAGAAAAAATAAAAATCGGACTTCTAAATATTGGAGAAGAAGAGGAAAAAGGATCTGAATTAACAAAAGAGTCTTACAAATTATTAAAAGATAAATTTAAGAATGAATTTAAAGGAAATATGGAAGGTAAGGATTTCTTGTATGGTGATTACGATGTGTGTGTAACAGATGGTTTTACTGGAAATGTTGCTCTAAAAACACTTGAAGGTGAAGCAACATTTTTTTTAAACCTTATAAAAAATATTTTTAAGAAAAACTTATTAACTAAAATTTCATACTTATTCATAAAAAAAGAGTTGATAAATAATTTAAAAAAATTCGATTATGAGGAATATGGTGGTAGTCCAATTCTTGGCGTAAATGGTATAGTTATTGTTGGACATGGAAGATCAAAAAGAAAATCTGTAAAAAATGCTATTAAAATCGCATCAAAATCGGTTGACATAGATTTATTGAATAACCTTAAATTTGAAAAATATTAAAGAACTTATTGATCTTTTAGAGAATGATTATAATATAAAAATTAAAAATATAGATTTAATAGAAAAAGCTCTAACACATACATCAAAAGAGATCACCGAACCTCCATATAATTTTGAAAGACTCGAATTTCTTGGTGATTCAATTATTAATTTTGTTGTTTCTGAAAAACTTTTTAAAAAATTTAAAAATGAAAAAGAGGGTTTTTTATCAAAAAACAAATCTATCCTTATAAGTAAAGAACTTTTATCAAGATTTGCTAAAGAGTTAAAAATAGATAAATTTATTGTATTGGGTAAAGGTGAAGAGTTAGATGGTGGAAGAGAAAAAAGTAATATATTATGTGATGCTTTTGAAGCTATCGTTGCTGCAATATTTTTAGATTCAGGAATAAGAAATGCAAAAAAATTGATAAACAAATTAATAGATAAATTTCATTATGAAACTTTTTTTGATTCAAAAACTCTATTACAAGAGATGACTCAAGAAAAATTTAAGTCTTTACCAATTTATAAAGTTATTGAAACAACAGGGAACGAGCATAATAAGATTTTTAAAGTAGGTGTGTATATAAATAATATACTTTTTGGTATAGGAACTGGAAAAAGTAAGAAGGAAGCAGAAAAAGAGGCAGCAAAAAATAGTATATTAATTTTAAAAGATGAGACAGAAAAAATTATTTAGAATATTCATATTAATAATTTTTATTTTTAACATTTTTTTCATTTCAACTAATAAAAAGGTATTGAATTCAGAATCATATTTTGATATAGGAAATGGTGCTTGGGTCCATATAGAAACTTTTCAGAATGTTTCAGATTTAGAGACAATTGATTTGGTGAATTTTTTTGTTGAAAGAGATATTAAAAATGTCTTTTTTCTTGCAAAATATGTAGATGGGGAATTACTTTATAAAAAATATAAAGATACATTGACAAGAATAGTAAAAATTTTTAAAAATTATGGAATCAATGTCCATTTTTATATACCAATCTCTTATGATCCCCTTTATTTAAAAAACAACCCACAAGATGCAACCTTTCTTTCTCCTAACAAAAACAATACTAACCCATACAGAGATCCTGAACTTAAAGTAGTTTCTTCAAGTAGTGACAAATATTTAAATTATATAAAAAACATTGTTAAGGAACTTATATATGATTTTAATGCTGATGGAATACAACTTGATTATATAAGGTATCCAAATATAAATTATGGTTATGAAGATAAAGTCAAGAGTAGATTTATTGAACTTGGTGGAGATTGGAATAAAATATTGAACATTTTTAGAAAAGGTCAAAACATTTTTGAACTTTATGATCAAAAAGACAAAGATGTTTTATTATTAGGTAGAGTAAGAAGTGAATTCGTTACCAATTTTACAGGAGAGATTAAAAGTTTTATTTCTTCCATATCTTCAAACATTTTGTTTTCAGTTACTTTAATACAGAGTGCTTCCTCATTTTTATCATACAAAGAAGGAGGAATTGATTCTTATCCTTATGGTTTTTTGCATTTTGGACAAGACTATACTGAACTTTCAAATTTTTGTGATTTTGTTTGTCCACTTGCTTATCATAAAAATTATAATAAGAGTGTAGAGTGGATAAGAGAGATAATAAAAAATAGTAAAAAAAGAGTAAATTCAAAAATTTTGTGTGGAATAGGAGTTAATGATACAGGTGAAAATATTGAAAAAGCAATAAAAATATGCAAAGAAGAAGGGGTGAATTTTAATTTATTCAGGCTTGGTACTTTCATACCTGTAAATTTAGAATTTACGCCTACTGATATTCTTAGTTATTCATTAAAAACCTCTCCATTATTAAAATTTTATGAATATAAAATAAAAAATGACGAGTTTAATTTAAAAATTGATAAGATAAATTTTTCTAAAAAAACTACCCTTGCTTCAACTA
>Ga0208461_1004168_pt1 | contig 10315 bp, 7 predicted proteins | sample AD_JPNTR4_MetaG_FD_184448 | JGI IMG/M metagenome (GOLD analysis project Ga0208461, IMG submission 184448) | Active sludge microbial communities of municipal wastewater-treating anaerobic digesters from Japan - AD_JPNTR4_MetaG (SPAdes) (version 2) | ecosystem: Engineered > Bioreactor > Anaerobic >... | reverse complement strand
TCCAGCGGGAACTGGCAAAAAAGAATTCGGAACTGGAATTCCTGAACAAGCAGAAAAACCAGTTCCTTGGCATGGCCGCCCATGATCTGCGCAATCCCCTGCATGGGATACTGCTGCAATGTGATTATCTTGATGCGGTCATTGAAAATCCGGAACACCGTGAAATTATTGGGGCCATAAAAGAAGCAAGCAATTTCATGGTTACCCTTATCGATGACCTACTGGATTATGCGAGTATAGAATCTGGCTCTGTACATTTAGAGTATGAACAGGTGGATGTGGTAAAGCTGGTTCAGAATAATATCCGTATAAATAAAATGATGGCGGCGAGGAATCAGCTCGATATTACACTCCACGTTGATACTCTTAAGCCGGTGTATACGGATCCAGCAAAGATTAACCAGATACTTAACAATCTTTTAAGCAATGCCATAAAGTTCAGCAAAGAAGGCCAGTCCATTGAGGTGTACGTATCCGATAAGGGCTCTGGATTTGAGCTCACCGTTAGCGACCATGGTAAGGGGATGTCGCAAGCCCAGCAGGAAAAACTGTTTAAGCCCTTCACCAGAGGAGAACGGGGGCTCCATGGAGAAAGAACAACAGGGCTTGGGCTTACCATCGTTAAGCGGATAATCGACGCTCTTGGTGGAACTATTTCTATCATAAGCGAGGAAGGGAAAGGGAGCACCTTTACGGTTCTGTTGCCCAAAATACCTCCTGATTTAACATGAGAGGAGCTTTTATAACTCAAGGAGTTTTGTAAAAACCGCATAAACTTAATATTACTTAAGGAGTTGCAGCTATAGATTTTTCCTGGAAGATTGTCATTGACGCAGGGGTTATTTCTATCGCCCTATTGGCAGCCACCCTTTTACGGGCCAGGGTCCGTTTTTTTCAGACCTATCTTATACCTAATGCCCTTACGGCGGGTTTTTTGCTGCTCCCGGTATACAATTACCTTTTCCCTTCCCTGGGCTATAACCAGAATAAACTGGGGGAACTGGTGTACCACCTCTTAAACATTTCCTTTATTGCCATGAGCCTCCGCGCTTCCCCTCCTAAAGTAATAGGCCACAAGGGCGGCGGGGTGCTTGGGATGTCCACGGGTATTCTCCTGGGCTATGCCACCCAGGCGCTGCTTGGCCTGGGACTCACCCTCTTTTTCCTGCCAAAACTCTTTCCTGCCTTTGGCCTTTTTTTACCCCTGGGCTTTGCCCTGGGGCCTGGCCAGGCCTTTGCCATCGGTAAGGGATGGGAAACTATGGGCTTCACAGGCGCTTCCAGTATCGGCCTTGCCTTTGCTGCCATCGGCTACCTCTGGGCAAGTTTCGGCGGGGTGTATCTTATCAACCATGGATTAAAAAGGGGCTGGCTAAAAAGCGAAAATGTAGCGGCCATGAAAAATAAAGCCATGCTCACCGGCATTGTGAACCGAAATGAAGAAAGGCCAGTAGGAGCCCGGCTCACCACCGATAACGAAGCCATCGATTCCTTCAGTTTCCATACCGCTGCGGTGGTCTTTACCTATTTTCTATCCTATCTTCTCTTATCGGGACTTACTATGGCCCTGTCTCTTCTGGGAAAAGCTGGCAGGGACCTGGCGGTAAACCTCTGGGGTATTAATTTTATTTTTTCTTCAATTACCGCCATCATCATGCGAAAAGTTGTGGAAGCCCTGGACCTGGAACACCTTCTGGATAACGAAACCCTCTCGAGGATTTCCGGTTTTTCAGTAGATTATATGGTAGCCGGTTCTATTGCCGCCATTTCCCTCGTATTTGTCGGGGCCTACTGGTTCCCTATTCTTCTCATGTCTACCCTTTGTGGCATTATGACCATGCTGCTCGTCCCCTGGTTCTGTTCCCGAATGTTCCGGGATTATCAGTTCGAGCGTATGTTGATGATATACGGGGTATCGACCGGCACCCTGTCCACGGGTCTCGCCCTGCTCAGGGTGATTGATCCGGATTTTAAAACAAAGGTCGCGTCAGATTATATGCTTTCTGCGGGGCTCACCTTTCTCCTGGCCATTCCATTTATACTAGCGATAAACCTTCCTGCCCAGGCAGCAGTCCAGGGGACCATGGTCCCCTACTGGATCATGATGGGAATTTCTGGTTTGTATTTAATGTATGTACTCATTACCTATGGGATACTGGCCAGAAAAAAGTCCCTGGCTACCCCTGGGGTCCTGTGGCACGAAGAATAGTATCCTGCAGGGCCAGCATCATGTCGGTCCATTTCCGGGCTGACATATAGCGGAAGGGGAAGCGGACCTGATACAAATTCCTTCCCTGGTAAAATTCCAGAAGGTGCCGTTTTAGTACGGTAATTCCTTCAAGGCTCTTGAGTGGAAAGGCCAGGCGTTCTCCGGAAAGGGTTGCCAGTTCCAGTCTATCGGGGAAAAGCACCAGAGTTCCAGTCCGAATTCTTCTGAGGGGATTCGCCTTATGGCCCTGAAGGAGCAGTACCCCCGCATCGGAAATCACCGGGTGGTTTGGAGACTCCCTAAGTACCCTTTCTGCGGTTGTAACTACGGTCCCGTACTGCCATGCATCCCACTGGCCAATACTGGCAAAACTGCGGTAGGGAGCAGATATAGTGTGGAGGCGGTAAAAGGGGTCTACCCGCCATAGGGCTCCGCAGGTATTACAAAAGAGCTGGTTCTTAAGGCTTCTCAGGCTGCCAAAGGTTTCACAGTTGGGGCAGAGGTAGAGGGATAGTTCCAGGTGCTCCGCCAGGCGGGAGCTCCGGTAGGCCCGGTCCTTAACGACCGGATCGGTAAAGTCATTGTGGGAAAGGCCAGCAATAAGGGCCCGTTCTATCTCATCAACCGGTAGTTTATTAAGCTCCTCAGGGCTAAAGAGGAGAGAAAAGTCTAATACAACAGGACCCTTTCGGCGTTTCCAGGTCCAGCGAGGAAGCGCAAAATAACCACCACGTATGATCACCCGTAAAACCGGGACCTTAAGGAGCTTAAGAAGCTTAGCCGTGGATGGAACCAAAGGAAGGGTTTCACCGTTCCAGGACTGGGCCCCCTCCGGAAAGAGGCCTACAATCCCCTGCTGCTTTCGGATCACATGGACAATATCATTCACCGTTTCGATATCGGGAATAACCTTGGCCTTGGGGATAGTACCCACCAATTTTAAGAGCCAGCGCATGATGGAAGACCGCATATTGCTGTCACTGCCAACCCAGTAGACCGGCTGGGGCAGAAGGCTGGATATCCAAAAAGGGTCCCTGGTAGATACGTGGTTGGCCACGATCACATAGGGTGGCCGCAAGGTCTGGATCGTCTCTAAACCTCTAGCCTCTATCTGATACACCTTTCTGAGCCATCTGCCGTAGGACCATTTAAGGATCCGGTTAAACCATTGTAAATTGGTGATATGCCGCCGCTGTTTTGCCTTTTGCATATCACCAGTATAGGATATTTTTTAAAAATTCTCCTCACACCCATACCACCACCGCCATCACCGCAAAGAGAGCGGCGGTGAAGAACCGCACCAGTACAATACGGCTCCCGTACCAAGCCCGGAGTTTTTCATGCTGAAGACCGAATAGATAGAACATAAAGACCAGAGAGAGGGGCAGGATAAAGCCTGTGTTGTACAGGAGCAGCAGCAAAATACTCCAATGACTCAGGGCAGACTGGTTCAGGTAGACCAGAGTTGGCAGGTACACCTGGCCCGTACAGGCCAGTTCGATGATGGACACGAGGAACCCCGAAAGGGCGGCTCCCAGCATAAAGAGGGGCAGCACCGAGAAAGAGCGGATTACCCGGTGGGTAAGCCGCTTGAGGGGAGCCGGCAGCTGCAGGGCCGATTCGTTTACCCTGCCCTGCCGGGCCAGATGGGCATCCCGGAGATTCAGTACCACGAGAAAAATCGCAAAGACACTCACCAGAGCTTTTACAACGAGGGTTGCCCGGCCCGCCGAAAGGAGGGCCCTAAGTACCTGCAGAAAGCCGAGACCGATAAGGAAATAGGCTGCAAATACCGCAGTAATAAAGGAAAGCCCCACCAGGAGAAGAGACCGTTTATCGTAGCGCCGCAATGAAATAAAACTGAGGAAGAACAGCAGGGTCGAAAAGGCGCAGGGGTTAATACCGTCCAGGAGGCCCGCAGAAAAAATAGTGGCAAGAATTCCCAGGGACTTTCCGAGGCTTTGGGATTCGGCAAGGCGGTCGAGACCAAGCTCCCCGCCAGATGGGGTTGCTCCCGGGCCTTGAGCTAATGCCCCCCTCTTCGGACTTTGCTCCGATTGGTCCTGTGTTGCAAGGGACTGCCCGGACTGGTGGTCCAGGACAAGGGCGGGCCTGAGCTTTCCAGTCTCCCGAAGGGCCGCAAGCTCCAGGGGGACATTTGTTTCAATTTCGGTGGAGCCCCGGTATACATTATTTCCGATAAAGAGGACGGGGAAAACTGTGAACGTAAGCCCCCGTTCTGCCAGCATATCCACACAGCGTTTGTACCCCTCGGCGGAAAGGATATCGTAGGTCTCCAGCTCCAGCTGCACACCGGAAGCGGCTTCGTATTTCTTTTTCTGCACATATAAAAACACATCGCAGTGGCTGCAGCCGGTTTCGGTAAAATACACGCCCCGGATTACGGGCTTGGTCCCCACATCAGGGACCCCATCCTGGGCCGTCAGGGGGTACATCAATATGAAAAGAAAGATAGTCATGTTGATGAATGAACGGTGCTTCACAGTCGCTTTTCCCAGTAACCCACGTTGAGCCAGGTGCCGAATTTGTAGCCCACCTCGGTAAACTCCCCCACCTTGCGAAAACCAAAGTGCTCATGCAGGGCCTGGCTCGCCGGGTTAGGCATGGCAATACCTGCGATAACCAGGTGCAGGCCATCCTCCCGGAGCGCGTCCAGGAGCTGGCTGTACAGGGCAGTCCCGATACCCCGACCGCGAACATGCTGGTCCACATAAACCGTAGATTCTACTGTGTAGCGATAGGCTGAACGGCCTGTCCATTTACCCGCATAGGCAAAGCCAGTGATGATACCATCATCTTCATAAACCAGCCATGGATATTGTCCGGTAATATCATCGATGCGGCGGGCCATTTCCCGTTCAGAGACCGGTTCTTCTTCGAAGGTTACCGTGGTGTTTTGCACATAATAATTGTAAAGCCTCGCTATGGACGCTGCATCCCCGCTGCTTACGGTGCGAATTAGTTTCATAAATGGAGTATAGCAGATAAAAGCAGTAAAAGACAAAGGATCAGGTTATATCCTGCAGCATTTAAATAAAAAAGTCGGATTGCGCGGTTGATGTCTTGCGGCGCGGGATTTTTACCCAAAGGATGTATCCACCCCTTCTCAACAAGTCCCTCCCGGTACCAGGTGGGGCCGCCGAGGCGTAGATCCAGGACGCCAGCATAGGCGGCTTCGGGGTGCCCCGCATTGGGGCTTTCATGGGTTTTCCGATAGACCAGAAAGATGCGAAGCGCGGTCTGTACCTTGCTGCCAAACAGAGGGGCGAATAAACAAGTTAAGAAACCAGAAAGGCGGGCGGGGATAAAATTTGCCACATCATCAGTTCGGGCGGCCCACCAACCAAAATAGCGATATCGGCTATTTTTATGTCCAAAAAGGGAATCCATGGTGTTAATGGCCCGGTATAACAGGGCCGCCCAGGGACCCAACAAGGCAGCATACAAGAGGGGACTCGCCATACTATCCACAGAACTTTCAGCAATGCTTTCGACACAAGCTCGGGCCACCCCCTTTGTATCCAGCTTCTCCGTGTCACGGCCCACAAGCATTGATACCGCCTGGCGACCCTTAAGCGGTGGGCCATCCCCATCCTGCTCTAGTCCGTCCTGAACTTGTTTTGCGTGAACTACTAAATCTTTAATGGCAAAGGAAGCCCAGATGATAAGGCTATCCGCAAGAAAAACCGGTAAACATCCTAGTCTTTTAAACAACGTATGGATAATCAGTGGAACACAAACCGCAGTCAGGGACACTACAAACCAGGCAACCAACCCTGCGATTCGAAGCCTGAGGGGGGATGTGTCAGCGGCAGTTGTGTTGGAACCATCAAACTGACAGCGGAACAAGCGGCGGGACCAGGTTTCCGCCCATACAGCAAAATTCCCGAGTAAACGCACAGGATGAAAGGGAAAGACCGGGTCACCTATGAGGAAATCAAGCACAAGCGCACAAAGAAGTGTGAACATGCGATATAAAGGGAAATCTGGCACCAAATATTGATTCATTTGAACCCCAGATTATTAAGTATCCTATCAATATTACAGTTGGCTTCTATCAGGTCAGCCAGTTTTTGAAGTTCCCGATCAATCTGCGGAGCCTGTCTTATTTCTTGTAAAGCTAAGTTTTTTCGTCTCCTTAGCATATTGAGGAAAGCGGTTCGGAAGTGGTCATTGTCAAAGACCCCGTGAAGATAGGTGCCCATCACAGAATCCTTCCAGTAACCCAGGGCTTCACCTGCACTGTTTTTCATAAAGGGGAACAGGGTTGTATCATCAAAGCAAACATCCCCGTCCCTGGCTGCTAAAATCCTTGTCTGCCCATGATGAATCTCATAACCCCGAATTGTTATGATATCCTGGGGCCCCTCTAGATCATTACTGCGGGGCCAGAATACTGTATACGAACCATGGTACAGGTTTTTTTTATGATAAAACTCTGTTTCCAAGGGCAGCAAACCAAGTCCAGGTTTTACCGACCATCGGGACTCTATATGTTCTGGATCACGAATCCACATTCCTAGCATCTGGTAACCACCACAGATACCAAATACAAACAACCCCTCGCTAGCTTGCTGTACCAGTTTGTCTACAAGCCCCCTCTGTTCAAGCCAAAGGAGATCTTCAATAGTTGTTTTGGTTCCCGGAATGATGAGTGCATCCAGACCCTCCAGATCAATCGCATTCTGAACTGGAATCAGGGTAACATCGCTTTCCACTACAAAGGCTTCAAAATCGGTAAAGTTTGAACCATGGGGGAGTTGCAGAATTCCAATCGCCAGCTTGTTTAACGCCATATCAACCTTACCTACCGCTGACCCTGTAACAGCTGAGTTTAGGAGTCTATGCTCATCTTCTTCAGGTATAAAAATATCATTATAGTAGGGGATACACCCCACAATTGGTATATTGGTATATCCCTTAAACAGTTCGTAAGCTGGTTTTAATAGATTCAGATCGCCCCGAAATTTATTGATGATAAAGCCCTTTAGAAGCCGCCGTTCTTCCGCATCAAAGGTAGCCAGATGCCCCAGAAAAGCAGCAAAGACACCGCCCCGGTCTATATCTCCCACAAGGTAGACATCGGCTTCCGCATGAAGGGCGGCTTGCATGTTTACAAAGTCTCCATCTTTTAAATTAATTTCGGCGGGACTCCCAGCTCCTTCCAGGATAATGAGCTCATGTTCACGAGCCAGGCTATCATAGGCGACCTGGGCAGCTCGAACCAGGTCTCTCTTATCGGCATAATAATCCCTGGCAGTTCTGCGTCCCCAGGGTTTCCCGTTCAGTATAATCTGGGACGTGCTCTCTCCTTCTGGCTTAATGAGTACGGGATTCATGCGTACATCCGGAAGCAGACCACAGGCCAGGGCTTGAACAGCCTGTGCCCTACCAAGCTCTAAACCATCGTGGCTTATCGCTGAATTATTAGACATATTCTGAGCCTTATAGGGGGCTACATCGATACCTCGGTTTCTCATAATCCTGCAGAGGGCGCTCACTAAGATACTTTTCCCCGCACTGGAAGTACAGCCCTGGATCATTAATGCCCTTGCCCGCTTTTTACTAAGATGCAGTGCAAAACCTTCATTCTGAGAGCTTGCACCTTCTGCAAAGGCCAGAAGCGTCCTGAGAATTGTATTGTTTTCCTCTGGGCGTCTTAAACCTATCCTGGACCATTCTTCACCGAGACCAGGTATGGCACTGCAATCTCGGAGAGCAATTCCCCGGCTAAGTGCATAGTATCGCAAAGCCACACCAGCTTCTCCTGGTGTTCCATCTGGGCTGACTTTAAACCGGGGTCGTATAATGAAAAAATTAGCCCTGCTCAGAGAACACTCATAGAATGGAGTGAGGAGAGTAAGAACCCTTTCCTGTTCAGCCTTTATAAGCTGTTGAGTCGCAGTAATAAAATCAGGTATTTTTGGATCCGTGAATATTCTTTGGGCAAAAATTTCTGCAATGACATTTAAAGGCCAGTTGGGTAATTCTTGTCTGAGAAGCGGTCCTAAGCGCTGGGAAAGAACCGCATAGCCTATTCTGAGCCCCGGTACGGTAAATATTTTAGTAAGGGATCGAATCACTATAATATTAGCTGGCAAATATGGTCGCTGTAAAAGGGAGTCCCCATCGGAGAAGTCGATGAAGGCCTCATCGATAATATAGAAAACCCCTGGATTTCGCTCAGCCACTGCAAGGACACTGTCTGGATAGCCCTCTGGCAGCTCACCATTGGGGTTGTTCGGAGCACCCAACCAGATACAGCGAATTCCCTTGGAATCTTTTTCTGGCCTGAACTGTAAAAGCTCTTCTAAGCGATAAGTTGTAATGATGGTGATCCCCACTGCTTTGAGAGCTTCAATATAGCTTGTATAACAGGGTATGTGCACTAAAGCACAACCGGGTGTGATTTCCCAAGACTTTACTAACATCCGAGCCAATGCAAAGATGAGCTCATCCGCACCGTTTCCAAAGACATAATCGACAGAAACATTGTGATGGAAATGAGCCGCCTTTTCCACCAGATCCCCATAGGACGGATCCGGATACATGAGAATGGAATCATAAGAGGACAGTAAAACTTCTTTTAAACAAGCAGGCGGCCCCAGGGGATTTAAGTTTACACTGGCATCAATAAAGCTTTCGTCATCTCCGGTCCATCCGGCAGCCCTCGCAGCCCTTATCAAACTGTCCCGGTTACCGCCATGAGAGGCATGGCCAGTTTCGAATGATATATGTGACATGGGCGTTTTTTATTCCTTATCAACTTACCAGACCAGCTGTTTCCCTTCCCAATCGATATAGAGCTCCTCCGGTGACATTGATGGGGCGCTACAGGTTTCCATGATTCGTTCATATACGTTCTGGGCCGCCGTCATGGGGGTCAGTTCCGCATCGGAGCCACCCATATCAGTTTTCACCCAACCAGGATGAATAAGACGGAGCCTGAAACCTTCCGGAGCCAGCCGATTATGGAGAATTCGCATCCCCATATTTAATGCAGCCTTAGACATGCAGTACGAATATTCCCGATCCCGCCAACAGGAACCGATACTGCCCGCCTCGGAAGAAATGGCGATAATAGTTTTCCCAGTCCCATGACGAAGCAGTGGCAAGAGATGCTTTGTTACCATGAGCGGCGCAACCGCATTTGTGTGCAGTGTCGGCAGATATACCGAGAAATCCAGGTCTTCGATATCAGGGGAATCCCGTTCCAGGAGAAGGGCCGCATTATGAACCAATATATCCAGGGCCCCAGCCTGGTTACTCAGCATCTGCTGTAGGCTGTGAATCTGGGCTTCATCGGTAACATCACAGGGAATCGGAATGAGTTGGTTCGATTGCTGCTCAAGATCGAGTAATGCGTTGCTTTTCTGTCGATAGGTTGCAAAAACCTGATGCCCCTGCTCTAAAAAGACCCTGGTAAGGGCAAGCCCCAAACCTCTATTCGCACCGGTAATACACACGTTCATATCAGTTATACCCCTCCATAGCCCCAAACCGATGGACCCTGCGGTAGTGTACCACATTCCCCTCAATTATACGCTATCTATTGCCCCAAACCGATGGGCCCTGCGGTATTGTATCTCATTCCCCTCAATCATACGCTATCTATTGCCCCACATCAAAGGGCTCTGCGGTATTGTACCACATTCTCTGCCCCAAACCGATGGGCCCTGCGGTATTTTAACACCTGAGCTTTTTTCAAAACGCAGGGAGTTTTGAAAGAGCAGCTTTAGATACGAAACAGGTTCAGAAATTTGCCTCCTGGATTGATTGAGCTGGGGAGCTACTATATTATCCTTACAGGAGTACCTATGGCAGGAAGCAGTTTTGGTCATCTTTTCAGGATAACAACCTTTGGCGAGTCCCACGGAGGAGCGGTGGGGGTCGTCATAGATGGAGCAACACCGGGAATTGAGCTTTCAGAAGCGGATATACAGAAGGAACTGGATCGCCGGAAGCCCGGGCAGAATTTCATCACCACCCCCCGGCAGGAAACAGACCAGGTCCATATCATGTCCGGTGTGTTCGAAGGGAAAACCACAGGAACTCCCATACTGCTTATTTTGTATAACCATGATG
>Ga0208461_1004164_pt1 | contig 10320 bp, 7 predicted proteins | sample AD_JPNTR4_MetaG_FD_184448 | JGI IMG/M metagenome (GOLD analysis project Ga0208461, IMG submission 184448) | Active sludge microbial communities of municipal wastewater-treating anaerobic digesters from Japan - AD_JPNTR4_MetaG (SPAdes) (version 2) | ecosystem: Engineered > Bioreactor > Anaerobic >... | reverse complement strand
TACTTTGTGAATACGCTTGAGGGAGGGACGGTTGGAGGGGTACGTCGGCCGGAGGGCATCGCCATCGCGGCCATCGGCAACGGCCACACCATCGCGCACGAGGTGATGCACGACTGCGGGCTGGAGGACATCTACACGGTCGAGAACCCCAATGGGTCGGATCCCAATCCGGTCTCCGGCCCGGTCTCCGCAGAGTGCATCCCCGCCGACTGGGGCGGGGGCTACTATCCGCCGGGGCTGGCGCAGCGGAGCCTGATCACGCGGCTCCTCATGCGTGGGGAACACTTCGGCCCCGAACCTTCGTTTTCGGGAAGCATATGCCTGCCGCGCGGCACCGTCTACGGGTGGCGGAACGCCGGGAGCGGCACCGTCAGAACGCTGGGCAATGCCGGGGTCGGCCAGAGCGCCGTCCAGCGGAACCCCGGCAGCTATTAACAAGGAGATTAGGTATGACGCTACGAACACACAAGGTCTACGGTTTTATCTGGATTTTCTTGCTCTCCCTCATGTTCCCGTCGGGCGGGCTTTGCGGGGGACGTGAAGAGGTGCTCGCGAACGGCTGGACCCTTGATCTTTTGATCGAGCGGTTCAACCACTATCAAGAGAAGGCGATCACCTACGATCTGGAGCACCCTCCGTCTAAAAACTGGGGGGGGGGAGGGACGTATTTCTGCGGGTTACTCAATATGGTTGAAAAGCTGGGCGACCGGGCGGCTCTCCCGTTTTTAGAGGAGAAAAGCCTCATGACGAACGCGCCCGGTTTTATCCGTACGCATGCCGCAGAAGTCTACGCTTCCCTCGCGACGGCGGAGGAGTGCGCTACATTTCTGCCGAAAATTCTCGCGATTGGAAATGAGGAAAAAAGCGCGGGCGGTTGGCGGAACAGCGTTACACCTGTGTGTTTGGCTAAAATTGACGCCGGTATTGCCAAGCATGAACTGTCTGACGAAAGCGTGGCGCGTTTTATGACCGCTTTGTTGACATTCGCGCAGTCCACGGACAATTCATGGGAAGCAAAGAATGCGGATGACTTCCTATCCAAGCACTGTGAAGGATACCCAATGAGCAAGCAGAGGGTGGCCCTGTGGCACGCTATAGTAACCACGGGAAATGAGTGGTCAAAGGAGAAATACGCCCCTCTGAGCCAAAGCCTTGAAGCTATCCCACCGTCCAAACGCACTGACCTGCGCAAGCGTTTTCCCGACCTGCCGCCGTTGCCGGATGACGCGCCCGCTAGAAGCCCCGTGAAGGTCGCCATCGCTGTCGCTGTAGGGTTTGTCGCGCTCGCGGTGTGCGCTGTAGCGGCGTGGCTCGCCGTTCGGCGGAGAAGGGTGCGTGAAACACCGCGATGATGGACAGCACGAACAGCATGGGCAACGCGGTGGAACTCTATTTCGTGAACACGCTGGACGGAGAGACGACTGCCGGTGTGCGCCACCCGAAGGGCATCGCCGTCGCGGTCATCGGCGACGGCCGGACGATCGCGCACGAGGTGCTTCATGACTGCGGGCTTGAGGACATCTATATCGCGGACGGCCAAGGGAATCCTCTTCTCGAACAGGTCTCGGAACAGAGCATTCCCGCCGACTGGGGCGGCGGTTATTACAACCCGTGGGTGCTCCAGCACGGTCTGATCAAAAGGCTCGTGATGTGTTCACGTCTTGATCCAGATGAGATCGGCGGCACCGATCTGCCGTCGGGCAATGTCCGGGGATGGCATCACGAGTGGCTCAGCGGCGAAGCGCCGATCATTCTGGGTCCCGCGAAGGTGGGGCAGTCATCGATCATAGGAACCCCGGGAAGTTACTAAGGAGGAGTTGAAATGAGCATTTGTCGAGTACCATACCGCCTGATTGCCTACGCGGTCATTTTTTGTTCCGCTGTGGTTGCGGCGAGCCAGTACGCGGATTATTCGCACCGCCCGCTGTCCGAAATGTTCGAGGTGTATAGCAGGTTTGAGACGAACTTTCAGGCCGGATCGAACTACAATGTGGGTGCCGCCGCCGCGTTGGTGGCCGCTATCGGGAAAAAGGGCGGGCGCGAGGTCTTCCCATTTCTAGAGGAAAAAGCTCTCGCTCCTGTAACCCCCGCTTTCGTCCGTTCCGCCGCCGCAGAAGTCTATGTTTCTCTCGCTACGGGAAAGGAGTGCGCCGAATTCCTGCCGAAGGTTTTGAAGATCGACGATGAAGATAAAACGATCATCAGTTGGCGGTACAGGGTCACGCCGACGTGCCTGAACAAAGTTGAAGCTGCTATAGCACAAAACGAAATGTCAAAGGAAACGTTAGCTCGGCTAGTGGATGCTCTTGTGATGTATACGCAGTTTGCGTATTCTGCTTCGGAAGCTCGCCACGTGGATGATTTTCTTCTCCGGCATTGCGAGGGATATCCAACAAGCTGGCAAAGGCTGACCCTGTGGACAAATATCTTGGACGCAGACAAGAAGAATGAAGTGAAACGGGAAAAATGCCTCCCAATCAAGCAAAGCATCGAGGCTGTGCCTCCGAGAAAACGCATCGATTTGCGCAAGCGTTTTCCCGATCTGCCGCCGTTGCAAGATGACGCGCCCGCTAGAAGCCCCGTGAAGGTCGCCATCGCTGTCGTCGCGGGGATTGTCGCAGTGGTAGCGGCGTGGCTCGTCTTGCGGCGGAGAAAAGTGCATGAAACATCGTGACTGCTTTTTCTCCTTCCAGACTTCCCTCCTAACTCCTCGGTCACCGACCGCTCACCACCCGAACTTGCTGATGTCGATCTCGTCAACGGTGAACGGCTGCGCGGTCTTCCATCCGCCTTTCGTGTAATCCGGGAAGTCGATCGCCGCCGAACGGGCGTTGACGCTCTTCTCGGTAAGTTCAACGATGGAGGAGTAGGTCGCGAGGTCGTAGACATCGGTGTCCAGCGGCAAGCCGTTCTGCAGACAGTAGGCCCAGCGTAGGTCCATGATGAAATCCATGCCGCCGTGGCCACCCACTTTTTTAGCGATGTCGCCCGCGACCTTCCAGAAGGGATGCCGGTACTCCTCTTTGATCTTGAGCGCCTTGTCAGCCGGGAAATACTGATGCGCGCCGTTGTCGCCGGTCTTTTCTTCCCACGACATGAGCAGTGACGGATAGCTGCGGAAAATCCCGTTCGTGCCCATATAGAGGTTGCCGCGATCATACGGGCGCGGCGTGCAGACGTTGTGGGCAAGCGTGACGACCTTGCCCTTCGCGGTGCGGATCATCGACATGTTGATGTCGCCCCTGACCATCTTTGCGCTGTGCCGCCAGTCGGTGGCCGGGAAGTTGTCGCGACCGAACTGCTCGAAGGAGGCCGACTTCGTCTCCATCGAGACAAGGTATTCGAAGCGGTCGCCACGGTTGATGTCCAAGCAACGCCCGGCAGGCACCAGTCCGTGCGTCGGATAGTAGTTGCCGTGATGATGCAAGTGGCGATCGATGCGCCAGAAACGGCCGTCGCGCGGATTGTACTGGAGCGAGCGCTGATCGTGCTGATACCCGACCTCCGCTTGAACGACTTCGCCGAGCTTGCCCTTATGGATCAGGTTGAATGCGAGCATCTCTTCTTCGCCGTAGGTGCAGTTCTCCAGCATCATGCAGTGGCGACGGTTGCGCTCTGCGGCCTCGACCGTCGCCCAGCACTCTTCAAGGCTGAACGCGCCGGGCACCTCTTGGAGAACGTGTTTGCCATGATCCATCGCATAAACGTTAATCGGCGCGTGCAACGGGCGCGGCGTCGCGGAATAGACGACATCGCAGACGTCTGAATCGCAAAGCCCCTTCCACGCCTCCTCGTCCCCGTTGCGACTCCACTCTTTCGGTGCCTTGTATCCGCGCTCTTTCAGCCACGCCTGATTTTCATCAAGGCGTTTCGGATTGATGTCGCTCAAGGCTGTGATCTCGCAACCCGGAATCTGCGCGATACGGCGTACGGCACCCGTGCCGCGCGAGCCTACGCCAATCATGCCCACACGCACTTTTTTCATCGGTGCCACGCGAAATCCGTGCATCGGTGCACCCGCGCCGCGACCGAGGCCGGCAAGCCCCGATCCCTTGCTAATGCACCCCGCCGAAAGTGCCGCCATACCCATCCAGGCCGTCCCGGCTAGAAAATCTCGTCTGCTCTGTTTCATGTTTCTTGTCCTTTTCCGTTTTCGTTTTCACATGTTCCGTCTGTCTCAGCCGCAGTGTGCGGCACACCGTGCTGCATCACCCGACAGGGAAGGCCACGCGCCGCAAACACCGACAGGTCCGGCACAGGCGTGACCGTCTCGTCGAACGGCGGCGCGTAAGTCTTGCCGACCAGCGCGTACTTCGCACCGGCGGTCAGATGATACGGCAACAGCTCCACGCGTTCCAGACCGGACGGCCCCTGCAGCAACTCGGCGAAGCGCGCAAGTTGCTGCGGTGCATCGTTGACGCCCGGAATCAGCGGAATGCGCGCGACGAACGGCCGTCCGCTCGCTTTGAGCCATGCCAGATTCTCGAAGATCGGTTGCGGATTCACTCCCGTGAAACGGGCGTGCTGCGCGGGGTCGGGATGCTTGAGGTCCTGGAGCACCAGGTCCACCGCCTCCACCGCCCGGCGGTAATCATCGGGCGCGGCATACCCGGAGGTCTCGACCGCCAGATGCACGGGGCGCAGTCGACCGGCCAACTCGACCATGAAATCGGGCTGGGCCAACGGCTCGCCGCCCGAGAAGGTGATGCCGCCGCCATACGCCTGAAAGAAGGCCGCCTTGGTGTTCAACTCCGTCGCCAGCTCCTCGGCGGTAACGCGGCGACCGCACAACCGGCGGCACCCCTGCGGACAGACCGCCACGCACGCACCGCAAGCGGTGCAAGCATCGGGCGAGGGGCAGACACGCCGACACGCGCCGCATTGCTCGCAACGTGCGGTGTTGACCAGCAGTTGCGGCTTGGGCGATAGCCCCTCGGGGTTCTGGCACCAGACGCAGTGCAGCGGGCATCCCTTGAAAAAGACCGTGGTCCGTATGCCCGGCCCGTCGTGCAGGCAGAACTCGCGCACTTCGAAAATGACACCTTCGACCGACATGATCTCCTACTTCCGCTTTAAAAACAGGGACAACTCGACCGTTTGCAGCAACGCTTTCGCCTGCTCATAGGTCTCCCATGACTGAAGATCCTCCGCAGAGAGCGCGTCGATGAAAGTGCGGATCGCCGGTGCTCCGAGAACTCCTGATTCCGCATCTTCGTAACCGGCAAGCCGCGCACGGAGCCGGTGAAAAACCCGCGCCTCAATACGCGCAGCGCCTTCCTGTGTGCGGAACACCCCATCGGTCTGTTGCGTGTCGCACAGGCAGACTTCGGCATCAAGCGGCGTCCGCGTCTCGGCGTCGAACACCTTTACCGTAACCTGCGCACGCACGGGAACGGGCGTGCGCCAATCTCCGAAGTAAAAGGGGCTCGAAGCCGCAACGACCTTCTCAAGCCTTCCGTCTTCCGAGCATGTGGCCGAGTACCACGTCTTCTCGCGCTCGCTGAGATCGAAGCGCACCTCCGTCACGCCGCTCTCGGGCACCGTCACCGGGATGCGTTTGAACACTTCGCCATTTCGCGTGACCGTCACGAGCCGTTTTTTGCCGGGCGTATCGTGAAGCGTGACGACGGCCTTCCGCACCGCTTCTTCTATGGGGAAAACCGTGCCACAGTCCGCGCCGTCGACTGTGAACAGCAGCAACACCCCGTCCCAAGAGATCGTCGTCCGGCCGCTTTTAAACGCCTCGACGACACTCTCGCGACTCAGCCGACCGTCGGCCGGACGGATGAAGGTGGCACCCATCGTTCCCGGTGTCCGTCCCAGATCAAAGGCGGCGTCGCTGGTGGCCGTCCGGCAGAGGCGGTAGCCCTTGTTGAGAAAAAGCGCCCAGGTCTTTTCGCTCGCCGGATTCCACGACGTGTAAAAATCGAACCCGCAGATCAACTCCGGCGCACCGAGAAGCATGAACGGCAACTCTCTGGAGCGCATGTGCCCGTAGAGCGGATGAACCGGGACAGCCGCACCGCCTTGATCTACGATGTCAGCCTTGATCACCTCGATGTTCGCGTAACGCGGATAGGGACGCGGTTTCGCTGGCGGCCCGATCCCGACCGAGCCGACATGGCCGCCAGCCGTCTTCGGATACTCCGCGTTCAGAAAGAGCAGAAGATCGGAGCCGCTCGCACCCGCAGCCGCCGACGCGGCGTCGACGCGGACGCCATCGTTGTTGAAGTCGGAAGAGAGATAGAACCAGCGGTAATGCTCGGCGCGGAGCATGAAGGCGATCATGGGAATGTTCACATCGTAGAACCGCTCGCCATGAACACCATGCGCATGGAAATCGCCTTTGTACCATCCCGCTGCCGCAGGATCGAACAACGGCTTCAGGGCGATAGCGAGTGATTCCTGACCTCCCGCCCGCAAGTCCCGTTCAACGGTGACCGGTGCATAACCGTCCGCCCGAACCGTCAAGCGCAACCGACCCGGATCAGCCGAGAAAGCAAACATGCCGGAGGTCCAGAAACGACGATTAGCCTGATGCCAGACCCCGGACGGTAGATCGGTTCGCCCGCCATAAAGCCGGCCCGCCACGTCGAACCACCGTATGGGTTTTGAGTCGCTTCGGGCTTCAAACCAAGCCGCGAGACCTTTACCCGTTACCGCATCCGTGACACAGCCAAAGACGACCGCCGTTTCGGACGGCGTCATTTGCAGGCGGCAGGTGACCGGCACATCCGAGGTGACCGCAAGCCGCGCGGAAACCGCATCCGCCATGCCCGGGAAAACCGCTTTGACCGCATAGCCGCCGTCCGCCAGACCGTCGATCGTAAAAGCACCGTCCGTTCCAGACTGGACAATCTGCCCATTGCAGGTCATGACCCAGGCGCGCGAGAGCGGTACGCCACCGGCGTCCACGACCACGCCCGCAATCTGTCCGCCGCAGACCGGACCGGCGCAGACCACAAGCCCGAAAACCGCGAACGTCAGGCGAAGTGTCGAACATGTGGTCATTACGCCGTCCCCCGGCTCCTTCAGGGTTGCGGCATCCGCGTCGCGCCCGTCGGCTTTTTCTGCACACTGGGGGCGTTGCCGCCACCGACCGTCAGTTCAACACGCTGGATGATGTGATCCTGATATGGCTTGTCCAGTTCGACGAAATAGCCACTCCAGCCCCACACGCGGACGATCAGATTGCGGTGCGCCTCGGGATGTGCCTGCGCGTCCTTGAGCCGATCGCGATTGGTCGCGTTGATCTGCAACTGGTGGCCGCCGCGATCAATGAAGTACTTCACCAGTTGCGCGACCTTGGTGATCCCGTCGCGCTCCTTGAAGGCGCTGTCGTGGATCTCGATGGTCAGCGGCCCGCCGTTGATTACGCGCCCCAAGTCCGGCACCGTAAAGGACTCGATAATCGATAGCGGTCCTTTGACCGGCACGTTCAGCGACGGCGCGTAGTTGGCAGCGAAGGGCTGACCGGCCAATCGCCCATCCGGCGAGGCGGGCAACTCGTCGGCGTGCCAGATGTAATACATCGCCGATCCGGTGCCGCAACGGTAGATACCGCCGCGCCCGTTCTTGCGCCCCTTCCACGAATCGGCGAATGCATCAAGCACCTCTTTGGCGAGCAGGTCAACGGCCATCTCAGCGTTGCCCATCTTGGGCACGCCAAAACGGACTTTGGCCAGCAATTCGGGCTGTTCCGCGAAATCGCTGTCGACTGCGGCCGCCAACGCACGCAGATCCAGCGCACGCTCCTCGAACACGAGTTGACGGATCACGGCCAGCGAATCGACGGCGGTCGAAAGCCCGGTACCGTGGATGCCGAAATTGTTGTAGCGGTTGCCCTCGCACACATCGCGCGCAGCCTCGACACGTCCGTCGCACATAATTGAGACAAAGGGACCGGGCAGGATTTTGACCGTCGCGAAGGTCGCGGCCAGGCGATCCGCCTCGGCCATGAGGTCGGCGCGCACGTCCGCCATAAACGCCTCGAAGGTCGCGGCCTGGCTGGTGCGCAGTACGCGGTCCACCGCGGCTGGGAAGGAGACAGCGCCGATGTTCGGGATGTCCATGCCACAACCCGGAATGATGAACTCCCAGCAGGCCGCCACCGTATAGTTGAGCGCGTCTTCGAGCGCATAGCCGTGACGCACCAACCCAGGGATCACCACGTCGTCGTTGGCGTATTGCGGGAAACCCAGTCCTTGGCGCGTCAACTCGGTGCCGGCCTCCAACACCTCCATCGGGGTGTTGGAGGTCACGCGCAGGTTGATCTTGGGATCGATCACAGCCAACTCACACGACGCCTTCAGGCAAAGGCGTGAGAGATCGTTGAACGCATCCTTACCGTCGCGGTCCATGCCGCCCAGCATCATGCTTTGGCCGTTGTCGCCTTGCTGCACACCGACGTAGAGATCGCTGTCGCGATTGCAACTCAGGAAAAACTCCTCGATCAGTTCCAGCGCCGTGTCGGCGGTCAGGCGTCCAGCGGCGATGTCGGCCTGATAGTACGGCCACATGTATTGGTCGAAGCGCCCGAAGCCGTTGTGGTACTCGCCTTCGCACCAGAGCGTGTAGTGCAGGATGCGCAAAAATTGCAGCGCCTCGTGCAGGGTGGTCGCACCCTGCCGCGGCACGTGCGCAAGGAGTTCCGCGATTTCGGTAAGTCCCTGCTCCTGCGCGGCGGCGCGGTAACGCTCCGCCAGATCAAGCACGGCATCAACACCCGAAAGGGCAGCCTCCAGAAACGCCACGCCCGCGTCATCGCCCTCATCCTTGGCCCGCTGCAGACGCGCCGTGATTTCCGCGCGCCGCGCGTCCAGACCCTCGCGGATCGTCGTCGCGTAATCCGGCGAGATGTTGAAGACGTAGCCCTTTTCGGCATAGAAGGCCTCGCTGCGCAGTGCTTCCATCTCGGCCGGTGTGTAGAGATCCGGGATCTGCTTGACAGTGCGGATAAAGGCGATACGCTCACCGGGAAGGAACGCCGGTTGTTCCGCCGCCAGCATGGCGCGCAGCCCTTCGGCCGCGCGGCGCTCCGGGGCGACACCCTCTTGGCAGAAGCGTTCAGCCAGCGTCCACGTCACATCGCGGCGCAGCGCGGCGTGTCGCTTTTCAAGGATGTGTTCCAACAAAGCTTGTATGCGCGGTGTCATAGCTTACCTCCTGATTGTCAATCACGTCAATCGTGTCCAAATTCCAAAAACCTCTGTGCCTCTGTGAGAGCCATTCCAACTCCTAACTCCTAAATCCTAACTCTGAGCAATGCCCAGTCGCTTTTCGATGTCCTCGATCGTGCCGCCCTTGGTCTCCGGCATCCAGCGGATGGCGAATATGATCTGGCAGACCATCATCACGGCGAAAAAGCCGAAGACGTAGGTGCCGGCGCGCTCGACCACCGCCGGGAAGGCCCACGAGATGAGCATACACATGAACCAATGGACAAAGCAACCGAATGCCTGCCCCTTGGCGCGCACGGCGTTCGGGAAGATTTCTGAGATGAAGACCCAGATCACCGCACCGGACGAGATGGCGAAGAAGGCAATGAACCCCAGAATCCCGCCGATGGCGAGCACGGCGTTGGCCTGATCGCCGAGCGAGAGTTGCCATGCCACCAGAAGGTGCATCAGCGTCATAGCGATCGACCCGCCGATAATCATGACGCGTCGCCCGAACTTGTCAATGATCAGAAAAGCCAGCATCGTGAAGATCAGATTGACCGTGCCGACGCCGATGGTCGCAGCCAGCGCGGCCTGGGCACCGACAAAGTTTTCGAAGATGCGCGGCGCGTAGTAGTTGATGGCGTTGATGCCGGAGACCTGATTGAAGAAGGCGATGAAGAAGGCCAGCACAATCGGCTTCAAGTAACGCCGCTGGAAGAGCGGCACGTTCCCGATGCGCTCCGTCTCCGCCAACGTCTCTTCGATCTCCACAAGCGTCTGCCCCGGATCGGGGTCGCCCACCAGTTCAAGCACTTCGCCCGCTTCACGCTTGCGGCCCGCGCGCACCAGCCAGCGCGGCGACTCCGGAATGGTAAAGAGCAGAACCAGGAAGAGAATCGCCGGGATGCACTCCACGCCCAGCATCACGCGCCACATCACCTCTTCGGTCGTCATGGGGTTCGAGGTGAAAACCTTGGCCAGACTTTCACATGCCCTGCCCAGCCAGCTTCCCGACAGCATGAATTTGGCGACGAAGTAGTTCGACACGTACGAGATCAGGATGCCGAAGACGATGTTGAGTTGGTTCATGGCCACCAAGCGCCCGCGCACCGGTCCCGGCGAGACTTCCACGATGTAAAGCGGCACCACGACCGACGAG
>Ga0208461_1004156_pt1 | contig 10331 bp, 8 predicted proteins | sample AD_JPNTR4_MetaG_FD_184448 | JGI IMG/M metagenome (GOLD analysis project Ga0208461, IMG submission 184448) | Active sludge microbial communities of municipal wastewater-treating anaerobic digesters from Japan - AD_JPNTR4_MetaG (SPAdes) (version 2) | ecosystem: Engineered > Bioreactor > Anaerobic >... | reverse complement strand
CGGTGGTGGGGCAGGTTTTGTCCCGAACCGATCAGGCAGAAGACCTGCCGGCCGTTCCTGCTGGAGCTGTCATTACTGCAATCAACGGCCGGGCGGTAGAGAATTTTTATCAGATTGCAGCGATGCTGCAGGACAACGCTGGCCGAAGCGTCAGCATCGATTATCAGTACAATGGTCAGTTCGGCAGAACGAACCTGTCGGTGGATGCCTATGAGCCTGTTCATGCGCAGGCGATGATTGCCGTCGGCATTCCCTTTGAGGAACTGACGCGCTGCTACAAGGCCGCCAATCCTGCAATGGCGGCAAAAATGGGTTTCAAAAAGGCCGGTCAGTTTGTCCTGCGCAGCTATGTGACGCTCGGACGGCTGTTTCAGCGCAGCGTTCCGGTCTCCTCCTTAGCTGGTCCGGTCGGCATTCTTTCGATGTCTTATCAGGTCGCCGGTGATTCACTGGCTCATTACCTCTATTTTCTAGGCCTGATCAGCTCTTGTCTGGCAGTGATGAACCTATTGCCTCTGCCGGTTCTCGACGGCGGGCATATTGTGTTTCTGCTGATTGAAAAGATAACCGGCCGGCCTATCCATGAGCGCGTGCTGGCGCCGATTATGTATGCAGGCATGGCATTGCTGCTGGGCCTGATTCTGTGGGTGACATATCATGATATCCTGCGGATTATGTTTGGATAGGAATCTTGGGACATTGAATCGGACGTTTCGAAAACTATGGTATTTCGGGCGAAGCCGCTATTGTCCAGTCTGCGGCAGCTGGGTAAGAAAGTTTAATTCCTATGGCCGGGCATGCCGTAGCGATGCTCAATGTCCGGTCTGTCAGTCTTTAGAGCGTCATCGTTTCGTATGGATTTATTTCAAACAGCGGACCTGCCTGTTCGACGGCCAGCCCAGACGGATGCTTCACTTTGCCCCCGAGCCGGAATTCACACGACAGTTCAGAAAAATCCGGACGCTGGAATACATATCAGCGGATTTAATGAATCCGGATGTCTCATTGAAAACCGATATTTGCCAGATTGACTGTCCTGACGAGTCGTTTGATATTGTCTATTGCAGCCATGTTCTGGAGCATGTTCAGGATGATTGCAAGGCCATAAGGGAAATCTATCGGGTGCTCAAAAAAAATGGACTGGCAGTCATTCTGGTGCCAATTTCGGCAAAGGCGACATTTGAAGACCCTTCTGTAACCGACCCTCGTCTGCGCGAACAGATGTTTGGGCAACATGACCATGTCCGTCAGTATGGGCCTGATTTTCTGGAACGTTTGGCTGCGCAGCATTTTTCTGCCGCGGCGGTTTATGTATCAGAGCTTCTTTCTCCGCAGCAAGCCGAAATAATGGGATTAAAAGCGATCGATGAAAGAAAAATGCCGGTTTTTTCTTGCCAAAAACTGTAACAATTCAAGGGGTACTGTGTAAAGGATGGGAATAACGCGGGCCGTTTCGATGCATGACAAAAGAAGCATCAGTGTTGTAATCCCTGCATATAATTGCCAAGCGTATATCAGGCGGGCAATTGACAGCGTTTTAGGCCAAAGCCGGCCGGCGGATGAAATCATCGTCGTTGACGACGGCTCCACCGACGGCACAGCCGAAGCGGTCCGAACCTACGGGGCCAAAGTGATTTTGATTCAGCAGGAGAATGCCGGCGTCAGCGCCGCCCGAAATGCCGGCATCCGTGCGGCATCCGGTGATTGGATTGCTTTTCTGGATGCCGATGATGAGTGGCTGGCCGACAAGCTGCAGGCACAAGACGATCTTTTTACCCATTACCCGCAGCTCAAGTGGAGCTATGCCAATTTTGTCAAACAGAGCGGCCCGGCTGCCAAACCGGAGCATCCGCAACGGAAAAATCCGGACAAACCGTTTTTTGACGATTATTTTAATGCCTATTGTCACGGCTTTTTTGCTTGGACAGGTACCGTAATGCTCGATCGCTCTGTATGCGATACAGTCGGCCTGTTTGAACCGGGTATGAAGCGCGGACAGGATAATGACCTGTGGTATCGGATAGCTTACCAATACCCGCAGGTCGGCTACCTATCGCAGCCGCTGGCTGTTTATCATTTGGATAATCCCGTCAGCTCAACACAGATTAACGACAAAATTGATTTTATGCTCAGTCTGATAGGCCGCCATGAGGAGCTTTCCAGAAGGTTCAATCGCTATGAGGCTTTTCGGCCCTGCATAACGCATATGCTGCAGGTCTGGCTTCGCCAGCTGACAGCCCAAAAGCGGTTTGCTGACACACGGATTCTGCTGGACCGGTTCGGCAGCTATCTGCCGGAGCGGTTTGTCCGTGAAATGGGCTTTCGGCTGTTGTTTCCGTCTTTGACAAATCCGATTGCCGATGCATGGATGAAAGTTAAAAGGTCAATTCTGCTGACAGGCAAGCCGTGACCGATAAGCCGAAAATAGTGTTTGTTACCACAGCATTGCTCTCGCCGCCGCATATCGGCTGCATGCAGCGGACGGTCAATATCTGCCGCTGTCTGGCTATGACAGGGCAGGTAACAATGCTGGCGGTATCACATCGGTTTGATGAGCGCTCGGTTGAACTGTGCAAAAACGAGTTTCCGTCTTTTTATCAGATTAGACTTGGCTCCTATGATGAGTACCCGCCTTTGCAGGGGGCATTTAAGCTCAAATGGGATATGCATTGGCCGTTCAGTCATGGCATACAGGCTGATGCTGCCGGCCAAAAGCTGTTTGCTCATCTGATTGAGACCAGTGATCTTGTCTGGTTTCACACCCTTGGCGCGGCGTTTCCTTTCAGCAAACAGACGCTGCCGTGTCGGTCGGTGATGGATTTGGATGATATCAATCATCTAAAATATACTCTGCGGTCGCGCTGGGATTCTAATTTTCGCTTCCGCTGTTCGGCTCAGGTGCAGGCGCTGAAATGGAAACGGCACGAGTATCGGGCTGTCAAAACATATGATATTGTTGCTGTTTGCAGTGAACAGGACCGAAGATATCTGAATGCTGCCAATGTGCGGGTGATTCCCAACGGTTTTACGGCATCGGCAAAGCCGCACTGGCAGCTGCCCAATCCGTTCCGAATCGGCTTTATCGGCACACTCGGTTACGGTCCCAATTATGACGGGCTGGTCTGGTTTCGGGACAACGTGTGGCCGGACATCCGCCGCCGCAAGCCCCAAATGGAGCTTCGTATCGTCGGTTCGCCTCCTCCACTGCAATACCGTGTGGAAGCGGATGGCTTCACGCAGTTGGGCTATATAGCCGATCCGGCCGACGAGATAAAAAGCTGGTCTGCGCTGATTGTGCCGATTCATTACGGCGGGGGGACCCGCATCAAGATACTCGAGGCATTCAGCCGTCTGTGTCCGGTTGTTGCAACATCGGTAGGGGCACAGGGCATCGATGTAACCGACGGCAAAGATATCCTGTTGGCTGATAATCCGCGCCGATTTGCCGACTGCTGCCTGGAACTGTCAGAAAATCCCGAAAGAGGCAGGCTGCTGGCTCAGGCTGGCTGGGAGCTGTTTGAGCAGAAATACACGTGGGATAAAATTGCGCACAGGGTGCGTCAGGTTGTGGAGGAAGCAATTGTTCAGCGATGATGCAGCAGACCATTCAGATCAGTGCTGTTATTCCGGCCTATAATGCCCAAAAATATATTGCACGGGCAATAGAAAGCATTCTGCGGCAAAGCCGGCCGGCAGATGAAATTATTGTTGTTGATGACGGCTCGACCGACGATACTGCTGCAGTGGTCCGCTCATATGGAGACAAGGTCCGGCTGATCAGCCAATCCAACGGCGGCGCCAGTGCTGCACGCAATGCCGGCATACGGGCCGCAAAGGGAAACTGGATTGCCTTTCTCGATGCCGATGACGAATGGTTGCCGGAAAAGTTGCTTTTACAGACGGAGTTGTTACTGAAACATCCTGATTTGGTCTGGATAACGGGTAACTATTTGCAATGCTTGTGCGATGAAAATCGAATTGCTGAATACACGCCCGTTCCAACTTGTATTCAATGTCTTAAGGGGAGAGATTATTACGAGAGTTATTTATTTGCAGTTCAATTGTATGAATGGGGTCATATTGATTGTATGTTGATACAAAAGAAGACCCTTGAGGAACTAGGCCTATTTTCTACAGAAATGCCGATAGCAGAGGATATCGATTTATGGCTTCGGATAGCGTATAGACATCCGAAAGTTGGTTTTACACCGTATCCTCTTGCGGTTCATCATTTGCTTGAATTCCATACACTGATGACATCGCCGCGTCCTGCCTTTTTGTATCAGAATTTTATCCGCAGACATTTCCAATTGGCTCAAAAGGAAGAGGTAATTGAACAATTTATCCCTGCTGCTGGGGCGATTATGCGTCGCTGGATTCGAGGGATGCTGTTTGAAGGCCGTAAAGAAGAAATACGAGGTTTTTTAGTTCAGTATCCTCAATGCTTTTCCGTATGTTATCGCTGTTTCATTTATTTGTTGACTGTTTTTCCAATGATAACTGTTTGTTTGCTAAAAATAGCATCTAAGATCGTACGCACTTTAAAAATACGGAGACGACTTACTCGTCGGCCGCCGAAGGTCATATAAGGCGATTTTTTAAGACTGATGCGTTTATGGCCGGTTTTGATTCCACCAATAGGGATGTACAGGATAGCCATCCTCTCCGATTTCCCAAAAGGTCTGGTAGCGAATCCATTCCGTATGGCCATCAAATAAGGCGACATTGCATCCCCCGCGGTGGATCTTGGGTAAAGCCCAATTAAAGGGATATAAATTTACAGAAAGAATACCGGTATTGGAGTCGTTTAATCCATCCCCGTCAAAATCAGTGTCCCATTTCCATTGAAACGACTCAAAAACGTGGTCACGCTGCGTGTCAAGCATCATGAGATAATTGGCGGGGGACTTAATGGAAAGGGCATTTACTGGATTACTCTTTTTTTTCAAAATAGATCCATTCCACTCGTTAAGAAAAACGAAAGGTGCTCTTTCAGATGCAAAGAGACCATAATACACACCAATCCACACGGCCTTTTCTCCCCAGTTTTTCTTGGCCATCGGACATCGACGGAGCTTGTGGTCCATTCCCCAGCTTCCATAGGATTCTTCTGTCAGATAGCAGGAAAGACGGTTGTACCAATAGGTTTCAGGAACCAGAGCATTTCCGCCATTTGTGTAATCACATGTGTCAGCGTATGGAACGATTTCGCTGTCGTTTTCCGCTGCATAAGTTAGTGTTGCCAGCGCCCATTGCTTCATCTGGGCGGAGCAGACGGCTTGTTTGGTCGCCAATTTGGCATTGTTCAGGGCCGGAAGAATAACCGATACAAGCAAGGCAACCGCCGCAATTACGGTCACTAATTCGATGAGCGTAAATCCCTTTTTCTTCATTAGTTGAGACTGTAGCACCATAACGGATTTTTCTGAATCTGTGTGCAAGTAAACTTTCGCATATTTTATTAACATTTTAAGCGGCTGGAGCTAATGCTTCCAGCAGAAACTCGAATTTTTTATCATGTACGGCAGAATTCCCGAACATATATTTTATTCTTTCCCGCCACACGTGGCGACGCAGACACCTTATCGCATCGGCAAAGCTGGGGGCCGTCTTCTGACAGTACCACGGCTGTACCCAGAAATAGCGATGGGTGGTTTTTTGATTGAGATACCACAGCCAAACGGTCGAGTACAGCCACAGGCCCAACGCCGCCGCCCGTTCCGGTCCCTGGCCTTTGTACGTCTGCGGCTCCTGTGCCCCGAGAAATTGCTTGGTATATTTGAACGTGTCTTCGATGGCCCAGCGATCGGCAAAACACCCGATGACCTCGGCCGGTTTCATGGTGACATCGGTCGTAAAGAAAAAATCGTCGTCTTCTTTGCCCCGCGGGTCGCGGCTGATGACCAGCAGGATTGGCGTCTGCAAAACACGATACCAGAGCACCTTTTGCGCATAAACCCACCGCGTTCGAATGCGGCCACGCTCGCACACCCGGACCGTTTGCCACGGGTGAATCCGACGGGCCATGGTTGGGGGATTGGGCAGCCGTCTGCCTTTTTGACGAGGCCTGCCGCGAGAACTTTTTCGGGGTATTTTCGGCAAATCGTAAATCTCGGCGTTGCATTGCAGACGCGAGATAATTGTGGTACGGGGAAAGTCCCGTCCGGCCAGCGAGGCGTAAAACCCGTCTCCAACCGCTCGAAACCGCCGCTCCGGGAACCAATCGGCCACTTCGGTGAGCATGGCTTCGGCCAGGTCGATGAGGGTTGGGCCGTTTTTGCGGTGCAACCGCATATGGATCGGCAGTCCCAGCGGTTGGCCACCCCAAGGCGGTTGAATTTGCACGGTCAAGACCACCAGATTCAGACCCCAGGCATAAACCGTTTTGTTTCCGGTCGAACGAACCGCATCCCGCCAGTATCCGGCTCCGCTGATCTTTCGGCCGCTGTGGTGAAACAGGGTGTCGTCCAAGGCCAGAGGGATAACGCCATTGGGGTAGAATATGGTAATCAGCATCTGTGCCAGGATTCGCCAAAGCGTTGCCATACTCCAGGACGCATCCGGAAAGAAGCGATGGTAACTGTCGTGAGCATGTTGATTGGCAGGGTCGGCGAAGAGCAAGATGCCCGTGACGGTTCTTCGGGTGGTGCAAAGAATCCAGCCGGTTATCAAGTTGGCAAAAATCTCTGCTCCCGGCGCTGTAAAAATCGGGAAAAACTGTTGAATAAGTTCCGTCCATGTCGAAATAATTGTATACATATCGACCTCCCTGTCTTAACTTTATATCCAATAAAGACATCGGTTGGTCGATATGTTTTTGTTGATAAACCATTAAAATTAGTCGCCTAAAAAGTGCGAAAGTTTACTGCAACATCATTATACAATAAAAAAGGATAAAATAATATTATTTCCCCGTGATTTGGCGGTAAATATTATGTATTTGACTGACCAACTCCGGGACACTGAATTGCTGCACATAAGAAGAAGCATTTGCAGTCAGGTGCTGTCGTAAATCCGCATCCTCGACCAGCTGAAGAATGCTTTGGCAAATATGCGCCGGCGTATTTGCCTTTAGAATCAAGGCATTTTGACGGTCGGTTAAAATCTCGCCGAAGCAGCCCACATGGGAAGCAATCACCGGAATTTTCATGCTCATCATCTCGATTGCCGCCAATCCGAAAGCTTCTCGCCGGGAAGGGATGCAGCCGATATCAAAGATATTCAGCACATCGGCGATGTCTTGACGAAATCCGAGAAACTTGACCCGATGGCCGATGCCAAAAACTGCGGCTCGGGCATGCAGGGATTTTTCCATATTTCCGTCGCCGGCAAAGACCAGCAGAAAGGCGGGATTTTTTTTAATCAATTCGGCAAATGCATCTAAAAGAATGTCGGGCCCCTTTTCATACGAAAGCCGGCCGGCATAGCCAATCACGATGTCGCTGTCTGTAATGCCCAGTTGGTCCCGAAACGATTTCCGCTTGTAGGGATCGAAAGTAAATGTCTTGGTATCAACGGCATTATAGACAACTTTGATTGACCGACGAGGGATGCTGGAGCAGCGTTCGAGGTCTTTTGCGACGGAATTGGAAACCGCAATATACAGGCGCGCTTGACGTCTGAGAATTTTAAGCAGAGTCCGGTACAGCGAATACTGAAATCCCTCGATTGCTATTGAACCATGCTCATGCACAACCACCGGAGTTGTCATAAAATAGCGCGCCAGCAAAGCGGCCAGAGCGGGCTTATGCAGGTGAGCGTGGATGATGTCAATGTTGTATTTGCGGCACAAAGAAAAAATCGCAAAAAACTTCCGCGGATCATAGTGCGGATAGTTCAGTTGGATCACATTGCCTTGTATCGGAATCGCCAGCGGCTGGCTGCGAAGCGGATAAACATAATGCTCAATGGCCGGATCATTGTTATACTCAATAATCTGCTTGAGGCACCTCTGTGCCCCGCCTAATCCCAAACTACCGATGATATGTAATACGCGAATAGGCATCGTATGATCAAATGAAAAGTTCCTTATAGTGCCCAATAATGCGCCGAATGTCATGATGTTGCCGGGCATAAGCAGCGCCGTTTCGGCCCAATTCCTGATAGCGGTTATTCTCAAGCATGCGGCTTAAATATTCGGCCATTTTTTGTTCTTGGCCTTGGCAGCAGCAGCCGCATTGATAGGTGTCCAAAAAGCCGTCCGGATTTACCGCAAAAGATAATATGGCGGCGCCGGCTTTGCATGCCTGAACAAATGTATTGGGGAAGCCTTCTGAATCGGAAGTATTGACATAAATCTTTGCTGTTTCAAAATAATGGTCTATTTTGTGAAACGGCACACGCTCGATAAATGTCAAATTGCCGATAGCGCCGGCTTCCTGAATCAGAGAGCCGTAATGTTCATCTCCGGTTGCATTCTGACAAATCATCACGAAGGATTCATTGGGAAAGGCCCTTGCCAAAGTCAAAAACCGACGAGGTCCTTTAATCGCAGCACTCCGTCCTACCCACAAAATAATGGATTTTTCGGCCGACGGATACCCTGATACAATAAGGCCGTTCGAAATAACACGGGCATCAATCCCACCCTGCTGTTTGAAGTTGTCGGCATCTTGCTGATTCTGAACAACTACCGCAGCAGCATTCTTAAGCGACCAGAGAAAAAGCCGACCGGCAATGGGATGATCGTGCCGGTATGTTCCATCTGCTTCTTGCGTAGATGCGGTGCGGTAGACAAAGCGGCGGCGATGGATTTTGCAGAACAGGGCAATCAGAAATGTCCCCAGCGAGCAGGCTTCCTGCATATATACATCCGCATCAGCCCGCCGCAGTGCCTTCCAGATCTTCCAGCCGTGCAGAATTTTAGTTTTCTTTGCATCCAGCGATTTTATCAAAGTAACGCCTTGTCGGACTTCGAGCGGCGGCTGCCCGTAATCGCCTACGATAAACGACACTTCAAACCGTTCATCGTTTGCCAGTTCGGTTGCCAGCATATACAAATCCACCTCCGCCCCGCCGAACACACTGCTGATATCCGGATTGAAAAGCGGATAGGCTTTGAGCGATACGAAACAAACGCGATTTTTTTTACTGTGCGCTTTACACATCATGTTAACTTTGCACCAAAGTCATCGCTTGCTGGTATTCCTTAAGCAAATATCTTTCATCCGGACCTCCCAGATGGCCCCACGGTGTGGTGCCGCCGGGGGGCAGCGCGTGGGCGGCCTCTTGCTCTAAATCCATGCCGGCTGACGCAAATGCTGCCTGCCAGACGGCGAACTTAAATCCCTCATCCCATAAGTCAAATTTGGCGCCGTTTCGCCAGGCCGTTTCGATGACCTCGCACAGCCGCCGGCCGCCGCGTCCAACAGCCGATTCCAGAATACTGCGCTCAATTGAATGAAAATTAAACTTCACATACCGCAGATTCAGCTGCCGCTTGCGGTCTAAAATCAGCCGCCGGGCCTGTTCGAAATAAGCACGATCCCGCTGCCCCAGCCAGCCGAAAGGGGTGTGGGCTTTGGGCACCAGCCAGCTGACTGCTGCGTTGACATCCGCCCATTTGCCGTCGGTCTCTTTTCGCAGTGCTGAAATCGTTTTGGATAAGTCTGCAATTTTCAAAATATCCTCTTCCGTCTCGCCGGGAAAGCCGACCATAAAATACAGTTTGACCTTCAAAAAACCGGCTTCAAAGGCAGCCCGAACTGCCGCAAGCAAGTCCTCATCTGCTATCGGTTTGCCGATGACCTTGCGCAGTTTTTCGCTGGCTGCCTCGACAGCAATTGTCAGACCGCTTTTGCGAACCGATGCGACCATCTTGGGCAGGAGCTGAAGCTGCTTTTGCACTCGCAAACTCGGCACCGACAGCCCGACATGCAGAGGGCTAAACACAGCATTCATGGCCTCGACCAATTCTTCCAGCTGCGGGTAATCGGATGTCGAAAGGGACAGCAAGCTGACGGTGTCATATCCTGTTGCTTCATATTGCTTTTTAGCAGCTTCAACAATTCGCCCGACACTTCGCACCCGCACAGGCCGCCGGCACCAGCTGGCCTGACAAAAGCGGCAGTGTCCGGGACAACCCCGCATAATCTCAATGCTGACCCGGTCGTGAACGGTCTGAACAAACGGCACTATGGGTTTTTCAGGAATAGGAGCATTCTCGAAATCCCGTACGACCGCATTCATAAATTTGTCCCTTACTCCCTCTTTTGTCGGCTTAACATAACTGCTGCTGTCAGGAGCATCATTCACCTGGAAAAACTTCGGCACATAAACATACGAGAACTGCTGTGCACACGCTTCCAGATAATCCTGTTTTGTGCCGTTGG
>Ga0208461_1004152_pt1 | contig 10338 bp, 7 predicted proteins | sample AD_JPNTR4_MetaG_FD_184448 | JGI IMG/M metagenome (GOLD analysis project Ga0208461, IMG submission 184448) | Active sludge microbial communities of municipal wastewater-treating anaerobic digesters from Japan - AD_JPNTR4_MetaG (SPAdes) (version 2) | ecosystem: Engineered > Bioreactor > Anaerobic >... | reverse complement strand
TATCACCGCGGTTCATGGTGCCTATTTTCTGGGTCAGGCTGGGGTTTAAATAAAAATACACCCTTACAAAGCCCGTAGTTATGTCATATTGACCAGCAGGATAGCTCCTGGCTAAGATAAGCCATTATGAATACTAAAACTCCCTTTATAGGAATCGATTGCGGTTCTACCACGGTTAAAATAGTTGTTGTAGATGACGATTTTAGGGTTCTTGATTCCCTTTATGCCTATCATCGGGGAAATCCCTATGGGGTAATCCAGCAGTATCTGCAGCAGTGTCCCTATAAGACCTTTCGTCTGGTGGCGGCTACCTCCAGTACCCCCTATTTTGTGCTGGCGGACTACCGGTTTGAAAATAAAATCTGCTTTATCGATGGGGTGAAGCGGGCCTATCCACAGGTACAGAACATACTTCTGGTGGGTTCAGAAAAATTTGCCCGGATTATCTTTAATGAAGATGGGTCCTACCGGAAGATGAAGGCTAACTCTACCTGCGCGGCCGGTACGGGGAGCTTCCTGGATCAGCAGGCGGTGCGGCTGGGTATCGAGTCCGCATCCCGGCTTGCGGAACTGGCCGGGCAGTCGGGGCCCGAAACTCCCCGTATCGCAAGCCGCTGTTCCGTCTTTGCAAAAACTGACCTGATCCATGCCCAGCAGGAAGGCTGGGCCCTATCCGAAATATCCGACGGTCTCTGTGCAGGACTTGCCCGCAATATCGCAGATACCCTGTTCCCGGCGGAGCAGCTTGCAAGTCCTACCGTTATGGTGGGTGGGGTGGCCTTGAACGAACGGGTGGTAAAGCACCTTTTGGATCTTGCGGGGACCCACATTATCCATGATGAACAGGCGGCCCTGTACGGAGCCCTCGGGGCGGTACTGCGGGCTCTAAAGGCAATCAAAGAGGAAGCAGCCGGGGGGCACACCGCTGTTGCGAAAAAGGTTGGTGAGTCCGCTGCTTTTAAGAATAACGGTGGGGCGGCTGTGGTGAACGATGTGGATTCTGGTGAAGGCGCTCTTTTGGCCGACCGGCCCCTGCGGACCGCGGCGGACATCCTGGGAAAACAGGAAGAACGACGCCGCTATGTGCATCAACCTCTGGAAAAGAAAAACCCAAACTATCCGGATTTCAGTGCCTATAAAAGCTATAACCAGGTAACCACGAGGCTTGGAGAGCGGAATCCCGTAGAGATTGATCTCTATACGCCCCTTTCTGGCGGCCCGATTCCTGTTTATCTGGGGATCGATATTGGTTCTACCAGCACAAAAGCCGCAGTGCTGGATGAAAACCGCAGAATGCTGGCAGGGCTCTATACCAGGACTGCCGGAGATCCTATCCGGGCGGTTCAGGGCCTCTTTGAGGCTCTGGAGACGCTGCAAACCCAGGAGGGGGTAAGTCTGGAGATCCGACGCTGTGCCACTACCGGATCGGGCAGGAAGCTCATCGGGGCCATTGTGGGCGCCGATGGGATTATCGATGAAATTACCGCCCATGCCCGGGCAGCGGTTGAGCTTGACCCTAAGGTTGATACGATTATTGAGATAGGCGGTCAGGATTCCAAGTTTACCGTCCTTAAGGATGGGGTTGTAGTCTTCAGTCAGATGAATACGGTCTGCGCTGCCGGGACCGGCAGTTTTATAGAGGAGCAGGCGGTAAAGCTCGGGGTCCCCATCGGGGACTACGCACGACGGGCCCTGGGGCATCCTGCACCGGCCACGAGCGACCGTTGTACCGTATTCATGGAACGGGACCTGAATAATTACCAGAACGAAGGCTATGGGGTCGAAGAACTCCTTGTGGCGACCCTCTTTTCCGTGGCGGATAACTACCTGTCCAAGGTGGCCATGGAAGGATCCATCGGGACCCATGTGGTGTTTCAGGGGGCCACCGCAAAAAATAAGGCCCTGGTAGCGGCCTTTGAAGAACGGCTCAAGCGGCCCATCGCGGTTTCTCCCTACTGCCACCTGACAGGCGCCATGGGGGCGGTCCTCCAGACCCTGGATGACCAGTCGGCGGCCGGTGTGCAGGCTGCGGCCAGTGCAACCGCTGCGGCCGGCCTTCATGCGGCGGTCACAAAGTTCCGGGGGCTTGGTCTGAGCCGGGAAACTATTGCCCAGCGGAACGATGTCTGTCAGGGCTGTACCAACCACTGCAAGCTGCACATTATCACCGTCCAGGGCGAAGAAATTGTGTACGGGTATCTCTGCGGCAGGGGGGCAGGGGACCGGACCTTTGTTTCTAAAAATAAATCAGGCTTTGACCTCCTGCGGGAACGGCGGCATCTCCTGGAACAGGCGGTTCAGACCATTACCCGGCAGGGCCAGCAACACCAGGGAAAACAGAGCCTGACCGGCTGGCTTTCAGAGGCGGTGGTTAATTTTTCTACCTCTACCATCGATCTTTTTAATGATGCGCTGCATCAGGCCACTGATACGGTGCTAAAAAACCGTTCAGTGGTGGAAAATAAGGCAGAAGTAATTCGTGCTGATACGGCGGCTCAAATGGCGCCTGCCCAGCCAGGGGTAAGCCCCCAGGGGGCCCACAGTTCATCAATCCTTTCATCAATCCGTATTGGTATTCCCCGGGCTTTATACCTGCAGGAAGACAGCCGGCTCTGGCAGTATTTTTTCCAGTCCCTGGGTTTTACCGTGGTGATGGGGGAAGATACAAGCGGTTCTATCGGAGCGGGAAAGCGCATCTCCGGGGCTGATTTTTGCGCCCCCATATCGATGATCCATGGACAGGTGCAGGGTCTTCTGGAAAAATCCGATTATGTGTTCCTGCCTATCTACCTTGAGGCACCCCGGCATGGGGAGCCCGCGGAGCAGCCACAGGGAGAAGAACGGAGATTCTTTTACTGCAACTATTCCCAGTACACGCCGACCCTGGTCAGTGTAGCTACCGAGCAGGGTGGCCGTATATTAAAACCCCTGATTTATTCAATTTTTGGACATGACAGCGAGGCTATCTTTGAACTTCGGGAAATGCTCCGTCCCCTACTCGTGAGCCGGGGGCTAGATGTGCCGGTTCCTTCGGTATTGGAGCGGCTCTACCGGAACATGAAGGCCATAAAGGCGGCCTATAACAATGCACTGGTAGACCTGTACCAGCGTATTCGGCCTGAAACGGATGAGTTCTCCATAATGTTGACCGGGAGGCCCTACACTGCTTTAAGCAAGGGCCTTAACAAGGGTATCCCCGATATGTTTGCAGAGCATGGGCTTAAGGTGTTCTTCCATGACATGTTCCCCACGCCGGAAACCCATCATCATGATGGACTGCTTCAGGCCTACCACTGGTACTATGCGTCCCGGGTAATCGAGACAGCCCTGTACTGCCGCAGCAACCCCACTATATATCCCGTGCTCGTTACTTCCTTTAAGTGCGGCCCCGACTCCTTTGCCATAGAAACCTTTAAGGAAATTCTCGACCGGGCCCACAAGCCCTATCTTATTTTACAGATTGATGAACATGACTCGGCGGTTGGCTACGAAACCCGCATAGAGGCGGCGGTACGGGCCTTCAGGAATCATTTTTCTGCAGCGAGGTCGATGTCTGCTGCTCCCGCTGCTGGTTCATCCATAAACGCAGCTCAACAAAAGCAGCAAAGCCGCGAAAAGGCAGCCTTCCCCCGGAATAAGACGGTGCTGCTTCCCAACTGGGACCCCCTGGTGGTGGAACTTCTCGCGGCAGCCCTCAGGGGCCATGGGGTTAACGCCCATGTGCTGGAAGAAAAAAGCGAATATATACAGCATGCCATGACCCATAACTCTGGTCAGTGTATCCCGGTGAGTGTGATTGCCTATGAGGTGATGAAATATATCGAAAGCCGCACGCTCGATCCTCAGAATACGGTGCTTTGGATGGTAAAAGCCCTGTGGCCCTGCAATATCCCCCTCTATCCTCTGCAGATCGAAACAATCCTGAGGAAGGCCGGTAATGGAATGGAGAAGGTACAGGTCTTTACGGGGGATCTCACCTTTATGGATGTTTCTGCCCGGATGACCCTTGATGCCTATTATGCCTATGCCCTGGGCGGACTTTTACGGAAAATTGGAACCAGAATCCGTCCCTATGAAACCCTTCCAGGGGCTACCGATGCATTTATTGCTTCGGCCCTCCAGAAGTGCGCCACCGCCCTGGAAAAACGGCAGCCCATGGTGCCGGTGATTAAGGATATTGCGGCGGGCCTCAGCTTCATACCCCGTAAAGAAGGAAAACGTCCTAAGGTAGCCCTCTTTGGTGACTTTTATGTGCGGGATAATGATATCTTTAACCAGGATCTAATCCGGTCTATAGAACGGGCAGGCGGGGAAGTGGTTACCACCTCCTATGTGGAATACTTAAAGGCTACGGTGGATGCCTTCTTTGACCGTCTCCTTATGGAACGCCGCTATGGCCCCTGGCTCGGGTATCGGGCGGTCATGATGGCTATAGCTTCGGTAGAAAAGGCTCTGGAACGGCAGACCGGTATCGCCTTGAGTGAAGGAGCCTGGACAAACCGGCGGCGGCAGGATGCGTACCAGTACTTCGGTATTCGGCCGGAAATGTCCGGAGAAAACTATGATAATGCCTTAAAAATTCTTAAGATACTGGACGAGCATCCGGATCTGGCTCTTTTTGTCCAGGCGGCCCCCGCATTCTGCTGTGCATCCCTGGTGACCGAGGGAATGAGCAAGGCTATCGAAAACCTGACCGGCGTTCCAGTCCTGTCCATAACCTATGATGGTACGGGGGCTCAGAAAAATGATGCGGTAGAACCCTATCTTGCCAAATATGGGACCTGAGAGCATTCAGACATCATCTTTATACATATGAGGCTTTTTCAAAACTCAGGGAGTAATGAAAAAGCCTCCGCTTTTCAGGTATTCATTGCAAGTTTCCTGTTTCGCGGTTATACTCTTTTTCATGAATGAACAGGGCGCCCCAGACACCTTCGTGATCAGCAGCATTGAACAGTTTACCAAGCTCTAGAGCCAGACCTATAATCGGGAGGGAAAGCCCGACTGGTCCCATATAATACCCTATTATGATGAAACCATTCACTTTCGGGATTGCATTCAGGAAGTGCAGGGCATTCAGGCCTTTACGGAACTGACCGAACGGCTCACCAGGCGATCCAGCGAGCTTTCCATGACCATAAAACATGCGGTCATGCAGGACCGGCTCATCTATATGGAATGGGAGATGACCATCCTGTACCGGAATACCCGTTCTTCGGTCGTGTACGGTGCCAGCCGGATCATGCTGAATGAACAGGGTAAGATCATAGACCAGCGGGACTACTATGACCTCTGGGGTGACATTTTTGATAATATTCCTGGTTTTAATAGATTGTATAGAAAATTTATGAGACGGGTGTTTGGATAAAATGGAACAATTGACCACCTTCGCACGGATACGCCGGTACTGGCCCCGATACAAGTGGACCAATGTCTGGGAAATGATAAAAAACAATAGTATTCCTCCAAAGGAGTGCTCTGAATCTTACCGCGGAAAGCTTGTGGTGATCACCGGTGCTACTTCTGGTATAGGTTATCATACGGCCCGCCGCTATGCCGCGGCGGGGGCACATATTCTCGCCATCAATAGAAATGCTGAAAAATCTCAGACCCTCTGTGAAGAAATCCAGCGGGAATTCAATGTGCAGTGCAATGCCATTGTGGCCGACCTGTCGGTCCTGGCGGATATCCACCGGGCGGCTCAGGAACTGCGCAGCCTTTCCCAGCCCATCGATGTGCTCATCCATAATGCGGGTCTTTACCTGAAAAAGCGGACCTTGACCGTGGATGGCCTTGAAACATCCTTTGTGGTCCATTATCTTTCAACGTTTATCATCAATTATACGCTGGCCGATAAGCTCCGGCAGGAGGGCCGGGCCCGTATCATCTTTGTAAGCTCCGAGGGGTACCGTTTTGCTGCCTGGGGACTAAATTTGGCTAACCTTCAGTTTGAACGGGGCGGCTATTCGGGGCTTAAAGCCTATGGCTCTGCCAAGGTTGCCCAGATCCTTTCCATGCACCGATTTGCCCAGCTCTTTGAAGGTTCCGGGGTAACAATAAACGCCATGCATCCCGGTATGGTGGCCACCAATACGGGGAACGAAAACCACGCTCTTTACCGCTGGTACAAAAAAAATGTCATTGATCGGTATTCCCAGTCACCCAAGGTGTCCGCAGAGGCCCTCTACTACCTGGGGGTGTCCCCCGAACTGGCCGGTGTAACGGATACCTTTTTTAATCTGACCACCCGGGAAGAGCTTGCACCCCAGGCCCGCGACCTGGAGATGGCAGATATGCTCTGGCCTATCAGTCTAAAATTGATGAACGGTCATTGATTATACCGGCGATGTATACTATAAAACTGGCAACGAATAAGGAGCCGGTGTATGCATGTTTTGGTTGGAATGATAATGGGGTCCCGCTCAGATTGGGAGACCATGAGTCATGGGGCAGTCCTACTTGATGAACTCCAAATTCCCTATGAGGTAGAGGTGGTGTCTGCCCACAGGACGCCGGATAAGCTGTTTTCCTATGCGGAACAGGCAGAGACGCGGGGTATCGAGGTGATTATAGCAGGGGCGGGTGGGGCGGCTCACCTGCCTGGTATGACCGCTGCTAAAACTTCTCTTCCGGTCCTTGGTGTTCCTGTTCAGTCTAAAGCATTAAACGGACTCGATTCTCTCCTTTCTATAGTTCAAATGCCCGCCGGTATCCCCGTGGGAACCCTGGCTATCGGTAAGGCCGGTGCTGTCAACGCGGCTCTGCTTGCGGCCAGCATCCTTGCAAATAAATATCCGGAGATTAAAAGCCGCCTTAAAGCATACCGGGACCAACAGACCGATTCGGTCCTCGCCCATCCGGACCCCCGGGAGGAACTATGAGCGGTTTCAGCGCAGCGGCTCCCGATTCGGCGGAGGCGCCCCGGGCCGCCCAGGATGCCGCTCTGCTCCGCCGTATCGGCATCCTGGGCGGCGGCCAGCTTGCACGCATGCTGGCCCTGGCGGGCCACCCGCTGGGACTTGAGGCAGCCTTCCTGGACCCCGCTCCTGACGCCTGTGCCGCGGTGGTGGCCCGCCAGCTCCGGGGCGCCTACGACGATGGGGCAAAACTGGAGGAGCTTTCCGCCTGGGCCGATGTGATAACCTACGAGTTCGAAAATGTCCCGCCCCAGGCGGTCCACCTTCTGGAACAGCAGGAGAAACGGGTGTATCCCCCCGCTCAGGCCCTGGCGATTTCCCGGGACCGGCTTTCGGAAAAGACCCTGTTTACCGAACTGGGGATCCCCACACCGGCCTTCGCAGCCATAGAAAGTCTGGAAGCACTGCAGGAAGCGGTGCGGATCATTGGTCTTCCGGCGGTGCTCAAGACCCGAACCATGGGCTACGATGGCAAGGGTCAGGTAGTATTGCGTAAAGTTGAGGACTGCACCGCCGCCTGGGAGCAGATCCAGGGGCGAAGTGCGATCCTCGAAGGCTTTGTCTCCTTTACCCGGGAAGTCTCTATTATTGCGGTCCGGAGCAGTACCGGTGAGGAGGCCTTCTACCCTGTCACCGAAAACATCCACCGGGAGGGTATTCTCAGGCTTTCCCGGCCCCGCCGGAATGATCCCCGGCAGGGGGCTGCAGAAACCTATGCAAAAAAAATTCTGGACAGACTTCAGTATGTTGGCGTCCTAACTCTGGAGCTCTTTGATACCCCCCAGGGCCTTGTGGCCAATGAAACCGCCCCTCGGGTGCATAATTCGGGCCACTGGACCATTGAGGGTGCCTGCACCAGCCAGTTTGAGAACCATCTGCGGGCAATCCTGGGCCTGCCTCTGGGCTCTACAGCCCTCCGGGGAGCTGCAGCCATGATCAACTGCATCGGTACCATGCCAGATATACACCCTATTCTGGCCATTCCCGGGGCCCACTATCATAGTTACGGCAAAGAAGCCCGACCGGGCCGGAAGGTAGGGCACTACACAATTACCGCCGACAGCGACGAAGCTCTGGATGCAATCCTGGAACGGTACGGATGTTCATCAATATGAACCATGAACCCAGCCCGCAAAGCCGGTTCTGGCGGCGGCTCATCCGTTTTATGTTCCGGAATAAGAACTTGAGCATTCAGCAAGAACGGGAGCTGTCTGAGCGCATGGCCCGCTTCCATCCACCCTATCCAAAGTCGGTACAGGTGCAATATGGTTCGATCCACCGGGGGCAGTTTGATGAAATGCCTGTGGCCCGCATCGAGCCTGATCGTGCAAGGGCGGGCAAGGTCCTCCTCTATATACATGGCGGGGGCTATGTGACCGGTTCTATCGGTTCATCGCTTATGATCTCACTTCCCTTGGCAGAAGCCCTGGCATTGCCGGTTGTTGTTTTTGAGTACCGGCGTGGGCCGGAACATCCCTATCCTGCTGCCCTGGAGGATGCCCTCTTAGCCTATCACTGGCTGATTGCTGAGGGCTGCAAGCCGGACGATATTATCATGCTGGGCGATTCTGCCGGAGGCGGCCTTGCACTTGCGACGGCTATGGCTCTTAGAGACGAAGGTGAGCCGGGGCCTGCGGCTCTGGTGCTGCTTTCTCCCTGGACGGACCTGACGAATTCGGGGCCTTCCCACAGGACCAATGCGGACCGGGATGCGATGCTTACCACGGCTCAATTAGATAGGTGGGCCCAGGCCTATGCTGGCAAGACTCCCCGGGATGAACCCTACATTTCTCCCCGATTTGGTGCCTTTACAGGGCTTCCTCCCATGCTTATCCAGGTTGATGAAAGCGAAATCCTTTTTGATGACAGCCGCTCCGTTGCTGAGGCTGCCCGGTCTGCCGGGGTAAACCTTTCGTTCCAGGTCTGGCAGGGCCTCTGGCATGTCTGGCCTGCGGTAGGCCCTATGCTGCCAGAAACGGGGGCAGCATATAAGGAGATTGGGTTATTTCTCAAGTCCCTGGGTTTGTTTGGTGAATAAATCAGGGAAAGACTTCGATTGGTATGCTATATGGCTCAAGGGCCTTTGCCAAAGAGTCCCTGCGTTCAATCAGGTAGGTCTCGGCCGCCGGTTCCGTTAAGGGATCCTCCGGGGCGGGCCGAGCCTTTCCGTAAAGCTGCACCCGTTGGGGGCCCTGCTGAGCCTGGCCTCCCTTAAAGTCCGATTGCGGGGCTCTCTCTAAAGCCCGCTCTAAGAGAACCCTCACCCGCTGCTCCCAGGCAGAGACCTCTTCCTGCGGCGGGAGCTTTCCATCAATCTTACAGATCATGGTCTGGATGATGAAGGGAGCCCCCACAGCAAAGGCATTTATTGCTTCGTTCAGGGCCTGAAAGGGTATGGCAGAACGGTTTATTTTTTTGTACCAGGCTTCAGTTCCCGCATCAATCTTAAGCCAGATTTCCAGAAGTCCACGTTCAGGTTCGACTCCGGCGGAGCCTTTCATGGCGGATTGCCGAACCATCTTACATTCGTTCCGGGCGGAGCGGGCCAGATAGTCCGTCATGGCTGGATCGAGCAATCCCGAACCATTGGTGATGAGAACCAGCTTTGCCTTTGGGAAAAGCTCCATCCTTAACTGGGCTGCCAGTTCCAGGGCGGGGATGAAATCTGGATGCATCGTCGGCTCCCCATTCCCGGAAAATGAGATGTCCCGTACCGCGCCGATACCGCCGGTCTCGCCGGATTTCAGGCTGACCGCCAGCTGGCGCAGGCCCTGCTCCATGGCCTTAAGGGAAAAGCGCAGGTCCGTTGTAAAGGGAAAGACCTCGCAATAGGGACAGTCGAAACTGCAGAGTTTCTGGTCCGGAAAAAGGTTGATGCCTATCGAAAGTCCCCGGGAGCGGCGGGAAATGACCGGATACACGATGGCCCCCGCCTCCCGGTCAAGCCGGTGTTCCCTAACGGAACGGATGTGAGTGTCCATGATAGGTATTATACTACGCAGTTGGTGTAAAAGAATGTATGTTATTTAACTCAGCCCCTATCTTTGAGCGGGTCTCCCGAACATCTAGTTCATTCTGCAAATTGAGCCAGAATTTATAAGATGTACCGAAGAATTTCGAAAGCCTTAAGGCCATGTCAACTGTTATTTTTCGTTTATTATGTACCAGATCAAGAACGGAACTGGTTGATACATGTATTTCTTTTGATAACCGATAGGGTGTAATACCTAAGGGTTCTAAGAATTCCTCTTTAAGAATGTCGCCTATTTTTGGTGTCAGGTTACACCCTTGCAATCTTCCTGATAAATGTTCAAACCTATTCCCTGGTGGCACTTTAAGATCCTCTTCAGACTCAGCTGCATCAATTAATAACAACCTGAATCCGTATAAAAAATAAGTAATCCACGTCCATCTTTTCAGT
>Ga0208461_1004146_pt1 | contig 10346 bp, 10 predicted proteins | sample AD_JPNTR4_MetaG_FD_184448 | JGI IMG/M metagenome (GOLD analysis project Ga0208461, IMG submission 184448) | Active sludge microbial communities of municipal wastewater-treating anaerobic digesters from Japan - AD_JPNTR4_MetaG (SPAdes) (version 2) | ecosystem: Engineered > Bioreactor > Anaerobic... | reverse complement strand
CTACTCTTGTGGATTTTCAGATTTCTCCCTGTTTTTTAAAGTGGTTTTCTTGTCTCCACACATTATCTGTCACTTTAGGTGGTCAGCCTGCATTGAACCGCTATGTCTTTTAACTTGCCCATAACGGGTGGCAATATGGCAAGTGGCGGATTGCGGGCTTCATTTTTGACCCACGGCACTAAACTTGAAGCGGACTACAAATGTTTGATTACCAACTTGCCCCGCCATTTGCTATATTGCGTGTTATGGGCTGGTTTTCTTTGTCAATTAGAATGATATACCTACATTAATGCTTATTGCACCTGAGTTTTCTGTAAACTCATCAATAGAATACCAATCATAGTAGAAAAACTTCATTCTTTGCATTTCATATCCAAGACCAACATTCATAGCGGACTTTTCAGAAACTTTAAAACTGACTCCGATTGTTGGGTTAAGAAGAAATCCAACTCCTTCGAAACTGTTAGTAGCATCAAAAGAGTAACCAACACCTAATGATAAATATGGCGACACATTATTATCCATAAAATTCGCCCGGAAATCAGCAAATATTGGTATCAATGCTGCTTCTGCATCAAAATAGTAACGCAATCCTGTTCCAAGGCCCAATGAAAAGTATGGATTTAATTGATAACCATTTATTATGTTTAGTTTCAATCTATCCATCCCATAATCACCGGTACCTATTTGGTAGCCCAATTCAACTATTCCTTTATAACCTGATTGTAAGCCTGAATTACTAAATGAGCCACCACTTTTTCCTTGAATCGGTTCTTTTGTCAATTTTTCGATTTCATCCATTTGATACACAAAAACACTTCTATCTGCTGTCTCAATTTTAATTGATTTATTTGGGACTTGTTCAATGATTACGCCCCGAATAATGCTTCCGTTTTTAAGGTAAACAACATCTTGATAATTACTTTGTCCAAATGACATAGTCGTGATTAGTGCAAATAAAAGTAACGCTAAATATTTTTTCATCTTAACTCCATTTTGTTTTCTTACTCGTTTGGCTTTTCAGTTCCGCCCCGTTTTTTCAAGTGGTCGCTGGTCTCCACATTTTTATACATTTTGTGTATTTTGATAATTGTCCGAATATATCAAAAATCAGGTGGTTCTCTTGTTTGTTTCATTCCGTTGTGTTTCTTAAACTTGCCCATAACGGTCAAGTGTATAAGTAGTGGCGGGATTTTCCGCACTTACTTTCATATTATCACTTCCGTTTATTTTATTCATATTAGTTTCATTTTTAGCAATTTATTCGCCATTACTTATACACAATGTTGTGCCCAGTGCTTATTTACATCACTACTTTTCGTTGACTTGAAAAATCAGAATTTTCATCAGTAATTATTGTTTCTCCCTTCTTAATTTGTTTTCCATTTTTCTTTGTATCATCAATTTTATTAATATTATTTACTTCATAAATTACTTCTTTTTCTTTCGGGATGAGTTTTTTATCTTTTAATACTGTTTTCTTAAAATCAATAGTTCTCATTGGCTCAGGAATGATAAAATATTCTTTTAGTTCATTCCAATCATTATTTCTAATTGTAATAACATCATTCAAATAAAAACTTACCCAACTATTACCTAATTTAAAAATTGGTTCAGTAGCTTCTAATTTTCTTTTTGAAATTTCAACATATTCACTATCCAATTCAAAACCTATGTAATTTCTTCCCAATCGTTTAGCCGCAATAGCAGTTGTTCCAGTACCTGAAAATGGGTCTAACACAATATCACCTTCGTCAGTAGAAAGTAAAATTAATCTATCCAATAGGTGTATAGGTAATTGACAAGGATGTGGGTCCCTTTTCTTGTTGTGTTTTATCCTGTGAATATCAGTCCAAACATCTGAAACCAATGGACCAAATGGGTGTAAGGAATCTTTTTTACCACCATAATCTTTTAATAAATACCCTTGTTTTCTATCCCTCTTATGTGGATATCGAAGTTCATAAATCTTTGTTCCTTTTTCTTTTTTACCATAAAATAAAATACCATAATGGGCGGGCTGCAATGATTTTCCCATAGGTGCAGTTGGTGCGTCCCAAGAAATCCAATGTTTAAAGGATGCGTATTTATTTAAAAAAGTAGCATAATAAGTCAGCCATTTTGGGATATTGTGTAAAAATATTGAACCTGTTGGTTTTGTTACTCTTACCATTTCAGAAATCCATAATTCACACCAATTTAAATATTCCTGCAATTCCAAACTGTCGTTATAGCTTGTATATTTTTTTTTCAAATTAAAAGGCGGGTCTGCAAATGTCATATCAACAGAATTATCAGGAATATCCTTAAATAATTCTAAACAATCACCTTGTAAAATTTGATTTGTATATTTATCTATTTTGCTCATTTTTTGATCACCTTTTCAATTAGTAATTTTTCAAATCTGCTTAATTCATCTTTGTGAAAAGTAAAGACATCTTCATAAGCTGTTACCATTCGTTTCAAATCTCCTTTACGCACATACCACCCTATACCATCAACAAAACCAATGAAAGTAGCATTCGGATAATGTTCTTTTATTAAAGCGTCTATTGAAATTTCGGTTTTTGATTTGTCACCTTGTCCGGAAGATGTTGTTGCAAGAAAAGAACTCTCAGCGATAATAATAGGATTTTGCTTATTTGGAATTATAAAATCCATTGTCCGTTTATTATCTGGGGCATTATCAATTAATTCTGTTAAATCACCGGTTTCCCAAGTAACATCAAGTTTCTTTAATATTTCTTCAATAACAATTTCAGGATTATTACCTTTTTTCCCTGAATAACTCCCTTTTTCTTTATAGCGAATTAAAGTATCTATCATTTCTGGTATTTCGAACTTTAATTTTGAAATACTCAATTTTTTTAATTCAAATAAAGGTATTGTATCGGCAAGAAAAGGAATTGATGCACCTTCAAAAAATATATTTACCAATCCTTTTCTAAAAAACTCATTTTTTTTAATAAAATTTATTATTGTGTTATCAGACCATTCTTGGATATTATCCGGATTTGGTTCGTTATACCATTTATCTTTATAAACAAGGTTGTTGAGCTCTGGTATATCTACAATCCTGATAATCGTTGTAAGGCGTTTGAGATATTCGTTTGAAAAACCAGTTAGAGCCAATAATGCTCTTAGACCATTTTCTTTTTCGGATATTAAGTTTTCAAAAATTTCTTTTTTTAGTCCTTCAGTTTCTATCCTATTCTTTACATTTAACAATGTTTCCTTTAATGAATTTACATACCCTTCATAATCTTCTTCAAATTTTGGATTGAAGAAGTAAAAAGTATTCTTTTTTATTACAGTTTGAAATTTATCTTCTGTTGTTCTTTTCATATTTTATTCCTTCTCAAAAATTAATATATATTCCTCTTTCATTGTATTTCTCATACCTTTTATAGGCTTTAAAATACTTTTAACCAAATTCATTTTATTGTTTTTTGCAGAATTAATTACATTTTGTTCCAACCTAATTCCACCCGTCTGGTTAGTATTTGACCCGATAATTACTACAAGGAATTTATTTGATTTTAATACTCTTGATGCTTCTGTGATAAATTTATCCATATCAGAAAAGTAATTTTCCAATTTTTCCGATTTTGTTTTCCCTTTTAGTCCGATTAGATTTTGTTTTAATTCAATTGTATTATAACCAAGATAATTTAGTTGGTCTTTATCATTCTCAACATAATCAATTGCAAAAGAATAAGGTGGCGAAGTAATAATTCCATCAATCGAATTATCTGGCAATTCAATATTTAAGGCATCTGAATTTGGTAAAATAGTTACATCACCTAACTTTTGATTGTCGAAATATCGATTTGACAAAAGACTTTTTACCGTTTCTAAATACCTATTTAAAACTTTTGCAAATAATTGTTGATGATTAGAACGCACAACACGCTTTGAATAACCTAATGCATCTAAATATGCAAGCAATGCCAATTCATAAATTTCTTTTTTCCCGGTTCCAATCTTTTCTATTTTTTGTAAGATATTTTTCTGTCCGAAATAATCGAATAATTTATCTGTATCAAGTTTGACATTATTCAGTAAATCCAAATCTATTTTTAATGCATTATATTTTGTTTTTGTCATCAACTGACAAAACGGACTAATATCAATAGCGTATGAATTAATTCCCAGTAATGAAGCCTCTATATTCGTTGTACCGCTACCTGCCATTGGATCAAGTATTGTTTCCCCTTTTTTTATTCCAAGAATATTAATAATTCCTTTTATTAGTTGTGGGTGAAATTTCCCTCTGTATGGGAAGAGACTATGTGTGGCATATCCGGTAGAAAATAATCCGTTTTTAAAATATGTGTTGGCTGTTGATGTTCTATTCTTACTTACCTCTTCTGATATGTCAGAGAATCTTAAAAAATGTAAACTGTTTTCACCATTAAATGACTTTGCATAAGCGGTCCTTTCTAAATATTCTTTTTCATCAAGAATTTTATATTCAAGATAAGCCAATTCAAGTTCAAAAAGTTCTGTAACAGAAGGTAATAATTCAACTTTATTGTCAAATAATTCTTGTATAATTGATGGTACTTTATAAAATCTATTCATATTACAAATATACCTTATTTAAGTTACTTACTAGAATTAAAATTTCATTATTTACCGACCTGTTTTTCACATCTTATCCCTTTTTCTTGCATTGGGTACAACGCCTGCTGCTAAATTGTCGGCCGGGATGAAGACGCCCGCGTCTTTATCCCGCGACAATTAAATTACTAAGTTAGGAAAAACTTGCCAGTTGGCAAGTCTACCCGGCTGAAATTTAGCAGTTGTTGTGCACAGTTTTTAATTGTTGTCAATCCTTAAATTTCTAATTCTATAAAAATCTCTAAGAGTAATCAATAAGGTTAATATGAAAAATGATATCCCCACAACAATCTTCGACAAATATGAGTCTCCATTAAATAAGCCAATTGTCATGACAATTAATAAAAAGATGTTAATTACTATTCCAAATTTAATTATTGACTTTCTAAATATTTTGAACATAAAGTCTGTCCAGCCGCTATAAATCAAATATAAACAATATAGATAAATAACTAGAAATACTAAAACATTCCCAAAAACTATATAAGGGTCGTCAGGTATATTTCTTAAGAATTTAATGCAAATCGAAGTAATTATGTAAAATGAAATTAAACCGTCTAATATTTTCACGGTTCCGAAAATTTTATTTAATATATTCTTCATAATAATAAAATTAATCTTGAAATTTTTATCTATCAACGCATTAGCTATATGGCAATCAAATTATTCAGTAAAATTGGATTCACTTTAGCGCTCTAACTTTAATGATTTCTCAATCGTCTTTCAAAATTGTGCACAACGGTCGAGTGTATGTGCCGTAAGGGATTGCGGAGCAGTTTTCTGTCCACCGACACAAATGTTTGAGCGGGCTACAACGCTTGAATACCCACTGAAACCCTTATGGCATATACACTTTGTTGTGCGTTCGTTTTTTATTTTAGTCAAACACATTAATTTCTATTTTATCTACTATTCCTTTGTAATACTCATAATCGCCCTCTGGCAAATGCCAAACAATTTTAACTTTTTCATTAATTTTTAATTTGCCCTGCTTTTTATAACTTTCTACAATAGCCGAAAACTTAACTTTCTTATAAGTGTTTTTGCCAGTTGAATAATATCGGTCAAATGTTTCAAAATGTGTAAACAATCCCTCTTTGTTAAAGTAGAATATTCCTGTAACTTTAATACCATTATCTTCTAGTGTGCCTCGAACAGAATAATCATCAATATGTTCCCATTTTACATTATCCAATAATAGATAACCAGGAATAAACATAAATTCACAGAATGTCGTTATCAGTGCTGATTGTGCTGCTTCTTTACTGTTATCGAAAACTACTTTTATCAGATTCAGAAGTTTTCCGTTCATTTCTCCATAACCATCACGATATAGGTCTCTAGCTGCAACGGGCATAGAGGAAAATTTCATATATGCCACTCTTCCTATTGGCTTCACAGAATTGAATTGTGTTGTCTGAAGTTTTCCCCAGTCTTTGTCAGGCGACATTTTTAGCCAACTCTCAGTCCAATAAACATTAGCATTAACAGGAATAGGCGTATTTATGTATCCACAAACCCGAAGATATTTTTTCAAAGGTTCTGGTAAGTCCTTTATTAATTCTTCGGTAAATATTTCAGTCGTATAGCCTTTATTTCTTTCAAGAAATTCAGATTTATCCTTGATAAAAACTCTTTTCATACTGGTGCAACTTGTAAAAATTAGCAATACTGATAATACTGGTATAATCTTCATTATTTTCATTTCAAATCACTTTTGTTAATTAGTTTGTTGTCTTTTAAAATGACGCACAACGGCCCTGCGTTCGCGACGTCCCCCGGCCCTAAGGCGATGCCTGGGCCTTACGTTTTGCTTGCAAATCTTAGGCCCGGGCGAGCCGGGTCCTGCCGGTCTTGGGCCGGGGGATGTGGTGCGCACACCCCAATAAATTACCTTCCGTATGTAATTTCGAAAACCTACTTGTCCATATTGTTTAAACGCACCCAAGCCGCCGCGACCCCCTACTTTTTCCCTACGGCGGCGCCGCGCGAACGCGATGTTATACGATGGGTGACACGTCCCCAGCTTCAGAGCCGCCACGGACGGCGGCACCCGATAACAAATACAATTCTCATTCTTTTTTCAACAATACTTCTTCTATGAATTCTATTGGCATGGAAGTTCGATTGCCTATTTCTTGCAGGTTCATTCCTGAGCGATGATATCTTAAAACTACCGACTCCATTGACTCCCCTATTTCAATAATATGATAGTCAGGGTCATAAAAACGTGCTACTCTTTGTCCCCAGGGTTGTTCCTTAATCTCATGTATGAATTCTATTCCAATGTTCTTTAGCTTTTGAACCATCTTTTCCAAGTCTTCAGTTTCAAAATATAATTCAAAGTTGTTGGTCTTCATTTTTATTTGGTCATGTTCATTACCAAGTAGAGTTTTATAGTGTTCCACCAAATGGAGTGAGAAGTCGCCTTCAAAAATAACGTTCTCTCCAAAATCATATTTAAGTTTTTGGTCTAGCACTTGTTCATAGAAATTCCTTGAGATTGTAATGTCTTTTACAACTAATAACGGGCATATGAATTTCATTTGTTTCAAACCTCATTTTAATTTGTTTTGTTTTGTAATGATCTCTTTTTATACCGCGCCAGGACGGCGCGGTCAACAACGTGTCACCTTTCCGTATAACGTTCCCAGCATATACGAAGTTTCGGCAAAGCCGAAATTTTGGCGAACGAAGTGAGCCGTATATGCTGTGTTAAGTGACCCCGTTAGGGGCAAGGTGCGAAGCACCGCAGAGTGCCCAATCCTGCCCATTTTTATTTCTCTCCTTTTCGCAATCTTTCTTGAATCGCCTCACTTGTCAGTTCTCTAATAGCATCAGAAGCAACCCATTTAGCACTCTTTGAATCTACCTTTTGAATCTCTCTTGCAGTCTCAATTGCTTTTTTGTTCAGGTTAAGATTTCTCTTACCTATCTGTCTTAATGCCCAATTCACAGCTTTTTTCACAAGAAGTCTATTATCAGTAGATTCTCTTTTTATGATTGGAAAGAATACTTCAAATTGCTCATCCTTTGCTTTCTTATCTTTAAAAGCTAACCAAGCCATTAAAGCAAATCCCGCCCTTTTAACAAATTCTTCATCTCTTTTACTCCATTCTATGGCTTTTTGATAAGCAAATTTAGTGTAGGTAAAAAGATTTTGACACACCTGATCACAGATTTCCCAATAGTCAAATCCTTTTACCCAATCCTCCATCTGTTCTTCAGTTACTAATTCTGGGTCATCAATCATGCTGGCAAGTATCATTGTCTCACGAAGATTTGTCTGCCAGAGCGAAGTAGCAAGACTGTGGTTTATTCCAATTTCTTTTGCAATTTTTCTCAGGTTTGGGATTGATACGCCAAAGGTTCTTTTTGGTGTAATGCCAAATTTTGCCATACCTTCTATTGCTTTAGGGTTGGACAAGGATTTTAGTTTCTCAATAATCTTGCTGACTTGCATTTTGTCACTCATAATCTCACTTTTTCGTTTTCACGGGTTGCCTTAAAATAGTTTTCATCTTTTCTGGAGCAACCTTTCGTGGGTCAGAAAGATAAATCTCATGGTGAAGTCCACTTTCAACAAGATTTTTCTTCTCCCTCAATTTTCTCATTTTTGCTAACGACTCTGGCTCTGTTGAATATGGCCCTATGTGCAATATCTGAACGCATTTGCCTTCTTTAATCTTTTCAAACTTGATTTCCTTAATCAGTTTCATTCGTTTCTTTTTGAAGACTTCTTCCTTTGCTTTATCTACCATCTCTGAAGTAACAAAATCAGGCATGCGAATAAGAAGTTTCCACCGCCATTCCTCACGAGGTACTTCTAAAGCGGGTTTATCAGATTCCACCCACCATAATCCCTCTAATTTGGGGACAGCAAAATCTTTACCCTGCTTTTTACAGATATTTTTGACACCGTAGGCAAGAGGATATAGAGCTTCCACCTTGCTTGTAAATTCTTTTCCTCCAGGCTCACCTTTACCATCAATAGTCAAAAATGGAATTTCTCCAAATTCAACTATTTCAGGAACCGTTTTTGCTGTGTAGTATGTCTTGTATTCTTTTGTTAGGTTAATTTTTGTTTGCTTCATAGTTTTACCTCCATATTTATAATTTCGAACGAATTTATAATCTTTCCTTTTCCAAAGGCGGGCTTGGGCATTTCACTTAACTGACTGGATATGCGTCGCGCTCGAACAGTAAGGCGCTGGCTGAATCGGACCTCAGGGCCCTGCTTCTTTGGCGGGCTTTGCCCCGATGAAGCCAAGCCGGTCGCGACTGCGGCCTGTGAGAGCGATGAGGGCAGGATGACCCTCTGCTCCTACTTCAGAGAATAACTTCCTGATGTGCCCCTTGCGCATATCCTGTGTTCTACGCCGTCTCCTGCCCCGCAGAGCAAGAGCCACACGACGTGGCGACCTTAAATAAAATCTTTAATTCTTTTTTAATTCATTTAAAATTCCGAATCCAGAAATTAAAGTCAATATAAATCCAATAGTTCTAAAATTTTTAACAAACTCTTCAAAGTAATAAAAAGAATATTGAGAGCTACGGGGGATCTCATCAAATACAGGAATTATTAAATTAATATTTAAAATAAATTTTAGATAAATTCTAGCTAAACTAGTACAATTCAAAATAATCCCTATGCCTATTAAAGATAAAATTATAAATACCTTTACAGCTTTTGTGTTTTTCATTTTCTCCCTCTTTAAAATAGTGCTAATTCAAATAGTTTACGCTCTTCAACGTCCCTCCCGCGCTTGCTTTTATCTCCAAAGCCTCACCCGCTAAAATCCGAGCCATGGATGGCGAGGCCTTCGTTTGCAGGATATGGCGTAGAACGTTCTGCGGATAAAAGAAGTTGCCGAAGGCAATTTTGGGCGAAGCGTAGCGAACCTTTTATCCGCTGTTAGGCGACGTAGGTTTCTACCAGCCTGATTTTTCAAAAGTCTTTCCCAGTGCAATAAGCAAAACGAAACCAATAAAAAATAATATCATTACTATAACTCTAAGCGCACCAATTTTCTTGTGTGATACCACAAACCCACCTTCGCGGTCCCAGTCAGTAATACCTTCTTTAGTAAGCTTTCCATGTGCAACAATAAGGGTTATAAGTGTGACAATCGGGAAACCAATTCCAATTCCTCGCCACCAGACCGAAAAACTGCGGTTAAGAGCCATAGAAAAGTTTAGCTTATTTCCTGCTGAATCTCGCAATGTAGTTCTTAAAAGCCATTTTCCAGGTGTAGTTCCCCATGTTGATAGTAAAAACGCTTCAACAAAAACCCAAGTAAATGCTATCAACATATTTAGAAGGGTCTCAGGTATGTCTAACAGCGATGGAGCAACAACACCAAATACGACGCCAACCACCAATCCGAATAGTGCGTAGTCAAAATTTCGTGCCCAATAACGCACCCACGGGCGTACCTGCGAGACTGCATCTGCTTCATCTTTTTTTGCTTCTCCCAAAGAAGGTATCGGGGGTGGTTTCTGAGGAAGAGGGGGTGGAGAAGGAATGGTTTTCACTCGAAACGATTCTTCTTTCGAGGCGGGAGTCCACTCCGTCATAGATTCTGACCAGACAAGAGTCTCTGGACTCAAAAGCCCTGCCTCAAACATTTCTTGCATCTTACTTTCGGGGATTGGTCCTTCCTGCTTATTGTTTTTAACATAATACCAATTTTTTTCAGCCATGATCTGTCCTCCTTTCAAAA
>Ga0208461_1004139_pt1 | contig 10355 bp, 10 predicted proteins | sample AD_JPNTR4_MetaG_FD_184448 | JGI IMG/M metagenome (GOLD analysis project Ga0208461, IMG submission 184448) | Active sludge microbial communities of municipal wastewater-treating anaerobic digesters from Japan - AD_JPNTR4_MetaG (SPAdes) (version 2) | ecosystem: Engineered > Bioreactor > Anaerobic... | reverse complement strand
TAGTGTCTAAATTTAAAGCAACAAGCGGTATATCTTCGTAATAACTGACAAAATCGCTAATGATTACATTGTTATAAATATAAAGTAGTTTATACCGCCATTCTTTTTGAATCTCTTCTGCATTCCCTTCTTTTTCATTTAAATACGTGGCTGCCAAAGTTAAGATAGCATTTCCGTCTTCATTATCCATCCAAAACTTTCCAACATCACCGTTTCGTTCAACATTCATAATAAATTCCACAATTTTAACAAACTCTTCCGGAGAAACCTTTAACCACTGATTACTTCGTTTGATGCCTTTCACCTTTACTTCTTCTGCTTCAACAACGCCGGAAAAACTAAAAATTAAACAGATTACTATTAAACTAACAACTAATTTAACTAACTTCATTATTAAAACCTCCTTTTTTAAGGTGCTAGAATAATTTTATTATATCATATTTTATATATTTTGTCAAAAGAAATAACTCAGGTCAGCACCATATTAATTTTATCAGAGAACCTACCTTAGTAAAATTTTCAATCAATGGTTAGACAGCGCAAGTTGATAACTTGTGCTATCAATAATTTGACTGGCAATGGCAAAACGTTAAATCAGTAGTAATGGTTTTTATAAAGAGGACAACGAGCAATCTATCTAAAACCCGCCACACATTTGGGTGGCGGGTTTTAGATTCTTATTTCTAATCTTCACTAACAAAACTACCCCGTAGATCCAGGGAACACCATACGTGTTGCGCAGGTATTATTATCATTACAAATGCATTCTAAATTATAGGTAGGAAATGGCAGAAGATTAGATGCTTCAATCCGTGATGTTCCGCTGGAAATCATCAAAGGAGGCAATTTAACGCATTTACCACCAGACCAAGCGCATCGATTCCCATCAGGACAGTCAGCAGGTGTTCTTCTTGGAACAGTCGTGGTTGGAGTGGAGACTGGCTTAGTGGTAGTAGTAGTTACTGGTTTAGTTGTAGTTGGGGTTGTTGATGGAAAATGCATCTGAATTGTGCAGATGTTATTATCACTACAAATGCATTCTAAATTATAGGTAGGAAATGGCAGAAGATTAGATGCTTCAATCCGTGATGTTCCGCTGGAAATCATCAAAGGAGGCAATTTAACACATTTACCACCAGACCAAGCGCATCGATTCCCATCAGGACAGTCAGCAGGTGTTCTTCTTGGAACAGTCGTGGTTGGAGTGGTGACTGGTTTAGTGGTAGTAGTAGTTACTGGTTTAGTAGTTGACGAACAGTATTTCTGGCACTCAGCTAAAGAGCCGTATTCACCATCAGACAACGGTCTACACTGTCGAATAGGATTAGGAATCATGTCGTAATTGTGATATTCAACAGAACAAGTATAGCGAGATGTTGTAGGTGATACCGTACGTGTTATGCAAGTATTATTATCGCTGCAAATACATTCTAAATTATTTAGAGGAGGTAGCAGAATATCGGATGTTCCAGTCCACGACCCGCTGGAAATCATCAAAGGAGGCAATTTAACACATTTACCACCAGACCAAGCGCATCGATTCCCATCAGGACAGTCAGCAGGTGTTCTTCTTGGAACAGTCGTGGTTGGAGTGGAGACTGGCTTAGTGGTAGTGGGTCCGACAGGACAATATTTTTGGCATTCATCTAAAGAACTAAACTCTCCACCAGGCACTGCTTTACACTGTCGGATAGGAGTACCGACTATTGTGGTAGCGTTGCTTGTGCCATCGGTAGAATATACAAGAGTACAAGTATAGCGAGTAGGAGTTACTAATTTAGTGGTAGTGGTTGTGACTGGTCTGGCACCTGACGAACAGTATTTCTGACACTCCTCTAAAGAATTAAATCGGCCTTGGCCCTCAGACGCGGGTTGGCACATGTTAAAAACGGGATGTTCGAGACCGGGTATCGGATCAACTGGAAAACAATCGTAGCGCGTAGGAGAAGGCTGATATGTTTGCGCAATCAATTGCTGAAGAGAATTGATTAATTCTTGTATTAGAGACCGCACTTCTTCTATAGTGACTCCTTTTACTGGAAAGCTAATAGAAATAAGGAATAACCCAACCAAAACGAAGGTAAGGATTTTTTTATCCATTTTATTTATTTTATTATTTTAAATTTTTCTCGACCTTTTTATTTAATCTCGACCTTAGTTTACTCGAATAATATAATAATATTTAGTGTAATTATAAATACTGCTCTTAAAATTGTCAAGTTTTTTCTGCGTCAATAACAATACTGAGAAAGAGGTATTTAAAGCGAAATGACCCCCTGAAACCTTTAATGAAATAATTTAAAGACATCGGAGGTCGAATTAACGACATCGGAAGTCGTTACTTTGTAACGACTTCCGATGGTCGAATATTGATAATTGATTAGTAATTATTACCACCTTCACCCTCTTCTTTCACAAAAACTTGACGAGGTTTAGCACCATCAGCAGGTCCAACAACTCCTTTTTCTTCCAGCATATCTAATAATCGAGCAGCTCGAGCATAACCAATTCTTAATTTCCTTTGCAACAAAGAGGCGGAGGCTTTCTGGGCTTTAACAACTGTTTCATAGGCCTCTTCATAAAGATCGTCCTCCATTTCATCACCATAAGAATCAAAATCTATTGTTGATTCCGAAGATTCATTGGTATTAGATTCAGAAAAATCAATCTCCTGTTCAGTATCAGATTTATTCTGGCTAATAAATTCTATTAAACCATTAATTTCTTGATCAGTAACAAAAGCACTTTGGATTCTTTTTGGTTTTGACGAATCAGCTGATAGAAACAGCATATCGCCATGACCTAATAATTTTTCCGCGCCAGCAATATCCAAAATAGTCCGGGAGTCAACCTGAGAAGCCACTTGAAAAGCAATTCTAGTTGTAATATTGGCTTTAATTAAACCAGTAATAACTTCTACTGATGGTCTTTGAGTAGAAATGATTAAATGGATGCCAGTAGCTCGAGCCATTTGGGCAATTCTCACAATTAACGCCTCTAAATCCCGGCCATAATGCATCATTAGATCAGCCAATTCATCAATCACCACCACAATAAAAGGCAAAAAATCATCCCTCTTATCTTTTTTCAACATTTTGGCATTATAAGAAAAAATATCACGAGCATTTTCTTGGCTCAATAAATCATATCTTCTTTCCATTTCGGCAATGGTCCATTTTAAAGCCGGTAAAACTTTTTTATTTTCAATAATCACTGGTGATAAAAGATGAGGAATTGGATTATACCGAGCTAGTTCTACTCTTTTTGGATCAACCAAAATTAATCGCAAAACATCAGGAGAATTTTTAAATAATAAAGAAGATAAAATAGAATGGATACAAACAGATTTTCCGGACCCAGTTGCTCCGGCAATCAAAAGATGAGGCATTTTTGATAAATCGGCTAAAACTGGTTCTCCTTTAACATCTCTGCCTAAAATAAAGACCAAGGGAGCAGTTTCTCGAAAATCAGTTTCTTTAAAAAGAGATCCTAATTTAACCAAAGAAACGGAATGATTAGGAACTTCAATGCCAACTAAAGATTTTCCCGGAATTGGCGCTTCTATTCTTAAAGGATGAGCTGCTAAAGCTAAGGCTAAATTATTTTGTAAAGCCGTAATAGAAGACAATTTTACTCCCTCGGCTGGTTTTAAAGTATATTGAGTCACTGTTGGCCCGACATTAACTTCCCCCATTTCTACTTCAATTCCAAAGCTTTCTAATGTTCTTTTAATAATGTTCGCATTGGCTCTAATATCACCAGTAGTCGGTCTTTTATTTTCTATATCAAAAATAGACAAAGGAGGAAAAACATATTTTTTTGAAGTTTTGGCTGGCGTAAAGAAAACTTCTTCTTTTGGCTTTTTGCTTTCTTCTTTTTTTGTTTCTTGATTAGTTTGATAAAAACCTTGGTATTTTTCGCTTTCTATTTTTTCATCAGGAATCGCTTCTTTTTCCTGATAAAATTCTTCTGTCTCTTCGGTTAAAGATTTCTCTTCTTTTTTCTTGAAAGGAATCTTTAATCTTAAAGGGGTGTTAAAAATCAAAACAAAACCCGCCAAAAAAAGACAAATATAAACAGCCAAAGAAGGCCAAAAACCAAAAGGAACTTTAAGCAAGGACCCCAAATAACCAATCCAACCGGCTTTTTGAGGAAAATTAATTTCTACCAGCGACAAAAAAGAAAATAAAATTAATAAAGCGCCAATTAAAGACAGGTTATTAAAATTAATTTTTTTATTGATGCTCCAAAGATAATTAAAGGCAATAATAAAACTTAAAAGAGGTAAAAGAAAATACCCTATTCCTAAAAGAAACGAAAAAAGCCGGAAAATTACTCTTCCAGCCGGTCCGGCTAAATCAAAATAACTAAAAACAAAAATCACTCCCAAAGCAAAATAAAATAAAGCCCACAAACTAATTTTAATGTCATTGCTCAAAAAAGATTTTTGCTCTTTTTCTAAAGAGTCATCTTCTTCTAGCTCTTTTTTAGTTTTTTTAGTTTTTTTTGCCACAAAATCTTAAAGAATGAATATATTTTTATTGATTAATGATTAATGGGTTATTGATCATTGATTAGTGATCATTGATTATTAGGTGTATCTATCCGCCACCTTAGAGGCGCCGTAAGATTCGGGTTTGGTTTTAATTTCAAAACCACTTCCCCGAATCATTCCAATAATTTCCTGCAACATTTCTTTTGTTTCCCCATTACTGCCAATATCCATATGAATCTCAAATTCAAAATTAATATCTTCTTTGGAAAGGTTTGAAAGAACTTCCTGAGCCAACTTCAAAGAAAGAGTGGCTTCTTGATAAATTCTTTCTCTTAAATTCTTTATTCGCTTCTGATAATTAATTTTTCGCCAAAAAAATCTACCTCCATGACCAACTCGGTAAACAACAATAGCACTTACAAAATCAGTTATCTCGTTATTTTTAGAATCAGTGCCAATAATAATTTTATACCGAAATTCAGGCTCGGCTTTAACATAAGCAACTGTTTCTTTTAATAATTGAGAATAAGTATAGGTCTTACCAGCTGGTGAATAAAATTTATCCTCCATTGATTGTTATCTTAACAAAATTAATTAACGGTAAAAGGTAATAAACCTAAAACTCTTGCTCTTTTGATCGCAGTTTTTAATTGTCTCTGATGAGAATTACACAAACCTGTTTTTTTTCTCGGGTAGATTTTCATCTGACCAGAAATAAAAATTTTTAACGTTTCCACGTCTTTATAATCAACCTGTTTGTTCTTTTGACAAAAATAGCATCTGTTCATTTTATTATGTTTTTTAGGTATTATTTTAACTTTCTTTATTTATTGCTGGCAACCTGTTTTAGGTAATCAATATCCTGTTGATATTTTGTTGCCAAAGCCATAACGCTATCACCATAAAATCGATAACGAGGGTTGGTTGAACCGGAAAAATAAATCATTGCTGCTTTCCATTCATCATTATAATTTTTGCTTGTTGCTCCCCAGTTAGATAAATACAAAGCGCAAGCCACGAAAGCATCTCTAATATCCCAAGGATTAGCAGGATTATTACCGGTGATTTTACTGACTTGATTTCTATAAGATAGCCAAGTAGTAGGCATAAACTGGGCTGGCCCCATTGCTCCTCCCCAGCTGTTTTGGCCGGCGATTAATCCCTTGGAAGGATCATTAATTGGACAAGAAATAGGAGTAGTATCAGGGTTTAATCCTAATTCTTTAGTAATTTGATAAAAAGCATCTCTCTGATTAGGCTTCATTACTTTTTGCCAACTTTTTGAAGGAGGATCACCGGCTCGATTACAAGTACCAACATTTTGCCCTAAATTTGATTCCTGAGTTAAAACTGCTAAAAGCAAAGCTGGTCTCACTCCGGTCTTTGTTCCTACCCACTCGGCTATTTCCATCGCCTCACCGAAAGTAACTTGAGTTTTTACTCCCAATAACTGATAAATTCTGTTTTTAATTTCTGCTGCCTTTTGACGAGAATCTTCTAACATCGCTTGGTATTTTTGTTCATTGCCTTTAGTAACAGCCAATAATTTTTCTTGTTCGCTTTTGGTTTGTTCTAAATCTGTTTTTTGCAATAACTGCATTGACAATAATTTTTGGATTTCTTCTCGATCGGTATTTAAAGCCTCATTCTGTTTGGTTAAAGTCTCATTTAAAATTTTTAATTCATCAATATTAGATTGAATTTTATCCTGCAAACTATGGAGAGCATTTAAATAATCGAAGAAGTCGCTTATTTCTTCTGTGGTTAAGAGAATTTGAACTGGCGATTGATTTTGAACTTGATAATAAAGCTGTAAAAGATTAGTTAAATTTTCTTTCTTTTGATTGATTTCTTCTGTGGTCTTAATAATTGAAACAGTGGTATCTTCAATTTGAATATTCAAATGCTGAAGATTTAAATTTGTTTGTTTAATCTGCAAAGCAATCTTTTCGGCTTTTTTCTTCAATTCATTAATTTTATTTTGTAAAGTTTGTTTCTGCTGCTGGGTTTGGGCAACAATTGATTCATATTGAGCAATTTCTGCCTCTATTTTTTTTAATTCTTCTTCTAACTTTGCCCTTTCTTCATCGTAAGAAGCCAAAGCTTGAGGCAAAACAAAAATAGGAGCTGAGACTGTTGAAGAAATGAAGGAAAAAATTATCAAAATAGTCAAAAAAGAAGGAAGGACCCGGGTAAACGGGCTAAGCCGATTATGGAAAATTGATTTCTTTTGGAAACCAAAAAAAATAATTGGCTTCTCAAAAGGAGAATTTTTTTTATTCTCTGGCAAAACTTTTTTAATCTCTTCTATTTTTTTTCTTTTTTGATATCTAACCATAGTTAAAGAAAAAACTATTTATTTTCTTCTGTTTTTTCACCTGCTTGTTCGGCTTCGGCTGTTTCTTTCTCTTCTTTAGCTTTTTCTTCTTCTTTCGCTACTTCAACAGTTTCTACTGTTCTCTCGGTTTTTAATTCTTTTTCTAGTTCTTCTTCGGTCATTGGCGCCGAAATAGTCACTACCGGCGTTCTTTTATCAACCAAAACTTTAATTTTTTCGGAAAGTTTTAAATCACTAACATAAATGGTCTGATCAAAATCTTCTAAATGAGAAACATCAACTTTAATGTGATGAGGAACATCTTGAGGCAAGGCTTCAATCATTAATTCGTTCATTGATCTAATTAAAACTCCTCCTTTTTTCAAGGCCGGTGATTCACTTTCTCCTTCAATCTCAATAGGAACATAAACTGTCACTGGCTTATCCAGAGCCACTTCATAAAAATCAATATGAATAACCTTACCATCATAAAGATAATGGTAATCAACGTCTTGGATCATTACTTTTTTCTCGATTACCTGACCATCTTTATTAATTTTCAAATCAATTAAATCAGTTTCTCCGGCTTTTTTATAAACATCTAGAAAATTTTTCTCTGAGACCATTAAAGAAATTGGCTCAGTATTTGATCCATAAACCACCGCCGGAATTAATCCCTTTTTTCTCAAGATTTCAGTTTTTTTGCCAAAAACTTTTCTTTCTTCGGCATTTAATGATAAATTAACCATGTTTTTCTTTTATTTTATTGTAGCAAAAAAATTAAAAAAGGGCAACACTCATGATTTTAATAATATGAGGGAGGTTAAACCTCCCTCTTTTAAAGCTGCTGTCTTTCTCTAAATTTTTCTACCACTGCTTCAATACTTAATCTGTCAGTATTTTTTGCCATAAAAGCTGCTATCAATTGTTTCTCTTGTTTTTCTGCTTGTGGTTTTAGCCAATAAACTAAAATTATATCTTCGTCTTCCAAAATTTGAAATTCTTCACTAATTTCCCTAGAAAACTGATTAGTGATATCCCACACTCCTTTTCACCCCTTTCTAAATTAAAATATTTTTAAAGAACAAAAACTTAAAAATCATTGGCTTTTAAGATGGCTTTTAATTGATCTATCTTTTTTAATAACTCCTCACTGTTTTTAATTTTATCTTCAAAAAGATAAGAACCCAAGGCCAAAATATTAGCACCGGCTTTTGCTCCTTCAAGAGCAATTTTCTCATCAACTCCTCCATCTAATTCAATGTCTATTTTGGGATATTTTTGTCTTAAAATTTGAATTTTATCTAAAACAAACCAATGAAATTCTTGGCCAGAAGGACCGGGATTAACTCCCAATAAAAGAACATATTTTACCCTGCCGCTTTTTAAAAATTCATCAATAAATTTTAAATCAGTATAAGGATTCAGAGCCAAACCTATTTCAATTTTATTTTCCTGACAAACTTTTTCTAACAAATCAAAATTTTTAATTGATTCAATATGGAAAATAAGTCTTTTGGGTTTAATTTCTTGCCAACGGTAAACTTCTTCTTCAGGATATTTCACCATTAAGTGAGCCTCAAATCTATCTCTTAACCATTTAATATCTTTTAATCTTAAAGGGTCAGCCCAGTTTTTAAAATCAGTAAACCGACCATCGCTCACATCAACTTGAAAAATCTCAGGAAAATCTTTTAAGATTTTAAGCCTTTCCTGAAATTTTTTAAAAGTTTTAACATTAACAACAGGAACTATTTGAATCATTAATCAATAATTTATTTAAAATTTTCTTTTTCGATTTGTTTAATTTTTCTCACTCGACGTTGATATTTTTTCTCTTGGGAAAATTTACTGCTTAAGGCCTCCTCCACTATCCGAAAAGCGGTATTTTCATCAGTTAAATCACCAGCCAGAACAAAAACATTTAAATTGTCTTCTTCTTTGCCCCTTTTGGCTAAATAACCAGAAAAAACCAAACCAGCTCTAACACCTTTAAATTTATTTGCCACAATATTCATTCCTAATCCACTGCCGCAAATTAAAAACCCAGTATCTTTTTGGGGTTTTTTTTGAACCGCTAGAGCCACTTTCCTTGCCCAGTCAGGATAATCATCGTTTTCCTCAAATTGAAAATTGCCTAAATCTTGGTAGGAAATCTTCTTGCTATCTAAATACTCTTTAATTTTCTCTTTCAAATAAAACCCCCGATGATCAGCCCCTAAATAAATCATATTAATGTCTTAAATCTTTCCCCTATTTTACCAAATTTAGCCAATAAGTCAAAGCAGGAAAAGTTATCTAATCAGCAAGGCAGTTTAATATCTTTTTTGTGTCCTCGTATCTTTCATAATAACCACCATTTAAAACAATGATTAAAATTTGATAATCTTTATATTGAAAAAGAGAGATAATTCCTCCTTGATCATTATCCAACAAAAAACCTGTTTTTCCGCCCAAAAACTTCTCGTTTTGAGTAAATGTATTACTATTATAAATTGTTTTATTTTGTTGAGAATTTAATTCCTCAATGGTTATTTTATCAAAAACAGTGACTTTAAAAATTTCTGGATGCTTTTCTAAGATATAATGAACTAATTTCTCTAAATCAGCTGCGGTTGAACGATTGGCTAAGTTAAGGCCAGCCGGATCAACAAAATAAGTTTTCTCCATTTCTATTTCTTTGGCTTTTTTGTTCATCAAGCTCACAAATTGATTTATCCCTAATTGTTCTGCAACAGCCATAGCAGCATCGTTGCTCGAAGAAACCAACATTCCATCAATCAAATCACTAATCTTATATTTTTCACCTGTTTTAAAGTCCCCAAAATTTCCATAGGCTGCTTCCGCCCTTGAGGAAATCACAATTTCTTGATTTTGATCAAGATATTCTTTACCAATTACAGCGGTCATTAATTTAGTTAAAGAAGCAATCGGCGCTATTTCTTCTTTATTTTTTTCGAAAAATATTTTCTCAAAATCTAAAATTTCGGCTAAACCAATGCTGCTTTTAATTTCTTTTTGGCAAACAAGAGAATTTAAAAATTTATATTCTTCAATCGATCTTAAATCCTTTATGTCTAAATCCTTTATTTCTGCTCTTAAAAAATTATTGCTAGATCCTGAAACTGTTTTATTAATAATTTCTATCTCCTTAGTCTGGCTAAGAAAAGATTGAGTAATCACGATTAAAATAATGAAAAAAATAAAAATTAAATATTGATAAAAATTTTTTAACATAAATAAAACTATTCTTTTTCAAAGAGAAAATCTATTGGATTAAAATAACCTAAAGAAAATAAAGGATCAGGCGCATAACGATAGCAATAATTATTTTGTCCCTTGCTATCAATGCACTTCTTGTCTCCTTGAGGATTTTCTAAAACCGGTGCTGTCTTAATTTCAAAGTGAAGATGAGGATTTAAAATATCTGAACTCTTGCAACCATTTTCAGATATCCGCCAATAATCCAAACAGCCATAACCGCTATTCCCTATCTCACCAATTACTTCTCCCTGTTCAACTTCCTTTCTTATTTTTAAAAAA
>Ga0208461_1004137_pt1 | contig 10357 bp, 14 predicted proteins | sample AD_JPNTR4_MetaG_FD_184448 | JGI IMG/M metagenome (GOLD analysis project Ga0208461, IMG submission 184448) | Active sludge microbial communities of municipal wastewater-treating anaerobic digesters from Japan - AD_JPNTR4_MetaG (SPAdes) (version 2) | ecosystem: Engineered > Bioreactor > Anaerobic... | reverse complement strand
TCTCTCGCTTGCAAGCTTTCTGCTCGGTTGATAGGAAAGCGTCCACGAAGTCCCCAACTGCTTATAGCCTCGTCCGTTAGGCACAAATTAAAAGAAACTGAAATATTTACATAAAAATGAGTAGAAAAATAGTTCTTTACAAACGAAAAACAGCAATAATTTTTACAGATTGCTTACTTTTTTCATTAGGATTAAGTATTTATGGAGTGAGTTTTTTTAAATACCATTGGTCTATAGGGGTTGTGACATTTATTGGATTACTTTTAGGATTCTTTTATTCATTTTTTTCATTTCGAATTTTTAGATATGTCATGAGTATTGTATTTTCTCTTTTTTATGCTGGAATTTTCGCATTTATTGGAGCTTCAATTGATAAAGAAAATTCAACGACTCCAGCTATTGTTTTTGGAATTTTAGCTTTTGCTATAAGTTTATATTTACATAAAGACCATTTTAGCTTCCTTAAAGGTGCAAAATATTATGAATATGATAAATACTAGTAAATAAAAATGATAAAAGAAAAAATAAAAGAATTATTAAGTATTGTTTCTGAACTTCAAGAAAAATATAAAGAAACAAATAAAAAATTCACTTTAGATGGTCGTTTAGTTGGTGATTTAGGTGAAATACTTGCTATGGAACAATATCAAATTAAACTATTTGATAAGGTTGAGAAAAAATATGATGCTATAACGGAATACGACCAAAAAAAAATTCAAATAAAAACAACTATGCATAATTCTGTTTGGTATCCTCGAGACTATCATCCAGAAAGATTATTAGCGATTGAAATAACAAAATCAGGAGATTTAATAGAATTGTATAATGGAGAAACTTCTCCATTTATTGAGTATTTAAATCAAAATCGAAAGAGTAATCCAAATTATAATTATTACACAATTACTAAACAAACATTAAAAACATTAAACGAAAAAGTTGATAAAAACACAAAAATAAAAAAACGATAATCTGTGCCTAACAGTACCTATGTATTATTGCCGAAACCTAATAAATTCGGGCGTTGTAGCTCGCTTGTGAAGTTAGTTTTGGGTGACAAAACGCGGTTCACGAAATTCGGCAACAATACATAGCTACGGAACGTTGTATGCCATTTTATGATGAAAGAACACTAAATTAACTGATAAAAAAACAAAACATGATTTGGATAATAGTTATAGCAATCATTGGATATTTCTTGATACGCTTTATTATTGACTTAAACAAAGACAATTATGACTTACAAAGTCAGACACTATCTGAAAAATTCCAATTCTTAGTTGACAGATTAAATGAAGCAGCGTTTAACGGAATGGGGACTGTTACAATTCTTGACAAACGCAGCTTTAATCTGTATCAAACAGGACAAAACCAAATAATTAATTTCATGTATAGCACTGGACATCTAACAATAACTTGGAAATATAAATACTTCCAAAAGGAAGTCGTTCATGAAAAGCAATTCAATAATGTTCGTAACCTTAGCATATTTGAACAACAACGAATTGCTGAAATTATGATAAGTGAAATGGCAGTAGTGATTTCCAATCATAAAAATAATGTACTAAAAGGAATTTAAACAAAAATCATATGGCAACAATTATTTTAATTATTTCAGCAATACTATTTATCGCAACTTTTGGCATCCATGCTACTATAACAAGCCAAGACAAATGGGACCAACCCATGTATGTTAACAATCCATTAATGAGTTCTATACCATGGATAAGTGGATTTGTATTACCTGTTATTCCTTTGACTATAGTTTTTGATGCTAATTGGATAGCTATCTTCTTTATCAATCTTGGAATAGTTTGGTTTTTAGGCCCAACATTAACAAAGGGGTTTTTAGTAAGATTTGCAAGCGGTAAGGGACTTGGAAATGACATGCTTGTATCATTTGTTGCGGGCATAGTTACCTTAATAATCGGACTTTTAATCAAATAATTAACTTAAAACAACTTAACATGAAATTTATTGAACTCTTCGACAGTCGAGATAAAAAGAAACGACTTAGTCACATCCGTAATTTAGTTGCATTAGCATGTGCTGACGGCTCACTTGACAAAAATGAAATGGACTTGATTTTTAAAATAGGTGTAAGAGCCGGACTTTCACCTGACGAGTTAAATCGTATTTTTCAAAGACCAGATAGTATTGCTTTTTATCCACCTGACAGTTATCGTGAAAGAATAGAACAGCTTTATGATATGGTGATGGTAATGATGGTTGATGGTGAATTTCACAAAAATGAAATTGCACTCTGTAAATTGACAGCAATCAAACTTGGGTTTAGACATCAAGTAATTGATAAAATAGTTCATGATACTGTCGAAATGATAGCAGATGGAATTGCAACCGAAATTGCACTTGCTAGACTAATGGAATTGATTGACTGAAAAAGAAAAACGGCATACAACAGCCGTTTGCCGCAATGGGGGCTTACGTGGTTAAATCAAATGAAGTGCTTCTATCAACATTTGTGCTTGGTTGACAGTTTAGTGCTTCTATATCCCCCACTGCGGCAAGCGGCCAACCGTTGTGCGTCAGTGTAAAAAGACAACCAACCCGCAAATGGCACATTTGATTTTTGCCTACACACAGTCCAACGCTGAAAACCAAAAGAGCCATTTTTTGCTAACGCACGAACGGACTAACAGAATTAAAAAAGTAACTTTGTAGAACAAAAAATGAATATGACATATTACGAAAAAATAAGAGAATTAACTAAAAAAGTTCCAGCATCTTTGGTGGACTTCGAACTTCCACGAGATCCGGCAAGAACACCTACACAAGCGTCATCAAATTTCATTACCAATAAGGAACAAGGAGATTGGGCTGAGAACTTGGTGTTCAGAGCTATAAACGAGACTTCAAAAAACTTTGTTGCAGTAAAATATGGCAAGTCTGATGACTTGGTAGCAGGAGAAGATGGTTTTGATACATTTTATCAAGAATTTCAAGAAGAGCTTGATACAATTGGTAAAAGACCAGACTTGCTAATTTTCAAAAAAGAAGATTTTATTGATGACTTAGGTTATGATATTAGCCAAATTGAGCATCATACAATTACCGAGTATGTAAAAAAAGCTATAGCTGGAATTGAAGTAAGGTCAAGTGCATTTTTGATAGACAAATACGAAGAAGCAATGCAGGTTAGGACTGAAAAATTTAGCCAAATCGCCTTGCAGACAAGAGATATCATTCTTGCAGAATTTCAGGAAGAATTAAATCATCCTTCAAGACAAGCATACATTGATTTGCTAAAAAGCATTACACCAAAAACTTTATCGGTAACAGATTTTAGAGTTCCAAGTTGGAGTTCAACGGAACGACTTTCAGAATTGAAAGAACATTTTAGAACCCTCAAGGACGCTATCAAGGAAATTCAAAAACGGGATTATCTTTCCATTACTCCAAAGGTTGAAGACATCAAAGTTGTTTACAAATGGATTGAAACTTTCAATGTTCCTCATTTTTACTTTCAAGTTTTCTTTGATAAGGTTTATGGAATTTCATTTGAGCAAATTCTATCCATAATTTCTGACTCCAACAATGAAGGAATAATTTTTTCAGTAGAATCTGATACCAAAAATCAGAACAAAACTACCATCAAAATCAATTCAAAGTCAGGAATACCCATAGCATCAAAAGTTGAAGAACCTATTCACGAAAGCGTTAGAAAAGAAATGGACCGGGGCAGGCTTTTGTTTTATGTAACCTTCAAAGGCGGAACAGCTTATCTTGATGTTGACAATCTGATTAACATTCTTGGTATAAGCAGTAAAGAATTTTAATGATTGACGTAAAAAACATATTGCAAGCAACAAGCAATCAAGTTGAGAAGGATTACTCCAAGATAATTTCTTTGGAGCATAGGAAAAAGTTTGCCCAATTCTTTACGCCTTTTCAGTTAGCATCTTTAATGGCAGATTGGTTGTTAGGAAATCAAAAACTAAAAACCGTTTTAGATCCTGCATTTGGTTTAGGTGTCTTTGCAAGAGCTTTACTCAGTAAAAAATCAGATTTATCAATAAAAGGTTTTGATATTGATGAAAAAATATTTGCCGAAGCAAACGAGATTTTCAATGATGCTCCCAATGTCGATATTCACTTAGAAGATTATATGTTCAATGATTGGAACAATAAATATGATGGTATCATTTGCAATCCACCTTATTTTAAGTTTCACGATTATGACAACAAAACAATTTTAAACGAAATCGAATATCGCTTAAAAATTAAACTCAATGGCTTTACAAATCTTTATACGCTTTTTCTATTAAAGTCTATTTACCAGCTAAACCCAAACGGCAGACTTGCATATATCATACCTTCGGAGTTTTTAAATTCAGATTATGGAAAACTAGTAAAATCTGCATTAATTAAAAACAAGGTTTTAAGGCATATAGTTGTTTTCGATTTTGAAGAAAATGTTTTTGATGATGCTTTGACAACTACCTGTATTCTGTTATGCTCAAATGACAATCACAATCAGAAAATAAAGTTTACAACCGTTAAAAAGATAGATGATTTAGAACAAATTAAAAGTTACATTTCACAATATCCACTTATCAATAGTGACGCATCAACTATTAATATAAGCGATCTTGAGCCAGAAATAAAGTGGCGTAAATATTACCAACAGCAAAACGGAATTCGATATAAAAACTTAATTCCATTTTCAAGTGTAGCCAAAGTTGTTCGTGGAATTGCAACGGGTGCAAATGACTATTTCACATTTTCTAAATCTAAAGCAAGGCAATATGGGATAGATGAAAAATATCTACTTCCCTGTATCTGCAAAGCTGTTGACGTTAAAGGTAATTTTTTTACTAAAGATAATTTCGATTCATTAGTTAATAGTGATAGACAAACGTTCTTATTAAACGCAATAGGCTCTAAAGATGAAAATGTTTTAAAATACCTTGAACTTGGAGAGACATCAGGAATTGATAAAAAATATCTAACAGCTTGTAGAACTCCTTGGTACTCATTAGAAAATCGTCCGCCTTCACCAATTTGGGTTTCTGTTTTCAATAGAAATGGACTTAAATTCATTAGAAATGAAGCAAACATTTCCAATTTAACAACATTTCATTGCGTTTATCCAGTTCAAAATAACTTGTTCGATAATGTTAATGTTGACGTTTTGTTTGCATATCTATTGACAGACGTTGCAAGAGAGATATTTGAAGACAACCGCAGGGAATATGGTAACGGTCTTCAAAAATTTGAACCTAATGACCTTAACAAAGCGATGATGCTTGATCTGACTTTACTCGACAAGAAAACCGAAAATAAAATCATAGAGCTTTATAAGAAATATAGGGATTCAGCTATAAGATATTCACCAGACGTCAGTTTTATGGTTGAAATAAACGACATTTTTAAAACGATATATTCCCAATGCTAAACAGCCACACACATTGCCAAGTCGCACCAGCCGACACGCAAGCCAAAACTTGGCAAAGAGTGTGGCTGTTCCAACCCACAACCGAAAGACAATCAGGACGAAAGAAGAACACCGAACGCACAACAGCGGTTTGGCGTAATGGCGGGTGCAGTGCTTCGTATGACAGTTTTGTGGTAGGTTCAAGTGCAGTTCTTCGATTGAACTTTTATGCTAAAAATCCGCCACTACGCCAAGCCGCAAAACGTTATGCCTCATTCTATTGACGACCGTGCTAACCTTCAACATTCGGGTTGACAAACAGACGACAGACGATTTTTCGGCAAAGCCGTTTGGCTGTTCTTCGCAAAATTAAAAGAGGTGTTTGCCACCGCACAAGCCGACACAAAACACCACATTTAATTTTGCCCAACCGCACCCAAGCCCGCCCACCACCCGACCAAAAATTCAAGTGGTAGCAAAATAATTTTAATCAAGTGATTAAAATGTTTGTTCAATTCAAAAAAAATTTTTATATTTGTCCCTGGAAACATTTTTAAACCAAAATGGCAAAAAAGAAAGAAGCAAAAGCGTTGGACACAACAACGGAAGCGAAAATAAAAAACGCTGCTCGTGTAGTGTTTCATAAAAAAGGTTTTGCAGCTACACGGACAAGGGACATTGCAGAGGAAGCAGGCATCAACCTTGCTTTGCTCAATTATTATTTCCGAAGTAAAGAAAAGTTGTTTGATATTATAATGCTTGAAACCGTAACAGGTTTTATGCACACTATGGCAACGATACTGAACAACGAGAAAAGCACATTGGAAAAGAAAGTTGAGTTGGTGGCTTCTCACTACATAGACTTTATTACCAAAGAGCCGAATATCCCGATTTTTATGTTGAGCGAAATCCGCAACAATTCGGGCGGACTGTTAGAAAAATTGCCTATCAAACAAATAGTGATGAACTCTGCATTTGTCAAACAACATCAGGAAGCCGTTGCAAAAGGAAAAATCACAGAACCAAACCCATTGCATTTTTTGATGAACCTATTGAGTTTGGTTGTTTTTCCTTTTATCGGGCAACCCTTGTTACAAGGAATTAGCGGACTGAATGAAACACAGTTTAACAAGCTGATGCAGGAGCGTAAAAAGCTGATACCTGTTTGGATAAAAGCAATGATGAAAGCGAAGTAATTTTTTTGCAATAAATATAATCAAATGATTGAAACCAAAAATTAAATATAATGATTAAAGTAGTAAATAAACAAAAATCAAAATGGCTCATTGGCGTATTGCTGATGTGCAGCCATTGGGCAATGGCACAGCAAAATAATTCATTGTCCCTTGACAACTGCCTTGAAATGGCAAAACAGAATTACCCTTTAATAAAGCAATACACGCTGATAGAAAAGACAAAGGAATATTCCATTGCCAACGCTCAAAAAGGGTATTTACCACAGTTCAATGTGGCGGGGCAGGCAACCTACCAATCGGACGTAACAAGAGTGCCAATCTCATTGCCCAACGTGGATATTCCTACAATGAGCAAAGACCAATACAGGCTATATGGCGAAGTATCGCAGTCCATTACAGACCTGTTTACCGTGAAAGACCAAAAGGAATACATCAATGCCAATTCCGAAATAGAAACCCAAAAAACGGAAGTAGAGCTGTACAAGATAAGGGAAAGAATTAACAACCTCTATTTCGGAATACTGTTGATTGATGCACAGATTAAGCAAACCGAACTACTTAAAAAGGATATTCAAAGCGGTATCGAAAAAACAAACGTAGCCATTGCCAACGGAGTAGCATTGAAAAGCACAGCCGATAACCTGAAAGCCGAATTGCTGAAAGCCGACCAACGTACCATTGAACTGAAAGCCACACGCAAAGGCTATGCAGATATGTTGGCTTTGTTCATAGGCAATCCTATTGATGAAAATACGGTACTTGAAAAACCACATAGGCAAATGCTTACCAACACAATCAACCGTCCCGAACTGAAACTTTTCGACTTACAAAAAAAATCCTTTGACGTACAGGAAAAGCTGATTACCGCTAAAAACCTGCCTCGTTTGAGTGCGTTTTTTCAGGGTGGTATAGGCAGACCCGGATTAAATATGTTGGATAATGACCCTAAAGGTTACTACATCGGTGGTTTGCGTTTAAGTTGGAACATTACAGGTTTCTACACTTATAAGAACGAAAAGAAAATGCTTGCTAACAATCAAAGTATGATAGACATACAGCGGGAAACTTTTTTGTTCAATACCAATCTCACACTAAAACAGCAAAATGCCGATATAACCAAAATGCAGGATTTGATTGAAACGGATAAAAGCATTGTAACACTTCGTGAAAGCGTAAAGAACACCACACAAAACCAACTTACTTATGGTACGGCAACTACAATCGATTATCTCATTGCCGTAAATGCCGAAGACCAGGCAAAGCAAAGTTTGATTTTACACGAAATACAGCTTTTAATGACAGAATACAATGCCCAAACAACAGCAGGAAATTAGTAACAATAAAAAAGTAGAACAATGTATAAAATAAAAACAATCGCATTGGCAGCAGGCATCGCAACATTGCTTACCGCTTGCAAAGACAACAAAGTTTCATTTGACGCTTCGGGAAGTTTTGAAGCAGAGGAAACCATTATCTCATCGGAAGCCACCGGAACAATCAAGCAGTTTGATATTGAGGAGGGGCAAACATTGGAAGCAGGGCAAACCATTGGCTACATAGACAGCTTGCAGTTGTATCTGAAGAAAAAGCAGTTGGAAGCACAGGTTATAGCCATTTTAGGGAAAAAGCCCAATATCCCTGTTCAGCTATCAGCCTTACAGGAACAGCTTAGAACTACCGAAAAGGAACGGACAAGAGTAGCCAATTTGGTAAAAGGCGATGCAGCTACACCCAAACAGTTGGACGACATCAACGCACAAATTGAAGTGCTGAAAAAACAGATAGAAGCACAGAAATCTACATTAAGCATTTCGGCAGAGGGTTTGGGTAAAGACGTTGTGCCGTTGCAGGTACAGATAGAGCAACTGAACGACCAGCTTGCAAAATGCCAAATCATAAACCCTGCAAGCGGAACGGTACTTTCCAAATATGCCGAAGCCAACGAAATGACGGCAGCAGGAAAACCGCTTTACAAAATTGCCAACTTATCCAATATCATTTTAAGGGTGTACATCACAGGCGACCAACTACCGCAGGTAAAATTAAACCAACAGGTAAAAGTGCTTACCGATAACGGCAAGGGCGGTTACAAAGAAACAACAGGTACAATAGTTTGGATAAACGACAAGGCAGAGTTTACACCAAAAACCATTCAGACCAAAGACGAGCGGGCAAATATGGTGTATGCAATCAAAGTGAAAGTAAAAAATGACGGTGCGTACAAAATAGGTATGTATGGCGAAATAAAATTCCAATGACAATGGCAGATGTTGTATTAAATAACATTGTAAAGTCCTACAATAAAGGCGAAATAAAGGCAGTAAACAATGTTTCTTTTGAAGTAAACAAAGGCGAATTGTTTGGCTTGATTGGAGCAGACGGAGCAGGCAAAACAAGCATATTCCGCATACTTACAACGCTGTTACTTCCCGATAGCGGTACAGCTTCCGTAAATGGTTTTGACGTAGTGAAAGACTATAAAGCCATTCGCAAAAATGTAGGCTATATGCCGGGCAAGTTCTCATTGTATCAGGATTTATCAGTAGAGGAAAACCTCAACTTTTTTGCAACCGTATTCAATACCACCGTAGCGGAAAATTACGATTTGGTAAAGGACATCTATGTACAGTTAGAGCCGTTCAAAACACGCAGGGCAGGAAAATTGTCGGGCGGTGGATACTCCTGAATGCAATTGAGAAAAATAACGAATTTTATTCTTATACTTATGAATTAGGCGGCTGGTATTATCTGTACTGCCGTCGTCAATAACAATTAATTCAAAATTGCGGTAAGTCTGACTCAAAACCGAAACAATGGCGCGTTCCAGGTAAGCTTCCCGATTATAAGTCGGGATTATGACAGAAATTTTCTGCGGGTCATCCATTTTCGGCCTTAATATCAAGTTTGTTCAGCAAGAAATCAATCAGAATTAGGGCGTTTTCCGCTAATAATTGGGTCGACTCAGCAAGATTGGCATTGAAATTTTGCGTCACCTCGGCATCTGCTCGATCCGTAATGACTTTCAGGCAGGCAAAAGGAATTTTATGCCGCTGGCAAAAATCGGCATAGGCAAAGGCTTCCATATCAACAACGTCAGCCTGAGAATTCTGTAAAATTGCCCGACGTTTCGCGGCTGAAGTTACCGGCTCCCTACTCGAAAATAGCGTTCCACTTTTCCAACCGTTGGGCAATAAATGACTAGATTGGAGGAAATCATTTGGCAGTGTAAGAGAGGTCAAATGGTCGTTGCTCAATGCGCAAAACCGATGCGGATAAAAGATACTCAATAGCGGACAAGTATCGTTGAGGACACCAGCGGTCCCGATATTAATGATAGCTAGGTAATCTTGATAAACGACTTTTTCCGCTAAACAGCGCCTTACTCTTTCCAAACCAGAGCCAGTTAGGATATAATCAAAATTTATCCCCGTTGGACAAAAGGAAACTTGGCTGAGTTTTTCGATTAATGGGTTAATCTCGGCTTTAAAAGCGCCACCTATCAGAATTACATTTTGCGATTTTGAACCAGTTAGGACCATTGATGCAATATTAACGCCTTGTGGTCAATTTTGGAAATTTTCCACATAAAATTGAGAATATTTTAAAAATTAATTGGGAAATCAGACCAAATTAGGAGACAATCGCCTCAATCTGTTCATCTTGTTCGGCAGATTCACTCGGAGTAGCCTTAGCCGGTTTTAAACTGGCACTGATAATATCCTTCCAGACTTCTTTGGGCAAGGTTATATACCAGCCGCAATTATTACAA
>Ga0208461_1004131_pt1 | contig 10374 bp, 9 predicted proteins | sample AD_JPNTR4_MetaG_FD_184448 | JGI IMG/M metagenome (GOLD analysis project Ga0208461, IMG submission 184448) | Active sludge microbial communities of municipal wastewater-treating anaerobic digesters from Japan - AD_JPNTR4_MetaG (SPAdes) (version 2) | ecosystem: Engineered > Bioreactor > Anaerobic >... | reverse complement strand
GAGTCAATGTTTCTCCGATGAAGGCATTATTGCCGGTGTGCAGATCATAAACAGAAAAATCATCAATGACGATTTTATCGCCGGTGAAACTGCGCGTTGCATACATCCGTCCAGCTCGCATAGCTTCATAAACACCAGCTCGCGAACGCTCTTTAACAAATAGGAAAGTTAAGGTTTCAGTAACATTGTTAAGGTTGCTGGAATCCTCGAAATCGAGTTCGCCGATTGCCCAGACTGGTTTGCGACGTAAGCCTGCGCAATATTCAGCCAATGCTATGTCCCACAAACCGCCCGGTCGGCCGATGACTTTCGCCCCTTCCCAGAAAATGGCAAATCCGGTATAATCCTGGGTTTCCATAATGCGATGAGGATAAGCTTCGGTGGAAATTTTAATGGCTTGATTCATTAGGGGGATATTTATCTGACGAACTTCATTATGGGTAACTTCCGGATGAGCCCAGAAAATTAGGCCGTTATGGGCATTGACGTAATCAATTAGCTCCTGATAAGGAGCACTGCCAGCTTTGCGGTCGTAGGGTGTGTATTTACGCGGCAGGAACGGATATTGATTATACAGTATCAGTCCAAATATTACCGCTATGATAAAAGCCGGAAATGAAAAGCGAATATTTTGGCGCGGACGATTGATATTCTTACGGCTAAATAATCCATATTTTCGTCGGAAAATTAACGCTAATGATATTAGAAATAATAAAAAATAGAGTGTCATCAACGCAAAGTGGGTAAAATTGGCACCGATATACTTAATAATTTTACCATCGGGTTTGCTATAACCGATATTGTGATTAGCCAGCGAAGGTAATTGTTCGAAAACTTTTGGATCTTCGAGACCGAAAACGAGTAAGTGAGTATGCCAATCTCTTAGAACCATATTCTCATAAAGCGGCGAACCTTCCCAGCGATAGTAAGGAACAGCTTCAATGCCCGGAATTAAAATCAAGTTAGGATAAGCCGCATCGAGAGCGTTGATTTCGTTGATATATTTCTCTACTCCGTAGCGGTGAACGGAATTTTCTTCAAACGTAAATTTCAAAATATTTTCAAAGGGTCGAATGCCGTAAGAGACTTTCATATTATCATGGTCGGTTATGATACCGACATCTAATTTGTGGCGAGCGATTATATTAGCCAGCTCTGCCAGAGAATACTTACCGCCGCTGACTTGCGAGTCGAAATGCACACCGGCTTTTAGTAAAATATAACCGGGCTTAGTCTGAGAAAAGCCGAGGGAGTCAGTCATTATTAGTAAACTGACCGTTATTAAAAAAGGTGCGAATTTCTTATTCAGGCAGATTCGTGTTACACCTTTGATAAGCATAAATAACTCGCTTAATATAATTATCAATCGTGAAATATTCAGCCTTTTTTCGGTTTGTAGAAGCCATAGATTGTCGTTGCTCAGGATTGCTGGCGATAATCTGAACGGCTGTGGCTAAAGCTTCGGAATCATCCGAATTAACCAGCAAACCATTTACGCCATCTTGAATTAATGATGGGACGCCGCCGACGCGCGTTCCGATAATCGGTAAGCCGCAAGCCATCGCTTCGATAATCACATTGCCGAAACCCTCGTTTAGCGAGGTAAAGACAAAGATATCGGACGATGCCATAATTTCTGGAACATCGGTGCGGTAGCCGAGAAATTGGATATTTTTCAAACCAAGATCGGCGACCAGTTTTTCGTTATACTGCCGGTCTGCGCCATCGCCGACGACGATATATTCCAGATTCAAGCCGCTATGCTCTAAAATGCCAGCCGCTCTGAGCAGTAACGGCAGGTTTTTGACCGGTTCAATGCGGCCAACCCAACAGATGCGTATTTTTTTGTCGGGTGATTTCAGTGTTAAATTATCATGGCAGGCTTTAAAGAATGGGTCCAAATCAGCTCCGCCGGAAGTGACGTAGAATTTCGAGGATGGACCAATGCGTTCGCGTATATGATCCTGGCGACCAATTTCGGTTAAGTTTAATACTCGATCGCAGTAATGTGCCGAAAATTTTTCTAAGGTTATAAAACATTTTGATATATACCGGTTATAATAGCCGTAAAATATATGGCCATGGGTCGAATGCAAAATTTTTGGCACTCTAGCTAAGCGTCCGGCTAAACGCCCCAGAAACCCAGCCTTGGAGGTATTGGTGTGTAAAATTTCCGGTCGGTATTTTAAGATCAAGCGGTAAATCTGAAGAAAAGCCAGGGGATCATAAATAGGTGAAGGATCACGCACTAACGTTCTCAGAAAATACAACTGAAATCCATTTTGGCGGGCGTACTCCGCAAGATCGAACGGAGGCTGAGTGGTTCTACCGGCTACCAGCAGAACTTCATAGCCGTTTTTTACCAGACCGGCGCATAACTTAAGAGTGACGTTAGACGAACCGCCTTGATCGAGACGGGTTATTAATTGTAGTACTCTTGGCTGTCGGGGATTTCTGTTAATTTAATGCCTCTACGACCGAATTGATTTTTTGCCGAATTGCGGGACCGATTTGAGCATGAGTTGGAATTAGAAGTAAACGTTCAGCTAGATAAGTTGCCTGCGGATAATTATCATAAGTATATGGATTTAATTCCGGGAAAAAGTGGTGAAGTGGTTTCTCGTATAAACGAGTGGTTTCTATGCCAACCTTGAGCAATTTTTTCTGTAAACGCTGGCGCTGATCCAGATTTGGAACAATGACCGGAAATTGGTTGAACGCCGCTTGCGAGTTGGGCAAAATTTTCGGTATGGTGTAGCCCGGCTTCCCGGTGAAAATCTGTATTAGCGCTTTGCCGTTTTCAACTCGTTTATTGGTTAATTGATCTATACGCCGCCAGAGAGTTTTTCCCAGAGCGGCTTGCATATTAGTGTAAGCAAAAGAATCAAAGTGGGGATGCAAGGTCGTATATTTGAATTTGGCAATAAAAGGCAACAGCAGAGAGTAACATAATGGATTTACAGCGATGGAAAGTCCGAGAAAATTAAGCCACATTAAGAATTCGGCTCTTTGGCTAACCGGTGGTAATCCGGCGACTAATTCTTCGATAATGGGCGAATAGCGTTGATCTTTCCAGACAATAATGCCACCGGCTAAAGTCGAGACGTTTTTGCCCCGATTCAGCGAATAAAATCCGAATGGCGCGATTGAACCAGTCTGGCGACCACCTATGGTTGAACCGAGTGAAGAAGCCGCGTCTTCGACAATAAAAATATCCTGTCCTGCGATGGATTCGTTGATCGGAGCTATATCCATCGGCAGACCAAACATATGCACCGGCATAATAGCCAGCGTTTGAGGAGTTACGGCATTCAAGATTTTGTGCACGTCCATATTGAAAGTAGTCAGGTCAATATCAACTAAAACGGCATTTAGTCCAGCGGCACGAATTGGTAAGAGTAAAACAGGCGCAGTATAAGCCGGTAAGATTATTTCATTACGTTTTGGGGAAGTGCGGATCTTCTTGAATAACTCCAACAATATAAAAAGTGCCGTAGTGCCGGAATTGACCAAAGCTAGATTTTCAACATTGAAATATTTTTTTAATGTTTGAGAGAAATTATCCTGGACATGGTCGCTCTCAAACAAACCCAGCGTAGCACGCGCTATTTCGGTGAAATTATAGGGTGTTCCGGCAGTCGGTATATGCAAAATACTCAATTCATTTCTCCCATCTGTTTAAGTAGCCCAGTGGAAAACCAGGTAGCGGTGAGGGAATCGCCATTTGTTCACTATTTTTAATATTTAGTCTTCGCATTAGGGGTTGAAATTCTTTCCGGCGATGACTGTGAACGTTCAGGCGTCCTGTCAGATAAGTGAGCCGATATTTTAGCCATAGATACGGATTACGACTGTTTCGATAATCGAATACTATCCAGCCGCCTTTTTTACAGATGCGATGCATTTCAATAATAAATGCTTCAACCTTTTCGAAAGGATAAAAATTAGGGAAGGTATTCAAGCAAAAGACGGCTTCAAATTTTTCATCTTCAAATGGTAAGTTATAACCATCGCCGATTAGAAGACGCTCGATAGAAACATGATTGTCTTTAAAAAGTGTTCGAGCTTCATAAATTGCCTGGCGGTCGTGATCGAGTCCAAACGCAATTGCCTTTTTTGCGTCAGTCACATAATATTCAAGTAGAAACAGACCGTTGCCGCAACCCACATCCAGAAAACGTCCATTGATTTGGCGGGCAATTTTAAGAGCCGCGGTTCGCACGCGGATGGAAGTCAGGGTTTGGAAAGCCGCGGTACGGGTCTGATTTTTGAGATTTAAAGTCGTCATAAAATTTTCATTATTTCTCGGCTGATGATTTGCCAATCAAAAGATTGACGAGCTCTTTCCAGTCCATATTGCCCTAATTGTTCTCTTAGAGTTGGATTTTGGATGAGAGATACAAGAGTTTGTCGAATGGCGGATTGATCGTTGGCATCAATTATGAGGCCGGAGCGCCCGTTTTCGATAGCAGACGCGACCCCGCCGAAATCACCGGCGACAACTGGTTTCCCGCAAGCCGCCGCTTCGAGAAAAACGATGCCGAACCCTTCGTAATCGCCTCGTAAGCGGACGTCGTCATAAGTCTGGCGATTTAATAGGATAAAAATATCACATAGATTGTAGAATTTTGGTAATTCGGCATCAGGTATATAACCGCAAAAAATCACCTGGTCAGTTACATTCAATTCTTTGGTCAACTTTCGGAGACGTTCTTCTTCGCGTCCGGCGCCAACGATAAGGTAAATGAGATCTGGAAATTGCGATGATAAGTCCGCTACAGCCCGAATCATCACTTCGTGACCTTTGCGTTCATCGAGCCGGGCAACTGTCAAAAGCACAGTTTTGCCGTTTAGACCGTATTTTTCCATTAAAGTCGCATCTTTTGGAGCTGGTTTGAAAAAACCGGTGTCCACGCCTGGGGTAATTATTTTGAATTTTTCAGGAGGAATGCCTAACGCCATAAATTCATTACAGGTAAATTGGCTGTTCGGGACGATATATTCTGCGTTGGATAGGAAAGTTTTGATGTATTTCATGAAAAGAGGACTGTACCCGAAGCGGAAAGTTTCGGAGCCATAAACGTAAATATTGTATGGGATTCCGAATAACTTGTTCATTAACCATCCGGTAAATCCGGACGATAATACCTGCCCGCAATGGATTTTACGGAAATGATATTTGCGATCCAGAACCAATGTCCAGAATGCGTATAGCAAACCTTTTAGAAGTTTATCGCGGATTAAGTTGCCGGCTGGAATACGTCGCCGAATAGTCTGCAGTCCGGTTTGAGCGTCGAACTGTTCCCAGCCGGGATCTTTGGGGCAAAGGATATAGTTGTTTTCCTGCGGAAGAAGTCGCCAGATTTGATAATAATAGGTTGAGATACCACTAACTACCGGCGGAAAATCGCCGGGGATTAAAAGGGTGTTTTGATTACGCATCTTGTTCCCCCAAGGTTATATAACCAATTAGATAACCACTCAAATAAAATACCAAACTCAGTAAATAAAATGCTCGGAAAGTTACAATAGTTTTACATAGACGCCAAACGTAACTGCCGATCCGAACAATTGTAGATCGTTTCTGGCTTACCTCGGTTCCATGCTGATAGGCTAATTCGACGACGAATTCTGGGTAAAATTTATTGACGTAAGCCGCCATTTTGCCGTTGCGATAAAATTGCCGCACGAATTTGGAGAAAGTCGACGGCGGCAAATGGTGAATGTAAAGTTCCGGTAATACTACCACACGATAACCGGCTTGCCGAATTTCCTGGCGCAGATAAGGATCGAGTCCGCGCGGAATTAATTCGTTTTCGCCGCCAATTTTAATGAAAACATCGCGCGGAATAATGCAACAGGGATGTTCAGCCAAATCGCTGTCGGTAATTTCGGAGACGATCGGTGAAGTGCGGCGGGGCAGTTCGCGCATTACTCGCCGTACAAACCAGTTGGCATTTTCCGGAATAAGATTGGCGACGCCTGCTAGACCGATGTCAGGATGATTTTCCATGTGATCAAGCATTTTTGCTAATAAATCGTCAGAGCCCAGGCGCGTGTCGTCGTCGAAAATGACCAGGTATCTGCCTGCCGCCAAAGCCGCACCACAATTGATTGCCCGTCCTTGACGGGTATCGCCGATTATCAAAATTACCTCAATATTGCGGAAAGTCTGACGTTCGATTTGGCTCATCAACCCGGGCAAAAATTCCTGTCGAGTGGCACCCATTGTAGGGATAATGATGCTGATCAAAGGCTCGGTGACATTTTCCGGGCGGTGAATTTCGATGCGCCCTTCGGATGCGCCCTTCGGATATTTAACGAACGGGCGGGAAATATTTCCAGTATAAGGTTTACTTATAATCACAATATTTAATAAGTTAGAGATATTTGATGAAAATATTTGCTTTTATTCTTTATTGATTGGTAACCATACTTTCATTTTTCCGACTCCCCGGTTTGACCAGACATAATAGGGGATCAGGATTAATTCTTGATTGTCAACCTTGCCTCTTAAAATATTGACATTTTCAGTTAGAACTGCGCCTTTTGTGATATTTAATTTAGTATCGAGTGGTACGGTTATCTCTGAGATTCGGTGGTTATCAATTTCTTCGGCACAATAGACGATTGGACCGCATTCGAAAGCAACTTTATTGACATTGTCAGTTACTTTTTCATGAGCAACGACTTTACGGACAGCCAGCGGCAGGGTTAGTTCTATTTTATCACCACGAGTCCATTTCATGGTTATTTCGATGTAACCTTTATCAAGCACGCCATTTTCGTCTTTCCCGTTTACGAGCAAACTGACTTTTTCAGGATTTTCAGCAATGTATTTATATAAATCACCTGGAACCACTTCGTTACGAGCCCAGCCTGGCACACGTAATTTTAAGGTGAAAATGGTCTTCTTTTCCGGATTGACTGTAATATTAATTTTGCCATCCCAGGGATAACCGGTCTGCTGGATTATCTCGATTTTTTTCTGGTTGACAATTATATCGGCATTGCTGGAAATGTAGAGATTAATATAAACACTGTCAGCGATTGTGGCGTAAATCAGTTCGGGTACAGAAGGGAGGAAGCGGATAATATTGGTCGGGCAACAGGAACAGTCGAACCAGGGTTGACGCGTGCAAGCTCCCTGGTTGAATTGATATTTTCCATCCGATTCGAGTGGATTGGGGTAGAAGAATTTTTTCCCATCCAATGAAATTCCTGAAATGAGTCCGTTATACAGTGTGCGTTCGATAATGTCATAATATTTCGCATCGCCGGTGAGCCGAAAGAGGCGCTGATTCCAGTAAACGCTACCGATGGCGGCACAGGTCTCGTTATAAGCAGTGAGATTAGGCAGTTCGTAATTATCACCGAAAGCCTCGCCATCGTGTCTTGCGCCCACGCCGCCAGTTAAATACATTTTTTTAGTGACGATATTTTCCCAGATTTTCATCAAAGCCTCGAAATAAGCCGAATCCTGATAGATAGCCGCAATATCGGTCATCCCGGCATACATATACATAGCCCGAACGGCATGCCCGACGGCTTCGGTTTGTTTGGTAACCGGCAAATGATCCTGACTGTATTCTCCGTACAATTTATGAGAAGTGCTATCGCCGCGCAGTTCTAGAAAAAAGCGAGCTAACTCGACGTATTGGGGATTGTTAGTAATATGATAGAGTTTGATTAACCCGGTTTCGACAATCTGATGCCCGGGCGGAACGCGTAATTTATCCGGTCCGAAGCTGGCAACGAGCAGATCAGCGTTTTTCAAGGCGATTTTTAGGAAATTTTGCTTGCCAGTAGCCCGGTAGTGAGCGGCGGCGGCTTCGAATAAATGACCGCTATTATAAAGTTCGTGATTGGATTCCTCGTGATCCCAGCGATTCGGCGATGGCTGAGCCCACCATGCCGGTGGATGCATACGGTCAATGGTGAACCAGGTAGTGAGATAACCGTCGGGCTCCTGTCCGATTTTGATTATCGAAATAATGGAATCCAGATAAGCTGCGAGAGCTGGATTAGGTCGGCTTATTAATGAATAGGATGCGCCCTCGATGATTTTATATACGTCGGTATCGTCAAAGGGCATTTTACCTCTGACAGGGCCTTTTTTGCGACCACCAGCAATAAGGAAATTTTCCATCCGACCTTCTTCTTCGCACTTTTTAAAAGCGTATTGAATGGTAGTGTCCTGAATGATTTTGATCTTCGGCAACCAGAAGGCGTCGTTAATTTCCACGTTTTTAATGTCCACAGCTGATATAGGATAATCGGAGAGAGACGGCTGTGTTTCAGCCCAAATCGGGATCGAAGTTAAAAGTAACAGACAAAATAATCGGTTTGGCTTATTCATTTTTTTACCTATGATTAAAGTTTATGACTTCATTTTGGCATTTTAGGAATTGATATTAAAAAGCTTTTTTACCAGATCATCGTTTTCCTTTTCTAATTTTTTAATTTCTTTCTGATTGTCTTTGACTTTGAGCTGGTAACATTTTTTAGAAACTTCAGCGAGTTTTTGGTGAATTGGATTCTGAGGATCGAATTTAGGAATACCTACATGCTCCATTACCGAAGGCGTGCCAAAACCGCGACCCGCAGAAGAAAAGGATTTAATACTTATTCCAAATTTTCAAGATCTGCCATGTCTTGTAATCTTCCCGTGGCTTTTTTGTTCTTTCGAAGGCTGTCCAAATCAATAAAATTTATCTTTACCCCGTCAATTTCTACCGGTACACGTTTGTCGTAACATTCGGCGAATGTTATCCCGGACAAAGTCGTAATGATGTCAATCCGATTGGGTGCATAACCTAATTGAATCACCTGTTCTTTGACCAAAAAGTCGCTTTCCTTCAATCCCAATGATGCGAAACCAAATTGCTCCAGTGCTTCAACAATGTGGGTTGCATTCTCCTCGGACAACTCGACCCAAATGTCAATATCCCTGGTGTACCTTGGGTAACCATGTAAGGCGACTGCATATCCTCCGACAACCAGGTAACGAACTCGATTATCGTTTAGTAATTGAATAAACTCTTTGAAGTCTTGATTGAGCACTACCTCTCCAGTGATGATACTCGGCCCGAATTTGTTCCAAGGCAGAAATTCGATCATAAAATGATTGAGATTGCCAATACACAAAATCACTTGTTTGATTATTTAATGGAGTGATTTTGACAACAGGCTGAATGCTTCTGGTTACGCTTCTTGTTTTCATAGCCATATAATCATTATTATTCACTTTTCTTTTTTAGTTGGAATTAACCTAATTCTAAAATTTATCCATCTGTCAATAATATCGATATCATCTTCCATATCCTTGAAATTTAAATCATACTTGATTAATTGATCTTCTGCAATTTCACGAATATCTCTTTTAAAATTCATAACATCACTCAATTTTTATATATACTAACATAAAATTATGTGAATTAATGGGAAAAGCAAATGTTTATATACGTGACTATCTGTACTAAGTTGGCTGATATTTGCCAATTGTTTATTAAAACTGATATCCGAATCAATCATTTTTCTCCATAGTATTATCGCTAGTGGTCTAAGTAAAAGGCATTTTGGCAAGTAATGCAAGCATCAAGGCTGCTATGCACATATTATTTGCCGTTAGGCAACGGTTAGCAGATCACCTGAGGAGAAGCATTTTTCTGATTTCCAAAATTCCCGTTGGTGTCTTTAACTGGAAGAAATAGACGCCACTACTGACATTCTTACCGATATTATCCTTTCCATCCCAAACTGCAATGTGAGTTCCTGATGACTTTTCTCCTTTGGAAAGCGTCCGCACTAATTGTCCCTGAATATTGTAAATGTCAATTTTAACATGAGCTTTCTGGGGAAGAGTGTATTTGATAGAAGTGGAGGCATTGAATGGGTTGGGATAGTTTCCCACAAGCTCGAACGCAGATGGAGCTGAGTGAGAATTTCTTTCATCAATTCCCGTAGAGGGTGAAATAAATGCCCCATAAACATCACCATCAGTGAAATCCTCATCAACTCTAGTAGTGATTGCGCAAAAACGATCAGGGGTGAAAGAGACCCCGGTAAGTAATGGAAATTTACCATCTAATGGAACAAATATGGTAAACTCGAGGTCTAACGGAGTACCAGAGATATTGAAGAATCTTCCTTTAGAACTTCCAGTTGATCCATCGAACCAGGTTATTAAATAGTTAGTTCCGTCAAAGGCTATTGTAGGAAACTGCTGATTTCCAGTCTCATCCGCTATGGCGATTCTCTCTGCAGCTGTACCGGCGGTAGTTACAAAGCGCCCATAAAGGTCCCATTCTTCGTTCTCCATTTCTTCATGAAAAACTATCAAATACCTTGAACCGTCAAAGCCAATAGATATTG
>Ga0208461_1004117_pt1 | contig 10392 bp, 17 predicted proteins | sample AD_JPNTR4_MetaG_FD_184448 | JGI IMG/M metagenome (GOLD analysis project Ga0208461, IMG submission 184448) | Active sludge microbial communities of municipal wastewater-treating anaerobic digesters from Japan - AD_JPNTR4_MetaG (SPAdes) (version 2) | ecosystem: Engineered > Bioreactor > Anaerobic... | reverse complement strand
GGGAAGTGAACCATCGTATACAGCTCCGGATCCTGTCAACAATCAAGCTATTACATTAACTTATCCAGAACAGCCTACAAATAACGTAACAAATGTTACGGCATCATACAGTGAAAACGCAGACGGTACCGCATTGGTTGAAGTCACGTTTGATTATGTGCAAGGAGAAAAACCAGCAACGCAATTTTTATGCTATGTCTTGCGTTCGTTTTCCACGCCTGGGAGCATTGACTACTACAATGATCAAGCTATTGCAAAGCCATACATTGCGGACGGCTCTTATAGTATTAAGTTTTCTGTACCTACACGTGCAGGATCAGCTCCAATACATTATAAAATTGGCGTTATTGCCGCAAATGGGGCAAAGCTACATGCTAGCGGAGCAGTTATCCCGACAGGTTGGAGTGATAAAGTTGTAACTGGTGGCATAACGTATGATTCAAATAATTACTGGGATTTAGATACTGGAGAATTTCGCTGCGGAAATGATAATAACTATATACACATAAAGCCAGGCGATGGTACGTTTGATGCAAAATTTGAGCGATTAAAAATACAGACAGAAGATGTATCTACTATTGGTAGGCTTAAAATATCCGATTTGTTTGATGTTAAACAATCCTCCGCAATAAATCCGCTATTATTAACAGCAAGCGGATCAGGAGAGGGTAAAATATCGATAGAAAAGTATAATGGTTTACTGTTTGATACAGAAGGAGCATATTCTGTAATATATAAAAACGGGACAAATGCCTTGTCATCACTATCGATTGGGTCTTTTAGTTATTTGGCACATATAAAAATAGAAGTACTACCTGACGGTAGAATTTTATTTTTATACCAACACACAGCATATACTAGTAGATTGTATTATGCTATTTATACAACAACATGGAGCGTATATTATATAGATATATCACCTGCAACATTTGCGATTCCCGATGTTTGCTATCTTGGAGATAATATAATAGTTGTTACATCAACACAGAGCAATAAATTATATTTTGTACATATTAGTACAAATACATTAATAGGAACGGTCGACACCGGTATAGCACATGATTATAGATTTTGTGTTGAATATCTATATGGTGATAAATATTTTTTGACTTATAGAGAATATAGTACAGGTTACCTTAAATCATGCATTTTTGATATAGGTACACATACAATAGATGAAACATATACAGTATATTCTGATACTGTATATTATCCATGCACAGTAAAAGCAAATGATGGGTATATATATATTTTTTATCGCGACGATGTAAGCGATACAGGCGGCAAGGTATACTTGCGAAAATATAGCATATCTCTTAAAACGTTAAGTAAACAGGAGCTTATAATATCATCAGCTCCGGTAAATTGGTTAGACGCAGATGTAAATAATAATTTAATTATTCTTGCATATTATTATAATACAAAACGCAGATTAAAGTATTATAGTTTAATAACAAAAACATGGAGTAGTGAGATTGATATTGTAACAGATAGTACAACATCTGCAGTAACTGCTGCATTGTATCCTAACACGAATAATGTATTATATGCTTATAATTACATAAATACTAGTATATACTATGTAGGGTTTAGAAAATATGAAATAAATAATTTGTATTATTATGAAAAGTTAGGCGCTGGTATAATCGAGACAGGCTCTAACAGCAATGGTACTTGGATTAAGTTTAGCGATGGGACAATGATACAAAGAGGTACAGCGACAGTGGAGCCAACCTATTATACAAATAATAAACCTATAGGTACTTATGGATGGTCTTATTACATGGTACAATTCGCTACAAACTTGTACATTACATTTCCTGCAAATTTTGTAGATAAAAATAACTATCAATTTCTTGCACTAGAAAATGGCGGTCAAACTGCACTTCCGTATGCAGTGAACTATAGTGCAAACAGTGTCTTATTTGGTTGTATTGCGCCAAACAATAATACACCTGTAACTTTCTCATGGATAGCAATCGGGAGGTGGAAGTAATGAAAATTAAATATAGTCCTGTAAAGTGGAATGAATACGCAAAAATAAATGCAGAGCAAGAAACGAGAATTAAGATATTGGATGAAAACACAATAGAAATAGATGTTAAAGAATATGAGTTTGATACAGAGTCTGTAGTGTGGGATGATATAGTTACACAAACAGATGGCGTAATCCTTGACGCACGACGAGACAATTCTGGTGAGTTATATATAACTGTTAGGCGATTTTATACAAATGATTGCGCTAGCTGGGATACTGGCAATTATCACGACGTGGAGGTTGGCAATGTTTCTTAAAGGTAAGACAAAACAAGAAAAAGAAAAAGAGGAATATATAAAAATAACATACGAAGAAATAGAAACGCTGAAAAAATATCTATCAGATACAGACTATGTAATAATAAAGTGCATAGAGATAAGCGCTGATCCAAAACTATTATATAGTGAGGTTATAAATAAACGGTCAATTGCTAGAAAGAAAATAAACACGCTTGAAGAAAAATTAAAAGGATTGGAAACATGATAAGCCAAAAAAATAATAGACTTTTGAAAGATATACAAGAGGTCGGCTGTTTATATCTATGCTTGGTAAGAATGTGCGAAATGTTATATAATTATGAGTACGAGATTGAACAGGTTAACGCTGTATGGGAGCTTGCTGTAAAACGGTGCAAAATCGTAAACAGAGAAATGAAAGATCCTGACAGCGTTATAAATATGTTGCGTGAAATTGCTCGCATTGAAAGCGATAAAAAAATTGTGCAGATAGGGCAAACGGTAAACGGTGTAACGCAATATTGGGGATGGGTTAAAGATGTATATAAAGAAAACGTGTACACCATGGCAATGGAAAAAACAAATGGTGTAATAGGAACGCATTTTATCCTTGTTAAATCTTATAAAGAGCCTATAATAACTTATGATTCATGGGATTTTACCAGAATTGGCGATCTTACAAATGCGCAAAGATTTATCTACTATGCTGTTATATAGGAGGCTATATGGTAAACTGGCAAATGTTAGTGTTAGGTGCATTTTGCGTAATAGGGTTTACGCAGTGGATTAAAAATTATATACCAGCAGCATGGAAAAAATGGGCTTTACCGATTGTGTCTATTGTTGCAGCTATTGCATGGTGCATATTGCCGCAATCGCTTAAAGATGCTGGCGCTGTACTGGCAATAGCTCAAATAGGTTATGAAAATATAATACAGATAATTGACAAGAAGCTTAAATCGTAGCATACTATGCCAATGACTAAGAGCGTTTTTTTACTTTCAGAGTATAGAAGGGAGCGGAGGCGACAACAGTGCCAGAACCTTAACGCAAAATTGCTTGAGGTGATGGACGCTATAGTAGAAGATTATCTGGCGCATGTGCAAATGAATCTAAACTTAGAGCGCATTGTGCATGAGACTATAAAAGCTGACGAAAAGGGGCGTAAATGAAATGGCAAAAAAGATTTTTATTATTCTTTTTATTTTTTTGGTTATATATTCTTTTACCGCAACGTTATATTGTATTAGCACAAGAAACAAGTACAGATCAGAGCTTGCCGACAGTGTCAGAACGATTACAGAGCTTACTGCAGAGCTTGGACGAGCTAGAACGCTTATCGACGCAACAAGCCTCGGACTTGAACGAGCTATCGGAAGAGCTGAAAAAATTAAAGACAGAGATAGCAGAATTAGAGAGCTTATTAGCGCAATCAAGACAGCAATCAGCGAGCTTATCGGATACATTGCAGAAGTGCAAGGAGAAGCTCCAGATAATTGAGAACCGCGTCATACTCTGGCAGATAGTATCAGGTGTAGAAGCTGGGGCTATAATTGCATTAATTATTTTGTATCTATTGAAATAAACAGGTGCGGGGAGCTTATGCCAGCTTAAAAAGCGGCTCGACCGCCGGTGCCAGAGACCGGAGCCTGTAAAAAAATAGCCACTGCATCCAGCAGTGGCTTTCTATAATAATGTTAGAAATGATTGACCTGTAAAAATGGATTACGACGTATTACGACAGGGCTAGTTTTTTAAGAATCTCATCCCTTTTGGATGCTAATTCGACTGCTTTATATATTGCTTTTTCGATTGACTCACCCCTGCCATAGAACACGTTTTCGTTAGTGTATACATAACACATATACTGTTCTATTGGTAGATCCTTGTCCACAAGGTCAATAGGATCGACCTCGCTGTAATAGATAGCTGTTAATAAGTATCCACCGATTTCGCAAACCTTTATTTCTTGGTTTGCATTGACTTTCAGCAGTTCGTTAAGATTAATGTTCATATCATTCTCCTTAAAAGTGTATATTATATATATACTACAATTGTTGACATTTGTCAATAGTTTTTTCAAAAAAATTTCATTTTTTTTTAATTTTTTGTATAAATTACAAATTTTTTGTGTTGACATATGTATATAATAGGTATATCCTTATCATTAAGGAGGTAGTTAGTAATGACAAAGTATGAATATTACGAACAAAAGAAGCAGCTTTGTTATGAAGCTGCAATGAGGGCGTCGCCAGATTTTTCTAAAATTTGGCAAACGCATGTCAAAAATTTAGACAAGATTCAAAAAAAAATGAGTCTGTCTGCTGCTAATGAGGAGGTTGTATTTGGAAATTGAAAAACTGATTGACTTATTACAAGACAGAAACCTGTCTAAAGTAGCCCGTGCTGTAGGATGCAGCAGGGCTACAATATCCGCATACAAACTGGGGAAATTTAGACCATCCGGCAAGATGATGGAAAAGCTCGAAAAATATTTTGAAGGGGGTAAATAAAAATGAATTATGAGAAATTGTTAAAATTGCAAGCGGCATTAAAGAATCCGCCGCTTGATGGTGTGGCAAAAATGGGGGCTTATAGTTATAAATATGCAACACTTCCGAGTATTTTAGACTATGTCCGTACAGTTGCTACAAGTTGCGGGCTTGTGGTGTTGCAGGACGTATCATGCTCCAACGGGACTGTGGGCGTGTGTACGATTATTGCAGACCCGGAAAGCAAAGAAAGGTTTGAATTAGGGCATATCGAGGCTGTAGTACCTGCAGAACAACGCATGAATGCCATACAGGCAATGGGCAGTGTTATAACTTATTTACGAAGATACAGCCTACTTGCAACGCTTGGGCTGGCAGGGGAAGAGGACACGGACACTGCAGAAATTCAGCCAGCTAAACAAGAGCAAGAACCAAAACATGAAACAAAAAAAACATACATAAATATTGATGAAGCAATAAAAAAACTTAACAATTGTAAAAATATAGAAGAGTTAAAAAACACATTTATTGTTTTACGTGAAAAAATAAATCCTGATGACATGGCAAAGTTTATCGAAGCAAAAGACCTTGCAAAGGCATCACTTGCTTTCGACGATGCGGCTGGCGAGGTAGTGCGAATAGGGAGGTTAAACAATGAAAATAACAAACAATCTTAATTTGCCAGCAGGTTTTGTCCGTGCTTGCAGTACAAACAAACACAATAAACCTGGTAGGTTGTCGGCAACAACTCTATTAAAGGGCATTAAAGAAATAATCCTCACAGAACGGCATTTTGATGAGATTGAGATTGATGTAGCAGATCAAATATGGGCTATCTGGGGTACTGCAGTGCACGCATTGCTAGAGCACGAAGGGGCTGACGAGGTAGCTGAAGAATACGTTGAATTGCCTATGTCCGGAATTACTATTACAGGCAGAATTGACAATTTCGATTTGCGTAAAGGTATTATAACAGACTACAAGACTGCTAGCACGTGGAAGGTAAAGTTTGCAGACTTTGATGACTGGAAAAAACAAGGATTGATCTATGCTATGCTATTAATAGAAAGTTGCTTTGAGGTAAAAAAATGCAGATTTGTAGCATTACTAAAAGACCATAGCAAGACAGATGCGGAGCGAGATGCTAGCTATCCGCAAAGCCCTGTTTTTATTTACGAGTTTAATATAACAGATGATGATATAAAATATATATCTGAATTCTGCGAAAACAAAATTAAAGATTATTTACGCTATAAAGATATAGCTGACGAATATATTCCTGAATGCACAGCTGAGGAGCGTTGGCAAAAGCCTGAAAAGTACGCAGTTATGAAATCGGGCAGGAAATCGGCAGTTAAGCTATTTGACGACAAGGAAAGCGCTGAAGCTCTTGCAGCAGAAGTAGGCGGATATGTAGAACATCGGCAATGCGATCCTGTTAAATGTAGAGGATACTGCAACGTCAAGCAGTGGTGCAGTTTCTGGAGGCAATATGCGGATACGGATAATTGACGAAAGCAGATACGAGCCTATTGACGAATATCCTGCACCTGGGACGTATTATTTAGATTCTGCTGAAAGTGGTACAAATGAACAAAATCGGTTGTTTCACGCGCTTTTAACAGAGTACTTTAATTCTGCCGCATTTTCGTACAATATAAAAACTTTTCAAGAGTTTAAGAACTATGTAAAGGCAAACATGGGTGCAGGTTATAAAAAGTTTGTATATGTAACAATAGAGGAAGGGAAGCCGTGCATACACGAATGCAAACATCGTGAAGATATACCAGCAGAAGCACATGCAGAATATGGAATACTAAAAAGCTGGGCAGAGTACACAAAGGAAGAGCGGATAAGAACGATAAAAACACTAATAGATGAAATGATATTTGTTGGCGTAAATACTGCAAGGTTTAATGAAATATTGAAGGAGGTTAGCAAATGAAAGTAACAGGATTTTGTAGGCTTGTTAGAGACAACAAGTTAGAGCAAAGCAAAAACGGAACGTATTACTGTAAAAATGCGATAGCGTGGAACGATGCAAAAAAACAAGGACATTTTCTTGATGTTATTGCATATAGCCATGTGGCACAGCAATTTGAAAAACTAAAAAAAGGCGCATATATAAAAATTGAATGCAATCTTGTACAAGATAAATGGGAGGTAAACGGGCAAAAACATAGCAAGCACTATGGTATAGTATTAAGTTTTGAGACATTCAAGAGCAATAATGATCCTGCTATACAGGATGATATACCATTCTGATATGACCGAACAAGAATTCTATGCACACCTTGAGCGGCTTATGCCGTTTGGTGTGTACGATAAAAACATATCTACATTATGCGACGAGCTTAATCTTACCGTACCAGAGGTCGCAAGATTTCTTACATGTATACAAAAGTATATGCTTAGGTTTTATTTCCCGCAAGATGATAAAGAAGGTGAAGTGTGGATAGAAAAAGCTTGACATAATTATATATGTATGCTATTTTGTATGTGTCAATGAACTGGTCAGATTGACAATAGTTTGTACGAGCTATAAATTATAAGAGGGTTTTAAGTGTCTAGTGGTGCGTACACACCATTAACCTGCCTGACCAGCAGGGGACACTTAAAGCCCTTTTTTTTATTCCAGGTGGAGAATATGAAAGAATTGACGAACAATGAAAAGCTGATGACAACAAAGGAAGTTGCAGATGTCTTAGGTGTTTCTACTAGAGTAATAAGCAAGCATGCAAACAGGCTTGGCATTACTAAAAATGGAATTAAAACATTTTATAATCAGGAACAAATAACAATGATAAAGCAGGCTATTGAAAAAAGCGGAAGAAATGACCTAGAACACGTGTGCAAGGTGTCTAATATCTCAACAGATTATGAAATGATGCAAAAGTTGAACGATTGTACTGTATGGCTAAAAAGCAAGATTGAGCAGCTTGGCAAGCAATTACAAGAAGAGCAGCGCAAAAATGCCATTTTGATGCACGTTTCAAAAACATACACAATAACAGAAATTGCCAAAGAAATAGGAATGAAATCAGCTATTGAACTTAATATTTGGCTTGCTGATAAGAAAATACAGTATAAGGTCAATGATACATGGGTTCCATATTCCGAATATGCTAATCTTGGCTATTTTGAAATAAAGCAAGAAGTACTAGAAAACGGTCATGTAATTTATAATAGAAGGGTAACACAAGAAGGGAGGGCATTTATTCTTGAGTTATCAAAAAATGGAGGCAAATAATGTCATTTATTATCGTACCAGAGGTTAAAGATTTATCATTATATGCGCAAGTTGTTTTGTTAAATCTTTGCAGCTATGCAAATAACAACACAAAAAAATGCTGGCCGTCACAGGAAACACTTGCCAAAAAGTGCGGAACTACTATCAAAAAAGTACGCGATGGTATAGTGGAACTTGAACAAAAAGGTTATATAACTACAAAAAAAACTAATCGGACAATGGTCTATACAATAACAATTCTGCTTACCGGACAGGTCGAAAATGACCTAGCAGACAACGTTAAAAATGCCTGCTCGGTCGAAAATGACCTATCCGGACAGGTCGAATTCGACCGACAAACTATACTTAGTGAACTAGATAAGAATTTACGCACGCAAAGCGTGCGTTTAGGACAGTCTGGAAAACAAAAGTCTTCGACTGTACAAGTAGAGAATATATTGAATGAAGAATATAAAAAACTAGAACAAGAAGGTAATAAGATAATAAAAATAGCTATACCTACTCAAAGAAAGATAATTAAAAATATATTGACATTCTTTGATAATGATATAAATTGGATAAAGGAATATATACATAAAGCACTAAACGATAGTTATGTAATAAAACAATGCTACTCCTGTTTGGCATTATTTAGCAGATCAACTATACAGAAGTATTTGAATGAAACGAAACCTAGAAAATATAGCGAGCCTGCGCCAAAGTACGAACAAAGTGAAACCGACAAAATGCTAGAGTCCATGACGCCGGAAGAGCGCGCAAAATGGATTGAAAACAAACTTAAAGAGTTTATGGAGGCAAAAAAATGAACACAGCAAAACTTGCTGAAACAAACGTTGAAGCGGAATACATATCATGTCTTATGCACAACAACGAATTGATTGGGCAGGCAAACGTTTTGCCGGAACAGCTCACAGGGCAAACACGAAAAATATACGTAGCAATTAAAAAATTGCACGATGAAGCACGACCTATAAAAGTTTTGACTGTATCCACCGAAAGTGGCGTTGATATAGAGTATATAAAAAATATTTACAAAACTGAAAGCGTAAAAACATTATTTAGAGAATACGAAAGTGTAATAAAAAATAAATATATAGCTAAAAAAAGTAAAGAACTAGCAGCAGAACTTTCTGGCGTGCAGTCTTTGGCGGATTATGAAGACATAATAAAACGAGCTGAAACGTATGCTGAAAGTGAAAACATAGAAATAGCTGACGCAAAGTCTATGATGAGAGAATATGAAGAAAGTATTAAAAATCGTATAAATACAGGAATAAGAAATCCTTTTGTAAACATGTCGGCTTATATTTCAAAGTTTTACGCAGGGCAATATGTAGTAATTGGTGGAAGGCCTTCAAAAGGTAAAAGCGCATTTATGTTATCTTTGCTTCGCAGACTGTCTTGTCATGTCGGTATTGTGTCTTTGGAAACTACGGTGGCAGAAATAGCGGCAAGGCTAATAGCCCAGCAGTCTCATATTGCACTTGATATTGTAGCAAATAGCGAAACGCAATTTATAGATCAGAGAGTCAAGGCAATGGCAGAGCTGTACGAAAAAGGGATATATGTTTATGATAAATCGAGCACATGGCGCAAGATACGTTCTGCAATGCGCAAAATGGTAAATAAATTTAACTGCAAAGTAATCGGAATTGATTATGTGCAGTTGGTAAATATGGGTAAAGGAAAAGATAGAACAGAAGCGCTAGGGGAGATGTCGCGTGAATGTAAAGAATTTGCACGACGAAACGAATGTACAGTTATCGCACTAGCGCAATTAGGACGGGGCGCTGATGAAGGAAGGCCAAAGTTGAAGGATTTACAATGGTCTAGTCAGCTGGAGCAGGATGCGGATGTCGTAATACTAATTCATGAAGATGATGGCAAGTTTAGTTTACAAATAGAAAAAAACAGGGATGGCAGAACTGGAGTTGTTGACATGACATTTAACAAGTTTTGCGTCGATTGGGAAGATAATGGGGTATACAGATGAAAAAGAAAACCGATAGAAAAAAACTAATTGAAAAACTTGACAAGATATTCTCTCTGTATATACGATTGCGTGATAATGGCGTATGCTACACATGCGGAAAGCGTGGCGATATAAAGCAAATGCAAGCTGGGCACTATATTAGCAGGTCATGTATGGCATTGCGCTGGCATGAGGCAAATGTGCATTGTCAGTGCTATAGTTGTAATGTGTGTAAGCACGGCGATCTTATAACATACCGTGAGAGACTTATTGACGAATTTGGTGAAGAATATATTATAGGAATGGAAAAAGAGAGACATACTACTGTAAAGTACAAAATTGAAGAATTGCAAGAGCTAATAGATATATATCAGGAAGAGCTTGACAAATTGCAATAGAAGAGC
>Ga0208461_1004112_pt1 | contig 10401 bp, 12 predicted proteins | sample AD_JPNTR4_MetaG_FD_184448 | JGI IMG/M metagenome (GOLD analysis project Ga0208461, IMG submission 184448) | Active sludge microbial communities of municipal wastewater-treating anaerobic digesters from Japan - AD_JPNTR4_MetaG (SPAdes) (version 2) | ecosystem: Engineered > Bioreactor > Anaerobic... | reverse complement strand
GATTACAACGAAACCCGGCCTCATAGTACGCTGGGATTTCTCACGCCAAAGGAATTTGCACAAAAAGAAGAAACTATGTTATTGAAAAACCCTAATGCGCAGTGGCACTATAACTGGGGGTAGTCCCCCACGACGCCAGAGACAATTAAGAGCATCCCCATAATAGCGGGTGCATCCAACCGCTGCCCAAAGTATAGCCAACCAACAAGCGTGATCAGGACTATGCCTACGCCGCCCCAGACAGCATATGCAATACCTACAGGAATTGTGCGAAGCGTCAAAGATAGGAAGAAGAACGAAGCGCCATAAGCAACAATCGTCAATAGAGACGGCCATAACTTACTGAAGCCGTCGCTGGCTTTGAGTCCTGACGTTCCAACCATTTCCGCAACAATCGCCACTAAAAGATAAATCCAACTCTTCATTCCATTTCCCTTCACATTCATTTTGCCCAACGAAAAAATCAGCCGGAGCGTTAGCGATCGTTTGTTAGGTGCTCTTATTTCTTGCCGACCCACGATTAATATGTTCATCCAGAGGCTCACTACAAAATCGAATAACATCTCCCGTTTCTAAGTCGGTAATTTTTTCGTAGTACCAAGGCGGAGTACGATCCCGGTCAATCCACCATTCTTTCTGAACAAACTTTCCTGTACCTTGATTCAATTCCTCTCCAATAATTTCGTCTAATCGGATTTTTTCTTTCCCTGTCAAAGAAGGGTCTTTGTGCTTAAACCGCCGCGATAAATGATCCTCAAGTTTGAGCTCATCCTGACAGAATATTTCCAGATAACGCCCAGTTGAGCCGCATTTGGGACAGGGTTTTCTATCTGACGCAGGTAGACTTGGCGGTTCATCGATTTCAACACGACATTTAGCGCATATACTCATTTGACACCTAACAGAGCCGCGACTGAGCCGTTCCTTGGAGTCGGTTCTAGTCGCTTGTTCGGCCGCCGCAGGCGGTTGAGCAAGCGACAATCAGGCGCGGCTCCGTTAGCCCGCCAGCGTATGCGGCGGGCGAACATTGTTTATACGGATCGGTGCTAATATTGCAAACGCCGACAGCTTGGTCGGCCTAATACGCCTGATAAGATGATTAATGTTTTTTATTTAATACATTAATGTCACTGAGCTATCAACCAATTTTTTTATTTTCCACTTGGGATATTATCCGGATCCGCATAATATCCCAACTGATTTACTAGTGATTATTCACTAATTTTCAAATCCACTATACAGATTACTATTTGAAAAGTTTGAAATATTATTAGAGTTGTATTTTCAACGTTTCAGGAAGCAAAAATTGCATTTGCCACCTACAAAGGGTGCGTGGAGGCACGTTATCTACACTGAGCATTACGGATCGAAAGAGAGTAACGAAAAAATCAGCCGGAGCCTATCGATCGGTTGGATTGCCGGATTGGGCTATCCTTCCTCCCTGCTTTTGTCCCTTGTCAAGGGCTGACCCCGTTTCTCCCCTGCAAACGATCGCGCACTTCCCGAAGAGTGTTGACAAAATTCTGAGGATGGCGCCGGTCTCCACTCCGCGCTTCCAACAGAGCGAATCGGACAGCCTCCCGAAGTTCGGGTTTGGATATTCTGCCCCAACGGTTCAAGTCTTCAGCGGGATCAGTCTTATGTTCATCAGGATTGTCCTTGAACCAATCTAGGTGAGAACGGTAGGGGTGGGGTTGTCTCTCCAAGAGTTTCAGGTACGCGTTAAAACAATCCTTCGAAAGCTGCTCACATGCTAGCCCACCGTAGTACTGCGCAAGACTTTCCACGGTAATCAACGAACAAGATGCGAATGCATCCGTATCCCATCGTTTCCCTCCGGCGTCCGCACCCAGATGTGTGTATGCGTGCGCCCACTCATGCGCGGCCACCACCGCAGTCATGGACTCGGGCGAAACACCGAATTTGTATGAAAACAGACCGATGACCAGCCAATAGAGATGGATTTCGGCATGATGGAAGAAATACGCTCCAAGAACATCTTGGTCGATCTTTACTATGAATTCTACAATATCATTGTCTAGCCCCGGAACACTGAATAGATTCAGCAACCTCCGAACATAATCAAGTGCCTTGCGCATCTCCTCCGGTGTCAAATGCGGATCAGTTACAAGTCTATTAAGTGGTTCGAGTGACTTTCCCAAATACTCAAGGCCGGTTTCAGCATTTAGAAGACTTGTCTTGTCGATGAATATCCTTGGCAAGGGGGGTATTGGCCGCCCCATAAGCCTCTTTCTTACGACAACGGGCAATCCAGGCACCACTTTTACCTTGATCGACGCCTTACCTGAGGAGTCGGAAAGCCTTAGCGCTGTTTCATTGCGTAGCGAGGCCTGAATTTTTGTCTTATAGTCCTTTGCTGCTTTCTCGATACGCAACTTTATATCAGGATCCTGCTCAAGAAGAAGAGATTCTAGTCCCCTCTCAATATCCCCACCGTGCTCCTCGAAAATATCGCCTGGATTTCCTGAATAGTAACCTTCCCCGAAAAGCATATTGTCCATTCCCATCAGTTGTTCCTCAACATTTCCAATCAGCCACCCTGAAGAGTACGTGCAGTTTCATTGTCGTTGATCTGTTTCCGCCGAACGAAAAAATCACCCGGAGCGAAGCGATCGGGTGTATTGATTTTGTTAGGCTAAAGTAAAATATAATCACACATTTATATTATTTTTCAAACACCAGTCTCTGATCTTATTATATTCAGCATCATCAATTATATTTGTCTGCTTCTCGTTGGGGAATATGCCATTATCAATTTCATTTTGATATTGCCGAATTGTTTTAATCATTAATTCTCTTACATTGATATATACTGGGGAATGTTTGAATTTTCTTTCATTAATTCCAAGTAAATCATATATTATTAAAACTTGGCCGTCACAATACTTTCCTGCTCCAATACCAATCGTAGGCATAGATACGTTCTCTGTAATGATTTTGGATATTTTTCCGGGAATTTTTTCTAGTATTATTAAATCTGCTCCGGTTTTATCTAATGACATTGCACCATTTAATAATTCAATTGCTTCAGAGAATAACTTACCTTTTGCAATTTTACCTTGCATCATTCTTGCCTGATCATGTTGAGGATTTAATCCTATATGGCACATAACGTTGATTTTATTTTCCTTCAATGAAACAAGGACATCTTTCTTAATGCTCTCAAATTTAACAGCATCTGCTCCCAGGTCGATTAGTTTTTTTGCATTTTTAACTGCCTCTTCAGGGGTCTCATAAGTTTTATACGGCAGATCAACAACGAGAAAAATATCTTTCTTGGCTCGGCAAACAGCTTTTGTGTGATGAATCATATCATCAAGTGTAACTTCCGTTTCATTTTGATAACCTAACACATTTGTTCCTACACTGTCTCCCAGGATTATCATGTCGATATCTGCTTCTTCTAATATCTTGGTCGTGGGATAATCATATGATGTTAATACTTTAATTTTTTGATTATTCTTTTTTTTCTCCTTCAAGTATTCCAAGGTTTTTTTCATCAACGTTCTCCTGATTAAAACATAAAAAATTATTTACTTACTTTCTACCCCTGCCTGCACCCTAACGGAGCCGCGACTGAGCCGTTCCTTGGAGTCGGTTCTAGTCGCTTGTTCGGCCGCCGCAGGCGGTTGAACAAGCGACAATCAGGCGCGGCTCCGTTCGCCCGCCAGCGTATGCGGCAGGCGAACATACGGCTCACTGGGAGCCTGCTTTTCCGGCGATCTAGTGCAGCCGATGGTTATATGGTTTCAAGTACGTGCTGATACAATAGCTCATAGATCGATTTAGGACCATGGCCGAGTAGCATTCTGCTTTGAGACCCTGTCTGAAAGAAGCTGACTCCGGCCACTTTCGTATCTTCAGAAAGGTTGGCCACGACAAATTTCTCAAACTTTTCGTCACAAGCCCATCTTGTCCACCATATTCCGCCGCCGCTCATACCAGAAAAATCCTTTGGTATATCTAGATTTGCGGGGATATCTAAATTCATGACAAAGTAATCCCAACCAGCTTCTTCAAACTGCTTTGACACTCCCGTACCATAGACAAATGACGATACTTTCTTTCGTTTAACATCCAGCAATTCGTCTGGATTTCCAAAGATTGTCCAATAACCCTCCGCCATGTCCGGTAAATATGACTTGGCGGCGACACGCTTATCAAGATTGAAGAACGCCTTTCCTTTCGCTTCTAAGTCGCTTGCGTATTTGTCCGGAAGTCTTACGAAGCCAATGTCGGGGACACGAACGCGAAATTCCTTCAGATCACCAGTAGCTTGCGGAATGGCGGGGGTCAGGTATTTCGTCTCAAAAGTGTAGTTGTCCCTGCCAACGAGCGTAAGCAGGAATTCATGTTTTCTCGCCTCTTCCCAAACATGCCTTGCCGTTATTACTCCATTGAATCCGTTAATCTGTGCCAGAGTCCCTGAGCAAGGAATAACCTGCGGGCAGTCATCATCATGCATCAACATCGTGACGGAGAAATTCCTCTGATGGTCATGAATTTCTTTTGTGAACGAGTGAGGCAACCCACTAATCAGGACCGAGTGTTTTCTTTCAGTCATTCATTTTTACCATATAACGGAACCGCGACTGAGCCGTTCCTTGGAATCGGTTCTAGTCGCTTGTTCGGCCGCCGTAGGCGGTTGAGCAAGCGACAATCAGGCGCGGCTCCGTTAGCCCGCCAGCGTATGCGGCGGGCTAACAATGTTTATACGGATCGGTGCTAATATTGCAAACGCCGACAGCTCTGTCAGCCTAACACCTCTCTATAAAATCTGTGTTTTTTAACTTAATAGCTTAATATTAAACAATAATCAACCTGTTTCATTTTTTTCGTGGAATATTATCTGGATCGGTATAATATCCCAACTCATTTGCTGGAGATTATATATTTCACCCATAACATTGAATGCTGATTGAAAGGTTGAATATTTACAGTAATTGACGTTTTAAGGATTACAGGAAGTACGCATTATCCGGATGAACCCAAATTAGTATAAACAAAGTTCAATACCATAGGGGGTGCTCAAAATCTCTAGGTGTCGTTGGCCTGAAACCGGCGGCTCAGTCACGCGCGAGTTTTTCAGAAATTGGACGAGGGGGGGGCGTTGCGGCGCGTCACGGTTATTAACAAAACTTAACATACAGGAGCTTTTATTTTTTGTCTGCTTACGAGCATGCGCGTATTACTCCCATAATTTATCAACTCTCAAGTGAAAAATCCTTGTGTGCTTACTAAAAGGGGTATCAAAGGGGTATAAAAAGGGTAACGTGGCGTTAAGGGACTACCTATAGCGATAGTAGAAATGCAATCTGTCTAATAGATGTTTGCAAAATCTAACATTAAACGAAGAATTCGGGTTTCAATCCACGCGCCCATGCGGGGCGCGACTCCAGTTAAGTAGTGGGTCTGTGTTTCATGTCTTTGTTTCAATCCACGCGCCCATGCGGGGCGCGACTTCCGGGAGACGAGAGAGGCCGCGCGTCGATTTTGTTTCAATCCACGCGCCCATGCGGGGCGCGACATCGAAAAACAGATTGCGTCGCAATCTCTTCGTGTTTCAATCCACGCGCCCATGCGGGGCGCGACCAGTGGGGCGCGAAGGTTGGGACAAGCAAAATATTGTTTCAATCCACGCGCCCATGCGGGGCGCGACGCGTTATTCAATACGATGATGCAAATCCACCGCGTTTCAATCCACGCGCCCATGCGGGGCGCGACCGTTTAATCCTTGAGCGTTTGCGACAGGACGAAAACGTTTCAATCCACGCGCCCATGCGGGGCGCGACGCATCCATGCCGGCCCAAAAAAAGGAGGAGATTATGTTTCAATCCACGCGCCCATGCGGGGCGCGACATCCGTTTATGGCGCGGATAACGCCATTGTGTTTGTTTCAATCCACGCGCCCATGCGGGGCGCGACTATCTTCGGCGTGCTGGAAGGTTTTAGCGCGTTGACCGTTTCAATCCACGCGCCCATGCGGGGCGCGACGGCGAAATGATGCGCACCGCGCCCTCGCCCGACGTGTTTCAATCCACGCGCCCATGCGGGGCGCGACGGCCGGCATTGTTTCGGGTTATTTTAACGATCCGGTTTCAATCCACGCGCCCATGCGGGGCGCGACAGTCAGGAGGCCTGAAAATGTTTCTTACGGAAGAAGTTTCAATCCACGCGCCCATGCGGGGCGCGACTAAAGGCGAAGTAGCATAAGTCAGGGCGTTAAGTTTCAATCCACGCGCCCATGCGGGGCGCGACATGTTATGGAGAAAGAAATTACGTTTCCCTGTTTGTTTCAATCCACGCGCCCATGCGGGGCGCGACGGTTTTACCGCTGCCGACTTCGCCGATCACCGCGAGTTTCAATCCACGCGCCCATGCGGGGCGCGACTTTTTAATAAGTTCGTCTTTGGGACGCATGGCGCGTTTCAATCCACGCGCCCATGCGGGGCGCGACGGCGTACGACCATGACGCGCTGGCCGGCGGCCTGTGTTTCAATCCACGCGCCCATGCGGGGCGCGACGGGTTTGGGGTCTTTGTGGTCAAATCATCGCTCGCGTTTCAATCCACGCGCCCATGCGGGGCGCGACACTACGCGGAGATGAGCCTCTGCGCGGTGGAGATGGTTTCAATCCACGCGCCCATGCGGGGCGCGACGCGGCAATTATCCCCGATAAATCCTACGCCCTGGTTTCAATCCACGCGCCCATGCGGGGCGCGACATGTTGCCGGCGCGCATAAGAAAAAGAAAGTTAATGTTTCAATCCACGCGCCCATGCGGGGCGCGACCCCGGAGCGTAGCGGTCGGGTGGAGCGACTGGTTAGTTTCAATCCACGCGCCCATGCGGGGCGCGACTTTTTAATAAGTTCGTCTTTGGGACGCATGGCGCGTTTCAATCCACGCGCCCATGCGGGGCGCGACCGTCCGCGCCCGCGCGCCGCCACGTCACCAAAACCGTTTCAATCCACGCGCCCATGCGGGGCGCGACACGCCGCCCTGGCGCGGCCTGTGCTACGCCGTCTTGTTTCAATCCACGCGCCCATGCGGGGCGCGACAGACGACCAGTTTTTCGTACGGAGACTGGTCGCGGTTTCAATCCACGCGCCCATGCGGGGCGCGACCGGGCTGTGACGGCCGCCCCGAAACCTGCAGAGACGTTTCAATCCACGCGCCCATGCGGGGCGCGACTGGGTAGCCGACCAGGCCGTTGTTAAGGTTTATGAGTTTCAATCCACGCGCCCATGCGGGGCGCGACAATGACAACCTTTTTCCAATCCCTGTCAACAAGTTTCAATCCACGCGCCCATGCGGGGCGCGACCCGTTTTATTGATGATACCCAGCGCCGTCGTCTCGTTTCAATCCACGCGCCCATGCGGGGCGCGACGTCGGATTCTACCGGATCGTTGCGGGAGGTTTCGGTTTCAATCCACGCGCCCATGCGGGGCGCGACTTTTTTGCCGCCGCAATGTTTTTTTCGTACTGCTGTTTCAATCCACGCGCCCATGCGGGGCGCGACCTCATCCTCCGCCGTCGGCGCGGCGGCCAGCACCAGTTTCAATCCACGCGCCCATGCGGGGCGCGACCTCGTCCAGCAGGTTGTTTAGCTCGGTCTGGCCCAGTTTCAATCCACGCGCCCATGCGGGGCGCGACCGCGATTAACGATAAGGTTCATCGTCGCTCGGCTGTTTCAATCCACGCGCCCATGCGGGGCGCGACCTGATAGCGCCAGCGCGGCACGGCCATCCGCAGGGCGTTTCAATCCACGCGCCCATGCGGGGCGCGACGGCCATTTTTTTCATCGCGTTAAAAGTTTTCTCGTGTTTCAATCCACGCGCCCATGCGGGGCGCGACCTTCGGTCATCGTGTAGCCCAAATCATCCAGCAAGTTTCAATCCACGCGCCCATGCGGGGCGCGACAAACGGGTTTCCCCGCGTGCACGATAGCAATATCGTTTCAATCCACGCGCCCATGCGGGGCGCGACTGACGCGCACGCAGTCGCTGGAGATTGACGCGCAGGTTTCAATCCACGCGCCCATGCGGGGCGCGACGTTTAACGCCGGGCACGGCCAGCAGGCGTTCCCTGGGTTTCAATCCACGCGCCCATGCGGGGCGCGACGACATAATCACCCACATCACCGTCACCACCGCCATGTTTCAATCCACGCGCCCATGCGGGGCGCGACATGGATCTGAGCGAGCAGTCGCCCAAGCGGACGCTGGTTTCAATCCACGCGCCCATGCGGGGCGCGACTTCTAACCGGAAATTCAAAGGCTAATGGATAACCAGTTTCAATCCACGCGCCCATGCGGGGCGCGACAATCTTCACCGGTGTTTTTACCAACATGAGCGAGTAGTTTCAATCCACGCGCCCATGCGGGGCGCGACGTCAAGTTCTTCATCCGCGCCATAACTTGAGGCCGTTTCAATCCACGCGCCCATGCGGGGCGCGACCTGTAAATCCCGCTGAAGATAAGAGCGCAATATCCGTTTCAATCCACGCGCCCATGCGGGGCGCGACCATAAACATTTTGTTTATCAAAGCAAGCATTGACTGTTTCAATCCACGCGCCCATGCGGGGCGCGACACTGTAAATCCCGCTGAAGATAAGAGCGCAATATCTGTTTCAATCCACGCGCCCATGCGGGGCGCGACTTCGCCAATGTATCAAAATCATACCGCCCAAAATTAGTTTCAATCCACGCGCCCATGCGGGGCGCGACGCCCTTAGCGTTTAGCCACGTAGCCGGATAAGGTATGTTTCAATCCACGCGCCCATGCGGGGCGCGACCGCTTATCACCGTGCCGGCCACGCAGTTCATCGCCCGTTTCAATCCACGCGCCCATGCGGGGCGCGACTCAAAATGATGCTTTTAGTTATCCATTAGCCTTTGTTTCAATCCACGCGCCCATGCGGGGCGCGACGATGAGCCATCTTGCGTATCTTGCCGAGCCGCCTGGGGTTTCAATCCACGCGCCCATGCGGGGCGCGACTTTGCTCAATGAACTTGATTCCGGCGCGGTTACTGTTTCAATCCACGCGCCCATGCGGGGCGCGACATCATCCAGCAGAACATGCGCGGCCGCTCGTTGCCGTTTCAATCCACGCGCCCATGCGGGGCGCGACGACAGCGGGATGCTGATTTTACTTTCGGCGGCGGGTTTCAATCCACGCGCCCATGCGGGGCGCGACGCGTCTTCTGACCGCTTGCGGCTTGGGCGGTAAGTTTCAATCCACGCGCCCATGCGGGGCGCGACCTGGGCGTTGGCGATGAGCGCCGTCTGCATAATCCCGTTTCAATCCACGCGCCCATGCGGGGCGCGACCAACCAAGCAGAACGCCATTAGCAGGGCTTTTTCGGTTTCAATCCACGCGCCCATGCGGGGCGCGACTCGTCTTGATCAGGAGTATGCTAGAATCTATGGTATGTTTCAATCCACGCGCCCATGCGGGGCGCGACTAGATTCTATCCGAGATGAATTACAATATATAAGTTTCAATCCACGCGCCCATGCGGGGCGCGACGGTCAGGAAAGCGATTGTGTGATAATGATACAGAGTTTCAATCCACGCGCCCATGCGGGGCGCGACCAAAAACAAGTGTATTTCTTTATGGTCATCTGATGTTTCAATCCACGCGCCCATGCGGGGCGCGACCTCAATGCCGCTAACCCTTTTAAACATTGCGATTGAGTTTCAATCCACGCGCCCATGCGGGGCGCGACCAAGTAAAACTTTTAGGTAGTTTTTTGTAAAGCTGTTTCAATCCACGCGCCCATGCGGGGCGCGACCGAATAAAAAATGATATTCTTATGCCAAGTCAAGTTTCAATCCACGCGCCCATGCGGGGCGCGACGCATTTCTAATCTGGGTGCAATTTCAATGATTAGGTTTCAATCCACGCGCCCATGCGGGGCGCGACTTGCTATCGCTTTTGCTTTAGCATTTGCTTTAGCGTTTCAATCCACGCGCCCATGCGGGGCGCGACACAGTACTTTACTCGACAGGACCTTACCAATACAGTTTCAATCCACGCGCCCATGCGGGGCGCGACAGCCGCCGGAAAGACAAGATGCAAAGAGTGTGCGGGTTTCAATCCACGCGCCCATGCGGGGCGCGACATGCAATGGACGGCAGACGAGGATAAATACCTAGTTTCAATCCACGCGCCCATGCGGGGCGCGACTCAGAATTACTTGATGATGAAAACGTAGTTTGTATGTTTCAATCCACGCGCCCATGCGGGGCGCGACAAGATATAATCCAAGTGAAATGACGCTTATCGTAGTTTCAATCCACGCGCCCATGCGGGGCGCGACATTATAACCGGAAATTCCGTCAATAAACAATTTGTGTTTCAATCCACGCGCCCATG
>Ga0208461_1004104_pt1 | contig 10411 bp, 7 predicted proteins | sample AD_JPNTR4_MetaG_FD_184448 | JGI IMG/M metagenome (GOLD analysis project Ga0208461, IMG submission 184448) | Active sludge microbial communities of municipal wastewater-treating anaerobic digesters from Japan - AD_JPNTR4_MetaG (SPAdes) (version 2) | ecosystem: Engineered > Bioreactor > Anaerobic >... | reverse complement strand
TTCCAAACTAAGTTTCAAAACCTCTTGGATACCTCCTTCTTTTTGGCTGATTGAATCCAAAATTTTACTAACTTGCTCTCGTGTAAAGTGTAGTTGTTCCATAGTCTTTTCTATTTTTAGTTTTTTTTCTCTAATTTAAGAACTAACTCACTTTACACACTTTTTGGGACAGTATCACATAAAACAATTTTTTATGTTAAAATATTATTTGCTATGTAATAGTTGAACTTCCCATGGTTTTACCATGAAGCGCTTTTATGATTTCTGAACATAACATGGAAAAGTCAGACAAATTCCTGCAATAAGGAACAGCCCGTTGTTTTTATGTATGGGGAAAAAGATATTTACCGACTACTCCAATCGAACCACGGTAATACCATCACCACCCAACTCGACGTGTTCATCGGAAAATTCAATAACGCTCGGCTGTGTTTTCAAATAATCACGAATAACGCTCCGTAAAACACCATTTCCACGCCCATGAAGAATTTTCACTTCTTTCACACCAAACATCAAAGCATTATCGATTAATTCACTAACAATCATTAGAGCTTCATCGGGATAATGACCACGAACGTCAATGTGGGGCTTAAATGAAAGTCGTTTTTTGGAAAGCTCTCGCGTATATTCCATGGATTTTGCCTGTCGTAATGCTTTTCTCGCCTCCTGAGCGGGAACGGGTGAAAGTTTTTTAGGATCTACGGTTGTGATAAATTGACCGAAGGCCACCACCGCAGTTTTTTCAGAAATCTCAACAATCTGTCCGATAGTAGTTTGACCCTCGAGTCTCACGTAATCACTTTTTTCAAGTGGCTTTTGTTCTTGTTCGGGTTGTGCCGATTCCACCGATAACTGATGTTTTGATGCCACTTTCTTGGCCCCGCTTAAACGTCGTGAGATAGAATCTTCGTCACTTTCAGGCAAATTGCTGAAAGTGTTTTTAAGATCTTGTAGCTTCTCTTTGACTTCTTTAATTTTATCTTTGCTGGCTTGTGCTTCTCGTAATTCTCGTATCAGATTTTCAATCTGTCGATTAGCCTCTTTCAGGCGTTGTTCGAACTCCTGCCTTGCTTTTTCGGTAATCTCTTTTTTGAGTTGTTTTGCTTCCTCCAGATAAGTGATTTGTTTTTGAAGAAGCTCTTCCAGTTGTTTTTGCTCCAGGCGGATTTTATCTCGTTTTTCCTCCCAATATTTCTTATCGCGCTGAATTTCTCTAAGATGTTTGTCGAAATTGGCATGTTGTTCTCCGGCTCGCTGTTTGGCATCGTTGATTATTTCAACCGGCAATCCAATTTTATGCGCAATTTCAATAGCAAACGACCCTCCGGGCTTTCCTTGTTCCAAGCGAAACGTTGGCTCAATCCGTCGCATATCGAACATCATGGCAGCATTCACAACACCCGGAGTTTGGGATGCGTAGTGTTTTAAATTACTGTAATGAGTGGTGACTACCCCAAAAACTCTTTGATTGTTTAATTGATGCAACACAGCCTCTGCAATGGCTCCACCAATCACCGGTTCAGTCCCGCTTCCAAATTCATCAATCAATATCAGCGATTTTTCATCACCGTATCGCAACATAGTTTTCATGTGCTGCAGATGAGAACTGTAGGTCGATAAATCATTTTCAATACTTTGATCATCGCCAATATCTACAAAGATATTCCGAAATACTCCTAACGATGAATCGGGTTGAGCAGGTAACAGCATTCCGCATTGTAACATGTATTGCAGCAATCCCACTGTTTTCATCGCCACCGATTTGCCTCCGGCATTCGGGCCACTGATTAGCATGATCCGTTGATTTTCGGTTAACGAGAGCGTAAGTGGTACCACTGTTTTTCCTTCACGCTTAAGGGAAAACCACAGCAAAGGATTTTTTGCCTCTATTAATCGAATCACGGGCAAATTTGCCACCTCTACCGCATTGGCCTCCATATCGTTGGCCAATTTTGCTTTAGCTCGGGTGAAATCAAAAAAGCCCATTTCCTGATAAGTTTCGATTAAATCGGCTATATAGGGACGCACTTCATCGGCAAAAGCTATCAGAATTCGTCGTATCTCGCGTTTTTCCTCAGCCTGATATTCCTTGATGGTGTTATTGAGCTCAACGGCTTCCACCGGTTCAATGAATACGGTTTTTCCCGTGGTCGATTCATCGTGAACAATACCTTTGATTTGCCGTTTAAATGGCGCTAACACCGGAATCATCAAGCGTCCATCGCGGATTACGGGCAAAGATTCTTTTTCTGTCCATCCCGACGATTGTATCGATTTAAAAATTTGGTGAACAACTTTTGAAACTTGATCTTGCTTTTGCTGAATTGTTCTACGGATGCGCTGCAGTTCGGTAGAAGCATTATCGCGAATTGTGACAGTTTTATCCACAATCCTATCGGCTTCGGCGTAAACAATTTCATGAAACTGAAGGCGGTCGGCTGTTTCTGAAAGTTTTGGATATCGTTGACGACGTTCTTTGTTTGAGAAAAAACGAATAATCTCACGAATGGTTCCCAGCGACATTTTCAGTTGAAAAACTTCTTCGGGCTGCAAATAGGTTCCCGCCGGACGAATCCGATTTAACACAGGGCGCAAATCATAATAATGCTCGTCAGGGAATTCCTCTCCCATGCGTAAAAGTTGTAAAAATTCTGCCGTTGACTGTTGTGCTTCGCGGATGGATTCAGGATTAACCATAAACCGCATTGCTGCCACACAATCTCTACCTTGAGGACTAAGACAATGCTCAAACAAACGCTGTCTTAACGCGTCGAAACCGAGTTTTTTTTCTATATCATCGGGATATAACACCAGATTCGAAGATTAACAAAACCACTTATTGTTTTTACTTCATTTAGTAGAAGAGATGAAAAAAACCGCGCCTAGAGTGCTCCACACCATCATAACCAATAGCATGAATTACGTAAAAATAAACTCCCGGTGACACCTTGGGTCCCTTTCCGTTTCTACGACCATCCCAGCCTTCCCATCCATCATCATCGCCATCGTATTCATACACTTTCTCACCATTGCGGTTATAGATAAACACCTGCATCCGTTCAATAGAGCGCGTGCCTTTACCTGAAACGCCGTTTTTTGCATCGGCCTCCGAAATGGTATTAAAAGTGAACAAATCGTTGATGTTATCGCCCGATGGAGTGAAAACATTGGGCAGGGAGCCTAGCTCACTTTTTTGCACGGTAATATAATTTTCAGCCGTTTTTTCGTCAATGCAAGCTTTTTCAACCGTCCCTACAAAAAAGGTTCGTCCCTTTGCAATAAGCTTAACCGTATAACTTCCGGCATCGCGATATTCAATGGAGTCGGGCGGAATCAGCGAAAAATATCGCTTCCAAATGGTATCGTTTGACGACAGAATCGTTTCTGTCCGATTCCAGAATTGCCATTCATACTCCACTGCATTTTTACTACGATTCTTAAATTGAACTCGCAAAGGAGCTTGTCCGCGAATATTCATCTGCGATTCTTCAAAATCGTTGCCGCCGATGGATGCCACAAAGTTAGCCTCTACACTGATTGCCTGATAAAATAAAGTGTCGCGAACAGTGTGGCCAAGACTGTCGGAAACTTCAACCACAATGCGGTAAAGCTCCGATTCCCGTGGAATGGGTTGAACTCTTGGAGAATAAACAGGAAGAAAGGTTCGTTGAACTGTGTCGGGCAACCATGCATCAAAATCGGTATTCTTGTAAGCTATACTCCAGTTATATGTAACCGGATTCAATAAACGTTCCTGAACCGGCGGAGTTATATGTCGATTGTAATATCTAAATTCTCCTGTGGTGGAGATGCCTCGAATTTTTAGCTCATCGCAATCGGGCTGATAATACAAATTGGAAATCATGTTGTCGGCAATGAGTAAGAAATAAACCGAGGTATCGCGGACAGAATTGGTAATATGCAACTTGTAATTGCCATTCTGCGTTGTAACCATTTCAGAGAAAAAAGCGTTAGTTTCTGTTTTTATTGTATCCCAAAATCCCTGTGTATAAGGATTTAATCTCAACCACACAAAATCGGAAGCGATGTTCTCAAAGTCTCTTCCTTTGACTCGCATATCAACATTCCATCCATTGGGTTTCGGACCATAAAAAATATAAATAGTGTCTTGGAGCGTTGACCCTGTATATTGCGTCAATATTTTTTTATTAGAATTTATCTCAAGTATTTGGGCCGAAAGCCGACTGCAAATTGTCATGAGAAGCAAAAGGCAGAATAGGTTTTTATGAATCATAATCAAACGCTCAGCTAATTTCCCAAATAACGTTAATGCCGCAAAGATAGTACTTTTTGGTTTGACAGAATAAAAAAAGTCGTCTGATATAGCTTAAAAACATTGGTTTTGTAAGTATTTTCCTCGGGTGTATGGGTGTTCAACCGAGGTTTATCAAAACAGCTTATCAGACGACCTGAGGTTTTCTCGCGATCGATTATTTGATTATGGCATCTATCTCTGCTTTTATCTCTTCTGCGGTTTCGCTGTCAATTAATATCCTGCCGCAGTATTCGCAGTCGATCAACTTTTTGTGATGACGTATTTCAACCATTCTTTGAGGTGGAATAAGATTAAAACATCCACCGCACGAGTTTCTGTCAAAGGTAACTACGGCTAGTTTATTGCGTGAGTTATTACGAATTCGCGTGTATGCCTTGTATAGTCTTTCCTCAATAGTGAGAACCACTTTTTCGCGCAGTTGGTTCAGTTTATCTTCTTCGGTTTTTGTTTCAGCAATGATAGAATTCAAATCGGCACGTTTGTGTTCCAAATCTACATTCTTGCCTTTTAAAACGGCCATGGTTCTTTCCAATATCTCTTTATTTTTCTTAATCATTGCCGTGAACTCATTAATGGCTTTTTCGTAGCTCATTATTTCCAATCGTTGATATTCAATTTCTTTCTCGATGGATTCATATTCACGATTGTTTCGAACGGTCATGCGTTGCTCTTCGTATTTTGAAATAATGGCGTTAGCGTTCTGAATCTCGGTCTTTTTTATCGCGATTTCGTTTTCAAGTGCTTTAATATCCGATTTGATTTTGTTAATGCGGGTTTCCAGACCGGCCACCTCATCTTCGAGGTCCTGAACTTCCAGAGGAAGCTCACCTCTCATGGTTTCGATCTTGAAAATGGCGTTATCGATGCACTGTAAACGATATATATTTTTTAGTTTCTCGGTTACAGTTTCAACTACAGCAGATTTTTTTTCGTTGGTTGTCATAGTATTACCGGTAATTTATTGGATTAGAACCTTTTTTTGAAATTGAGACCGCAAAGTTAGGGAATTTTTTTGAAAGAATATCGTAAAATATTTGCATCGAAATTTTTTCACTCTCAAAATGTCCCACATCAATCATAAAAATGTCATCGCCATAATCAACATAGTTATGATATTTTAAATCGCCTGTAACTATGGCATCGGCACCTTGTTGAATGGCTTCCTGAATTAACCCCGAACCGCTTCCTCCAACCACAGCGACTTTTCCAATAGAACGTCCGGTTATTTTTCCAAACCTTAAATGTTGAATTTGCAACTGTTTCTGAACATAATTCAGCAACTCATGTTCGTCCATCAGTTTTGGCAAAATTCCGATTCTGCCCAATCCAACAGTTTGCATATCATTTTCAAGAGGATAAACATCATAGGCTACCTCTTCATAGGGATGAGCTTTTATCATGCTTTCAATGGCCTTCCGCAGATTCCTGCGCTCCACAATGGTCTCGATTCTTACTTCCTGCTCAAAATGTAGTGCCCCTCGCTCTCCCACAAAAGGATTGGAGTGTTCGTTTCCACGAAATGTTCCACGTCCGGAAATATTAAAACTGCAACTATCGTAATTCCCAATATTTCCGCATCCTTTTTCAAACATGGCATTTCTGACCACGTCAACATGGCTTTCGGGAACAAACACCACAAATTTCATCAATTGTTGGCGAAGTGGTCGAAGAACACTTACTTTGGTTAAATTCAATGTTTCTGCAAAATAATGATTGATTCCATTTTGCAAAGAATCCAGGTTTGTGTGTGCTGAAAATAAAGCGATATTGTGCCGAATGAGTCTTTTAAGAATCCGGGCTGTACGATCAGAATCTACCATTCTTTTTATCCCGGTTATTAATAGCGGATGATGTGTGATAATAAGATTTGCCTGCTCGGTTATTGCCTCTTCCACGACTTCTTCAGTACAGTCCAAGGCAAGCATAATTTTTCTTACAGGATCGTGGGTGTCGAGCAATAATCCTGAATTATCCCAACCCTCCTGATACGAGGCGGGAATTTGGCTGTTGAGGTACGAAATAATTTCATGTAAACTTAATTCCATAGCATTCAGCATTTTTGTTTGTAATTACTCAAATAAACACTTTAAAGATACAAATTTCTTTCCGGTTTTGTTACTTTATTAGCTAATCGACACATTTACAGGATGTTGTGCAAATAAAAATGTTGGTTCAGTTATAAATACATTGACCGATTCACAAAATAACATTGTGCATAAAATAATATTTCATGCCATTTCACAAAACAACCGATTTTTCTCTTTGAGAACAGCATTGTAGTGCTGTATCTTTGTAGTGTAAAGGTTTTGCCAATGATGCGTCCCAATTCTAATTCCCCATTTCTTTTTCTTGTCCCTTGAAAAGAACTTCCACAATACGGCAAAACCCTCACTAACCGAATTAAGCCTGCCTCTCCGGCAGGCTTAGTGTTTTTTCATCTTAAAATTCAAGTTAATAAAATTTTATTCTCGGATCTTTGACCGATTGGCACTAACGCTATCCTAATAAAAAAAGAACCTCAAAGAGACAATACCCATGAGATTCTTTTAAACCTTTAACTATTGTGCTTTACAGCTTATTATCCACAGACAAACGATTAAACCTTAATGGTTTCAATGGCAAACTCAATTCGTGCTGCGGTCTCTGCTGCTCCAAGCAACTCGATAATGGCAAAAAGGTCAGGCCCTTTTGCGTCGCCAACCAAAGCAATCCGCATAGCATTTGCTATGGCTCCAAATCCTAATCCATGCTGTTCGATGTAATTCGATACAGCAGCTTTCAAACTTTCTGCACTATAGGGATTCGTTTGGGTGATAATGCTTCCTATATTTCGTAGAGGCTCAACCAATTCAGCCTTCCAGCGCTTTTTCACTGCCTTTTCCTCGAATTCGGTGGGACGTATAAAAAAGAAATTGCCTTGCTCCCATAGATCGTGCGTATAATACAAACGATCACGGATCAGATCAATAACCCGTGCGATGTAGTCCGAATGAGCAGAAATGTTTCTTTCTTTCAGTTGACGGATAAACTCAACTACTAAAAGATTTTTATCGCAAATTTGAAGATGCTGATGATTGAACCATCGCGCTTTTTCGGGATCGAATCGAGCACCGGATTTACTGACCCGGTCGAGATCGAATAATTGGGATAATTCTTGGAGCGAAAATATTTCCTGTTCGGTTCCGGGATTCCATCCTAGCAAAGCCAAAAGATTTACAACGGCCTGTGGCAAATAACCATCTTCGCGATAACCACGGCTCACCTCTCCTTCAGGAGAAATCCACCGCAATGGGAACACCGGAAATCCGGCTTTATCCCCGTCGCGTTTACTTAACTTTCCTTTCCCTTCGGGTTTGAGGATTAGCGGCAAATGGGCAAACCGAGGCATGGTATCAAGCCAACCAAAGGCCTCATAAAGCAAAACGTGCAATGGCAACGAGGGTAACCATTCTTCGCCACGAATCACATGGGTGATTTCCATCAAATGATCGTCAACTACATTGGCAAGATGATAGGTTGGAAGTCCGTCGGATTTAAACAAAACCTTATCGTCGAGTGTGGAAGAGTTAACCTTTATGTCACCCCGAATGATATCGTTCATCTCAATTTCACGGTTCTCGGGAATCTTAAATCGAATCACATACGGTGTTCCTGATGCGATCAACTGTTCAACCTGCTGATAATCAAGCGTAAGTGAATTTCGTAGTCCGATCCTCGTAGTGGAATCGTAGGTAAAGGCTTTTCCCTCTGCTTCAGCTTTTTGGCGAAGTTCTTCCAACTCCTCCGGGGTGTCAAAAGCATAATAACCCCATCCGCTATCAATCAATTGTTGGGCGTAGTTTCGGTAGATTTCAGCACGTTCCGATTGGCGATATGGTGCATGTGGGCCTCCAACGGTTTGTCCCTCGTCGATCTGAATTCCACACCAACGAAACGACTCAATAATGTACTCTTCCGCTCCCGGAATAAAGCGGGTTTGATCGGTATCTTCAATACGTAGGATGAAGGTTCCTCCATGTTTCCGTGCAAAAAGATAATTGAATAAGGCTGTCCGTAATCCTCCTATGTGCAAGGGACCGGTGGGACTGGGCGCAAAACGTACTCTGACTGTCATTCCTTTTTGTTTTTCGATTTTTTGCAAAAGTAGTGAGTTTTCTCTACTTTTTTACTCTCCTTTTCCTGAACCTATTCTTCATTTTGCGATAAAACAACATAAACCGTTGTGGTAATAAAATTACGAATCCAAGGTATGTGGGAAATAATCGCTGCCTGTTTGCGTGGCTTTAAACCAAACTTTACTTCATAATTTGGATTGATCAGATAGAGTTGCATGCGATCAATACGGTATTGTTCTTTTTTTACAATGCGTAAAAAACGTTCGATGGTGATGCCGGTCTGTTTTACCTCCATCGCCATATTTATTTCGCTTTTATCTTCCTTGGCCAAACTGAGCAATCCTCGGTACAGAAATTTTGGCAGCAAATGTATGTAGGGAAGACGTGCGATAAACGAATCGAACATTTGCTGATGCCCTCCATAGGGATTTTGCCATGGCGGGAAGCCAAGAAATATTTTTCCGTTAGGTTTCAAAAATTTTTTAACAAATTGCATAAAGCGTTCTTGATGATGAATGTGCTCCAATACATCGCGAAGCATGATCAAATCATATTTTTCATCGGTTTGCCAATCATAAATATCGATATGATAAAATTCCGGGGTAGCCGGCAATGTTTGCTGAGCATAGAATTTTCGTGCATTGGCAATTTTATTTTTGTTTAAATCAACACCAACGGTTCGTAATCCTCTCCGAAGAAAAGGTAACATGTTTCCCCCTTCTCCACACCCAACTTCCAAAATGTTGACGGACGATTGTAATGGAAAAACCGATTCGATAAATGGAATGACATATTTTTCAGTAGTTATGGATTGTTCTTTAAAATATTGTTCCCGATTTCGATGACGCTCCTGCATATTGGGTTAATTGTTTTAGATAATTTATGATGATTTCAATTCTTTGCCCCGCGAAATTATCGAAAATAGTTGAACTTTTTTTCGGCATCCATTTGTTCAAAAAGATTTTGATTTTTCAACCATATTGACCATTTCTACGCAATTTTAATTGTCTCATTATATTCGTTTTATACATATAAAATTAATAATAAGCAACATAAAGATGGTTTTTTTCTATTTATTTTTTTGAATTTACATCTCTCTTTTTATCTGATTTTTACACATTGTCTTATGTTTGGAATTATGAGCAAGATCATAAAATTTTATGAGCAGGATCATAATTTTTATGGTAGGGTTCAACTTCACGCGCTGTATTTTTGATGATAACCACGCAAAAATGTTTTTTATGGAAACAAAAATCTTAAACACCTATCTCAGTTTCCGGGTTGGCAAAGAAACCTTTGCCTTAAACACAGGAAATGTAATCAGTATTCTTGAAATGAAGCCCATAACCCGGATTCCTGAAGCTCCGGATTATGTAACAGGTGTTATCAACTTTAGGGGCATCGCACTACCTATTGTAGATATGCGGATAGCTCTTGGATTTCCTATTTCGGAAGAAACGCCTGAAACCGCCATCATCACCACCGAGTTTGAATTTGATCAATCAACCCTGAAGCTTGGTCTTCTTGTTGATTCGCTCACCGGAGTGTTTAACCTTGTCCCCGAAGAAATTTTGCCTGCTCCCGAATTAACTAACCTAAAACGTGAATGGATTTCCGGCTTAGTGCAAAACGACGATTTGTTTATTCAAATCATCAACATGGCAGCCCTCATGGATCATGCTAATCACCATTGGATTCAAAAGTTTAACCAACCGGTAGAGTAACTTTTTTGCAGTAATTTTTTATAGTAATTTTTTTTTTAACCATTTCATCAACGTAAAACCCTTGAAAGTATGAAATTAAAAGACATTAAAATCGGAAACAAACTGATAGCAAGTTATCTTATTATTGCCATACTAACAGGCATAGTAGGCTATGTTGGCACAACTGAAATTCATAGCATTAAGGAAGCTGACACCATGTTATATGAAAAAATGTTGTTGCACGTTGAATATACCGGTAAAATCAATACAGCTCTCGCCCTGATCAGGTTAAATGT
>Ga0208461_1004103_pt1 | contig 10412 bp, 12 predicted proteins | sample AD_JPNTR4_MetaG_FD_184448 | JGI IMG/M metagenome (GOLD analysis project Ga0208461, IMG submission 184448) | Active sludge microbial communities of municipal wastewater-treating anaerobic digesters from Japan - AD_JPNTR4_MetaG (SPAdes) (version 2) | ecosystem: Engineered > Bioreactor > Anaerobic... | reverse complement strand
AACTTGAGGAGAACCTTCTGAAAAAGAAGTGATTAATATAACATCACAGGCATTCATTAATAAACTAACTTGGTTTCTATTATATCCTTTTAGTTCTAGTAATTCAGTATCAGATATATTCATAACAGATTCAATCGCGAGTTTTGAATTTTTAACCCAATTATCAAACGCACCGGCAAACAAAACATATTTTTTTCTATATCAAGGTGTATTCCTTTTCGTGCTTCCATCATGTTTGAAAGGTGAAAGGTATATACATTAACACCACAGGGAATTATAGAATATTTATTTTTTGCATTTACTTTATCTCTAATACTTTTATGGACAAAAATATTATATGCAGATAATCGCATTGCAATTTTTTTAAAACTTTCTATGATAAGAGTTATTTATATCAGAACCATGAAAAGTTATTATTACCAGAGAACTATTCGCTGCAAAACGCACAATAGTCCAGAAAGACCGTAATGGGCATGGATTAAGGAATATTTCACATTGTTTTGTATAGATTCTGTATAGAACATAAAAAACAGTGCATAATCACCTGGTGCATCAGCATCTGAAACAGAAGCTTTTAAAAAATGCTTTTTGCAAGTCCATCATCTCTTCCCAATCTGCAACAATAAATTTAACATCCACACCTAATATATTAGTTGCGTTTTTAACGTTATTTGCTGCAATATCTGTTCCCATACCATTATCAAACGAAACAGCTAAAGGTCGTAATCCGTTATTTATGGCCCAATACAATAAATATGTACTATCAACACCACCGCTTAATCCAATATTACAATCGTATTTTTTATTTCTACCCACCTTTTTTACTTTCTCTAGTAATTGATTTAACCGCGCTTCTCCTATTTTATTTAAAGGAAATTCTTTTTCGAATGCATCATGAGTTTTACAATAATTACAAATGCCATTTTCATCGAAAGTGACACTAGGTACTGTTGAATTTAAAATACATCTTTTGCAAGTTTTAATAACTTTATCCATTCTATATGTATCCTTATTTATTTTATCAAATGTAATTGTCGTAAAATTCTATTATACTGAAAATTTCGAATGAATTTTGCTAATTGTTTATCTACATTTTTAGGTTCATTCTTTATCATAGCATAAATAAAATTAAAATAGAATATTAGACCACTTAATACTAAGGGTTTCTTTCTTACACTTATGTGAAAAGCTTTCAGTAGCGCTAATAATAAATCATGTCCATTTTTATAATACACTCTACCAGAAAATACTAATGATTTTATTCCTCTATTTATTTCAGTGCTTGTTGGTCTATGATGAATGACTTGCAACGGTAAAATCTTGACATCCCATCCTTTAAACATTGCTGTCATTTCATCTATTCCATCCCAATTTAACATCGGTTTTAAACCACCAATTTGATCAAAACATTCTTTTCTATAGGCTTTAATTGGTCCTCGTAAATGATAACTTGCTGAACTTTCCTTCACCAATTTGCCATTTTTCTCTATTGAACAATACCCACCGCACAAACCAACCTTAGAATTATTTCTAAATTCTTTCGCAACTTCTTCAAAATAATTCTGGGGTAAAGTTAAATCTGCATCCAATTTTACTATAAAATCATAATCGTGGCTTGATAGCGAATCGTATCCCACATAAAATGCTCTTACAACTTTAGCTCCACCAGCTCTTTTTTCATTATAATTATCATTATTTATCAATTTAATCCATGAATAATTCTTCGTATATTTTCTTACAATCTCTGATGTTCTATCTGTTGACCCATCATTAACAATAATCCACTGAATTGGAAGCACTGTTTGCTGGCAAACTGATTTTAAGGTGTTTTCAATATAATTTTCTTCATTTTTGGCGGCAGTGATTATTAAATATTTACAAGTATTATTATCTTTATACATAATTTGTTTCCTGTTTAATACAAAAATAAATGTCTTCACTCTTATCAAGACCATATTTTATAACTTCATCATCAGAAAACTCTTTAACATAAGGATCAAGTTTTACATTAAATCCAGCTTCTTCAAGTCTATTTTTATAGTCACGACCATATATTCTTACATGACCTGGATTCCCAAAAACTCGTTCCCTATCCTCAGGTAATGTTACGGTGTAATCCTCGTAAGTTTGATCACGTTTAAGATCAATTGGTGATTGAATAATTGCCCATCCTCCTGGCTTTAAAACTCTAAATAATTCTCTCATAGCCTTTCTATCATCAATTACATGTTCCAACACATGGCTGACCAGAATAACATCAAAAGAATTTTCCTTATATAAAATATTTGTAATATCCATTTTGACCATTGATACTGAAGAATACAAATCAGCACTAGTATAATCAAGGTTTTCCATAGATCTAAAATTCTTTTGTAGATTATACTCTGGGGCAAAATGCAAAACTTAGATTATTATTAAAAAAATTTGTCTTATTTTTTAGATATAACCATAAAAGTCTTTGACGCTCAGCTGCTCCACACCTAGGACAAATTGCATTTAATCTTGACCTTCGGTATGATAAAAATTTACGAAAATGACTGCTACAACATGGGCAAGTAACTTTTGTCCCAATATAGAGTAATGAACGTAATCTGAAAAAACTATATTTTACTTTTGAATGATATTTATATGGGATGACAAACTTTAATAGTACTTTGAAATAGTTCATAAATTAACAAACTCCTTTACTTATTTAATTATCAATACTTTTGTATTTTAAAAGGCCATAATAAATATTTTCTATTTTAGACATATTTCTAAAATAATCTGATTTTTCTTTTACTAATTCTAAGTTATATTTAATAAATTTTTCTCTATTATTTTTTGAATCTAATGTTTTTAAAATTGCATTTGCCAAGGAATTTGAATCTCTAATTGGTACAACATACCCATTTATACCATCTTGAACCCATTCTTTTACTGCAGGCAAATCAGTTACTATTGGCGGGACACCACATGCCATTGCTTCTTGTAATGTGACTGGTACACTATCTGAAGATGGTACAGACACAAATATATCAGCCAAATTATAGTATAGAGGTAGTTCCTTTAAAGGAACAAATCCAAAAAATCTAACTTTGTCTAATACACCATATTCCCGCGCAGTATTTTCTAATTCTTCTTTTTTATTAGCATTTTGAGCTTTTAGCAATAGATAACCATTTGGCTTCTTCTTTCTTACTTCAGAAAAAGCTTTTATTACGATATCGTGATTATATAAAGGTGCATTATTTCTGGGGCTTATGATTACATAACCATTAGCAATATCTAATTCTTTTCGTAAACTATTGATATTCAAATTAGGTTTAAATAAATCTAATTTTACACCGAATTGAATTACAAAATTATTTTTATCTGTTTTCCTTATTTTACTTATTCCATTTTTTAAGAAACCAGATTCAGACAAGATCACATCTGCTTTTCTTAAAGCATAATTATTAAAAGGGATTTTTAATTTGTTTTCCCTGGGAGCAAGAAGAAAATCAGAGCCCATAACATGAAGGATAAAAGGGTGTATCCCAATAAATGCTCCGAGCCAACCACATTGTGTAATAAAAAAAGCAGATATAATATCGGGTTTAATACACTGCTTAATATATCTTTTAATTGTTAGATATTTATAAAAATTAGAAAAAATATGTTTAGGTTTAATCTCTCCGATAAAATGATAATTGACTCCTTTAATTTTATTCTCAGGGTGATGTAAGGTAACAGCATGTATTTCATTCCCTTTCTTAACGAAATATTCTCCCATCCTATCAAAGAATATATTATTACCACTTATTATAAAACAAATTTTCATTTTATTCTTCATTTTTAAATAATGATAGTGCCTTTTCATATTCTTCTGGACGACCGATGTCTAACCAATAAGAATTATTAAAATATCCAGATACCTTTTCTCCTGCTTTTAATAATTTCTTTGTCAAATCAGGAAAATCAAGATATTCGTTTTTCTTTATATAAGATAAAACTTTTGGTGAGCAAACATATATTCCCATTGACATATTGTATTTTTTTATAGGCTTTTCAATATAATCAACTATTTCTCTGTTTCCATTTATTTCTAAAAATCCGAGAGGTAATCGATATTCCAATTCATGTACGCCAATGGTCAATATGGATTTTTGTCTATTATGGTAATTTACAATATCTTCAAAATTCAAATTCGTTACTAAGTCACCATTTAATACAAGAAATGGTTCATTCATTTCTGGCAACAATGATAAAGGGCCAGCCGTACCAAGACGTTTATCTTCCTGAATATAATTAATATTCAATCCCCATTTTTCACCATTTCCAAAGTACGCTCTTATCAACGAAGAAAGGTAACCCACCGAAAAATAAACTGTATTAAAGTTATATCCTTTTAGTTGAAGAATTAATCTTTCTAATATGGGTTTATCACCTATCGGCATTAATGGCTTAGGTAAAACTGTTGTATAAGGGCGTAATCTCATTCCAAGACCGCCGGCTAATATTAAAACATTCATTTTATTTTTTCCTTAGTTTTTAAAATATTGCAAACTTTATCTAATTGTTTTTCTGTCAAATTAACGCTACATGGTATATTTAGCGTATTTTCCCAAAATTCTATTGCTTTTTCTATTTTATAATTCTGACAATCTTTATAAGGTTTCTGCAAGTGGTTCAAATACCAAACAGGTCGTGTTTGAATTTTATTTTCAGAAAGATATTTCATTAACTTTTCTCTATCTCTTCCATAAACATCTTTATCAATCTGCAATGGATACATCCAGTGATTATTATTAGCATAATCAGGAGATTCTGCAAGATGTAAACCGGAAATTTTATCTATTTGTTCTTTATATAATTCAAAATTCTGTGTTTTTATTTTTAAAAATTCCGGTAATTGTTCTAACTGTGCAACACCCATCGCTGCCTGAATATTTGTCAATCTAAAATTATAGCCGATTTCATTATGAATATATCTTACTTCATCGTCTTTTGCCTGAGTAGTTAAATATCTTGCTTTGTCTGCATATTCTTTATTATCTGTAACAATCATTCCGCCGCCGCCGGTTGTGATAATCTTATTTCCGTTAAAAGAATAGCAGCCAATATCGCCAATTGTTCCGGTATATTTATTCTTATATTTCCCCTTCGTGTAGTAAGTACCTAAACTTTCCGTAGCGTCTTCTATAATTCTAATATTTCGCTCTTTGCATATAGGAATAAGCTTTTCTAGATTGCAGGCATTTCCAAAAATATGGACGGGAATTATGGCAGAAATGCGATGTCCTGTTTTTTTATTGAAGCAAAAGTAAGACTGCCGCGTCGCTCCACTCCTCGCAATAACAGATCGCGTTTCAGTTTCCTGTTCCAGGAATTGAATAGTTTTATCGACATCAATATTATAATACGCATCACAATCCATAAAAATTGGTTCAGCATTGAGATATTTAACAACATTTACTGGAGAAATAAAAGTTAAAGTAGGAACAATTACTTCATCTTTAGGTTTTACACCAACAATCTGAAGAGCAACCTGTAATGCAGCGGTTCCATTTACGCAGGAAACTGCATATTTTGCGCCGGTAAATTCACAAACCTTCTGCTCAAATAAATTTACATATTTGCCGGCTGACGACACCCATTCAGTATCAAGGCATTCTTTGATATATTTCCATTCGTTGCCCTGAATAGAGGGAACTGATAGAGGGATTATTTCAGACATTATATATTTCTGCTTTATATATATTCAAATTGTTTTTAATCCACTTAATAGTTTCTTTTAGACCTGTTTCTAAACTATACTTTTGTCTCCAATTCGTGTTTTTTATTAACTTTGAATTATCACAATATAATCTTTCCACCTCGCTTTTATCAGGTCTAATTCTTATTTGATCAATAATGATTTCTGCTTTTTCATCCAATAATTCAATAATTAAAGTAGCCAGATTACCAATACTTATTTCTTCATTCATTCCAATGTTAGTAATTTCTCCATAAAGTTTATCTGATTTTGCTATTTCTAAAAAAGCATTTGCTGTATCTTTTACAAAAGTTAAATCTCTTGTGGGATACAAATTTCCTAATTTAATTTTTCTTTTTCCTGATAATATTTGAGTTATTATGGTTGGTATAATTGCTCTTGCAGATTGCCTAGGTCCATAAGTATTAAATGGTCTAACAATTTTAACAGGCAAATTGAATGATTTATAAAAACTTAATGCCAAATGATCAGCGCCAATCTTTGTGGCAGAATAAGGCGATTGTCCCACCATAGGATGTTTTTCATCGATGGGAACATATTGAGCAGTTCCATAAGTTTCGCTTGTAGAAGTTATTAAAATGTTTTCAAGAGATAATTCCTTAGCACTTTGTAATACATTATAAGTACCTTCTATATTAGTTTTTATATAAGCAAGTGTAGAAACATACGAATATGGTATCCCAATTAATGCTGCTAAATGAAATACTGTATCACAATCCTGCATAGAATTATATACGGAATCATAATCCCGGATATCTCCCGAAATAACTTCAATATCATTTTTATATTTAGAATCTTCCAACCATCCCCAGTGATTCCTTGAATTATAGTGAACAAATGCTTTAACGCTATACCCTTGTTCAACTAATAATTCTGTTAGATGAGAGCCAATAAAACCTGCTGCGCCAGTTACTAAAACTTTTTCAGTAATCATTTATATACACCTACCTTGCAATGTATTATGAATTCGTAATTTTTTTATTTTACATATTATTTTACGAGGAAATAATAATAAGAAAATGTTATAATATGTTTTAAAATTAAGAAAATCATATCTCAATGATTTTAGTAAATTATTAAAGGATAATAATCTATTAAAATTTTTTTCTATAAATATTTTGCCTATTATCAAAAAATAGTTTGAATATGTTTTGTTAAAAGAATCTTCGAACCAATTAGACTCAATAGCCTTTATCATATTAAAATCCAGAACTCCGGTATTATAATATTTTATATATATATTTTGCTGGTACTTATGATTTGTTTTTGACATTCGAGAAGCAGAACTCGGTAAAATGCGATACGTTTGCAATGCTTCAGGTAAATTATAAAATTTCCCAATCCTTGATAAATCAATCCATAGAAGTATATCTTCCTGATAAAAATAACGACCTACGTCTTTATAACCTCCAACTTTTTTTAAGGCGTCTGCACGCATCATTACAGAACTATGGACAAAGGGACAGATATAGGGTAATCCCTTTTTCAAGTCTTCTGATTTATAAGGAATTTTAGATGTATATAAAAATTCCCCATCTTTTGATATATAATTCGCCCAAGTACCAACTACAACATAATCAGAATAACTTTCTAAAAATTCAATCTGTTTTTCAAACCTTTCCGGATTAGAAATATCATCTTGATCCATCCGAGCGATGTATCTTCCTTTGGCCAATTTAATTCCATTATTTAATGCTTTTGATAGTCCTGTATTCTTCTGATTAATTAATTTTATTCGTTCATCTTTATATGATATAATAATATCTAAACTTTCATCCGTCGAACCATCATTGACAATAATTAATTCATAATTATTAAATGTTTGATTAAGAATACTATCAATTGATTCTTTTAAATATTTTCCCCCATTATATACCGGTAATATAACAGAAATTTCAGGATTCATCTTTATCTTCTCAGTTAAATAGAAATCATAATTTTTAAAAATAATGGATGTACTAACATTATTGTTATCTATTTTAAGCTATGCTTTCCTTGTTTATTTATGTAGTACCAGATTTTATAAATTGCATCTTCTAATTTTGTTTCTGGCTTCCATTTTAGATATTCAATGGCTCTTTTATTGGAAAGAACATTTATTGAAACATCAAAGTTTCTTGAACTTATATACTTTACTTCAAAGTTAAGTTTTAATATATTCCTAAAAATATCAAGTATATCATTAATTGAGTATCCTTTACCGCTACTTATATTAAACGTATTATATTTCGTATTAGATATAATACTAAGGTAAACTGATTTTACGGCATCTTTAACATATATATAATCTCTTACTGTGTTACCATTACCAAAAATATCAACTACATCTCCGTTTGCAATTTTAGTAAGAGCGGTTATGATAAATCCCTGACCTTTTTCAGGATCTTGCTTTTCTCCAAATGGATTTGAAAACCTTAGTATGGTGTAATTCAAACCATAAAGATTTCTATATAGTTCTAAGTACTTTTCAATAGCTAATTTTACAATTCCATAAGAACATAGCGGATTAGTTGAATGTTCTTCAGTAATAGGATTGCTATTAGCTCTGCCGTAAACTGTACCGCCAGATGAGGCAAAAATAATTTTTTTTATGTCATTTTTTACACATTCATCAAGTAATTCCAAAGTTGATATTAGATTAGTCTCAACATCATATCTTTTATTAACATTTGAATCTGCGGGTAAAGTTGAACTTACAAGATGAATCACATAATCTTGATATTTTAGAGATTTTTCAACATCTTTTTTATTATTAAAATCCCCCTCAATAAATCTAATATTACCTTTAAAATTATTATCTTCTAGTAAATATCTTTTTTTATCAAAAACCGTAACATTAAAATTACGTTCTATCAAATCCTCTACAATATAAGAACCAATAAAACCAGCGCCACCGTAAATTATTATATTACTTGACATATTTCCTTATTTTTTCATTTCTTAGAATAAACATAACCGAGATCTATAATGAACTACCCCGAGGCAAGCCTGGTGGAATTCTTTGATTAATGTAGAAGAGTCAATAGGCATCTTGCAAGTGTATAAATATTCTCCATGCTCAGATATATGATTCGACCAAGAACCAATAGCAACATATTCAGAAAGGTTTTCTAAAAATTCAATCTGTTTTTCAAACCTTTCAGGATTAGATATATCATCTTGATCCATCCGAGCGATGTATCTTCCTTTTGCTATGTTAATTCCATTATTAAGAGCTTTTGCTAATCCTGTATTTTCTTGATCGATGATAACAATTCGCGGATCATTATATGATTTTATGATTTCTAAACTTTTATCTGTAGAACCGTCATTAACAATGATAAACTCAAAATCTTTAAAAGTTTGATTTAATATACTCTCAATCGCTTCACGGAGATATTTATCTCCGTTGTATAAGCTGTACCCCAAAAACTGGACAGGTACTTAAGGTGAAAAAAGCTTAACTTATTGCCAGAAAGGGGTTACGATGAAACGACGAAAATTTAGTGTAGAATTTAAAACGAAAGTTGCTGTTGAAGCCATTCGGGGGCTAAAGACACTCAACGAACTATCCTCAGAATATGAAGTTCATCCAAACCAGATTAGCAAGTGGAAAAAGCAATTATTGACCCAAGCGCCCCAGATATTCAAAGATGGACGAAATAGTGATCATAGCAGTGAAGAGAAAAAAGTTGAGAGATTATATCAGGAGATTGGTCAGCTTCAGGTAGAGTTGAATTGGTTAAAAAAAAAGACCGGATTTATCAATTAAGATGAAACGTCAAATGATCGAAACTGGTAATACTATTTTATCAAAAAGTGATCAATGCCGGTTGTTGGAATTATCGCGATCCAGTTTTTATTATCAATTGCAGGCTGAGAGTGAATTCAATCTGTATTTGATGGGTCTAATTGATCAGCAATATACTAAACAGCCGTTTTATGGTGCTCGTCAAATGACGCAATATTTAAGAAGGCAGGGCTGTAAGGTAAATCATAAACGTGTTGAACGATTGATGCGAAAAATGGGCATTATGGCCATCTATCCCAAGCCTCATACAAGTGTCAAAGACGAAGACCATAAAGTATATCCATATTTGTTGCGGGATTTGCCGATTGTCTATTCCAATCAGGTTTGGTGCGCCGATATTACCTATGTTAAAATGCGGCATGGCTTTTTATATTTGATTGCCATCATGGATTGGTTTAGCCGGTATGTCCTTTCCTGGGCATTGTCTAATACCTTGGATGTTCATTTTTGTCTGGAAGCATTAGAAAAAGCCTTGGCCATTGCCATACCGGAAATATTTAATACTGATCAAGGATGTCAATTCACTAGCAATCCTTTTACAGGTTTGCTGACGAAACATAATGTTCGGATCAGTATGGATGGACGTGGCAGGGCATTTGATAATATTTTCATTGAACGACTTTGGCGAACGGTCAAATATGAGGAAATTTATCTGCATGATTATCAAGATGGAATTGAAGCCTATTTTGCTTTAGATAAATATTTCAGATTTTACAATGAAGAGAGGACTCACAGTTCGCTTGACTATAAAACACCTGCAGAAGTATATTATAGTCAAGATAGTCAGGAACAAATTGCAACAGTGAACCCAGTTTTAGTAAATATTTAAAATGAATAATTTCACCTTAAATACGCCTAAATACTGTCCAAAGAATGGGGTACACC
>Ga0208461_1004084_pt1 | contig 10448 bp, 9 predicted proteins | sample AD_JPNTR4_MetaG_FD_184448 | JGI IMG/M metagenome (GOLD analysis project Ga0208461, IMG submission 184448) | Active sludge microbial communities of municipal wastewater-treating anaerobic digesters from Japan - AD_JPNTR4_MetaG (SPAdes) (version 2) | ecosystem: Engineered > Bioreactor > Anaerobic >... | reverse complement strand
AAATTTCCAGCCGTTTCAACCGCTCGATTGTGCGCACCTCCTGAAACGTGCGGTAAACCTCGCCCGATTTTAGAGTCACCTCGCGCTCAACCACCTCATCCGTCGGCGGCGGCGATATTTTATCATACATTTTGCCCAGTTTCGTCTCGGAACTGTCGCGGGGAAATCCCTTTCTTCTGACCTTGATTTTGCCGACATAAACACGTTCGTTCTCTTTGATATCCAGAATCAAGTTGATGGCAGGTTCATCCGACAATCGTTTCAAATCAGGCTCCACCTGCATCTGAATGTAGCCCTCGTCTCCATAAAGGCGGCGCAATTTCGCAAGACCTTTTTGATACTTGTCCGCATTATAGAATTTGCCCGATAGGGGAGCAAAGCAACTGCCGATTTCCTGCAATGTGAAAAGAGTCGCGTTGCGCGGCTCAATCTGTCGGACGACATACCGAGGTCCTTCGGTGATGTCTATAACCGGATTAATCCACCCTTTTTCCTCGTTATACTCCGGCTTGCCGCGTTTAACAACAACATCCAAAAAACCCCGAGCGGCGTAGAACTGGCGGAGAATCTCCAAATCGTCGTCAAAGGTCGTCTCATCATAATAATTATTAAAGAATGCCCAAGAGCCCTTATTATCCAGAAGGAAACGCAAACGGAAAGAACTGAAAGATTGATTGCCTTGCAAGATGAGGTCTTTAATTTTGATCTTTTTACCCTCGTCAATAACAATGATGACGAACGCCTTGCCGTCGCCGGGTTGCTCGATGCGCACTTTGGCGCGGGCGTTTTTATACCCGCCGCCGGAATAAAGTTTTTCAATCTCAATACGCGCCTTGATTTCCGTGCTTGATGGGAGAATCTCCCCTCTTTTCAAAGGAAGCCTCGACTCAATCAGGCTCGCCTTCATTGCGCTGTTTCCAATTATCTGAATATCTTCAACGATTGGATTTTCCGTTAGGACGATAGTGATGCGAATACCGCCTTCCATATCCTCTTTATAAAAACGGATATCTTCGGAAAATTTGCCCAGAGCATAGATGGCGCGAAGGTCCTCCTGCCTCATCTCCGGCGAGGAGCGTTCACCGACCTTTGTTCGAATGATTCTATGAATCTCCTCTTCCTTGACCGTCCGAAGACCCTGAATGACTATCTCTTTGACAACGGGTTCCTCCTGCGCAGGCAGGGATGAAATGAAAAGACAAAAAATGAAAAAGAACGAAAAAGTCTTTAAAAAAGATTTTCGAGCAAATAGGAAACGCACGTTTTCCACCTTTTGGCAAAAATTAATATCGTATGACATTAAAAATTTACAGGCGCAATGCAAGAAAAATTAATTGAAAATGCCCAAATTCATCAAAGAGCATTTTATGCTTGCATGGCAGAGAAAAACCAAATGAATATTAATTCAATAATTGAGAGTTCGGATTAAAAGCATAAAACGCGGATTCACATCCTGACATCGTGAGCAAAGTGTTATGAAAAAATCGGAACAAATCAATCCGGTGGATGCGGCGGCGCAGGAGGGCATTGATGCCCTTAAAGCCGGACGTTATGATCTGGCAATCGCCCATTTCAAAAAAGCGATGCAAATCGCCCCCTTTCGCCAAGATATAAAACAAATGCTTGCCGATGCCTTAGATCGCAAGCCTGCTTCCAAGGAACCCGAAACCTCAAAACAACCGGAAATAGCGGTTGACGATATTCCCGAAATTGATGAAATCCAGCCCGCAGAGCAAGACGAGATGATAACGCGTCAACCCCCGCAATCAAGCGGCGTCCGCATCGGGCTCTGGCTTTTAATATTTTCAGTTTTGTGCCTCACCTCCGTTGCGTTTTTCTTTTTCTTTGCCGGCGCGATTCAAAATTTTGTGAGCAATCTGGCGCGTCCGCGCGAGGAAACCCAGATAAGCCCTGCCGACCGCGAAGCTGCCGCCCTCTATAAAGAAGCCGAACTTTTGCAGGACCAGCGCAGATATTCGGAAGCTATTGACGCCATCAAAAAAGCCATTGAAAAAAATCCCACCAATGTCAAACGATTCGAATCTAAAATGGCTGAACTTTATTTCAATGAGGCAGAGGTCTATTATAAAAAAGATGAATACACTAAAGCCGTCGCCAGTTATGAACAGGCAGTCCAGCATAACCCCGATTCCACGGAATATCATTACGGACTCGGCTGGGCAAATTATATTCTGGGCAGAAGAAATCAAAACAGAAAACAGCGCGCTATGACCTATTATGAAAAAGCCATGGACTCGTTCAAAAAAATCTTGGAAAAAAACTCTGAAAATCTTCAGGCAAAAAACGCCCTTGCGCAGGTTTACGCCGCGCGGAACGAGGTGGATAAAGCCGCGGAGATGTATCGCCAAATTATCAGACAGGACCCCGAATCTAACGAAGCGGAACGCGCGCGCCGCTCGCTGAAAAGCATGGGGCTAAAACAATAATTTGAAATCTGGGAGGTGCGGCGATGGCACATCGAAATAATAAACTGGTTATATTTGTTATCTCTTTGATTCTTTTATTTGCCACAATTCAATTACAGGCTCAAAATATTGAAATCTCTTTTTTCACCATGCAACTGCGCCCAACATTTGACGATTATTTCCTGCCTTTATTTGAAGAGTTTGAAAAGGCTCATCCGGGCGTGAAAATCAAATGGCTCGACCACCCCGCCACTAATTATGAAACCAAACTGCTGACCTCCTTCATGGGCGATAACCCGCCGGATGTGGTCAATCTGACCCCTCAAATGCTTCCGAGTTTTGCCAGCCGGTCGGTTCTTTTGCCCCTTGAAGGCGTCGTCCCCAAAGAAATTATCGAAATCTATTACCCCAATGTGGTCAGCGATGCCTGCACATACGGCGGCAAAATATATGCGCTCCCATGGTATTTGGCGGGCGCGGTTGCTATGGTGAATATGAACATCTTCAAAGAGGCAGGTATGACGGAAAAAGATATCCCCGCCACCTATGACGAACTTGTTGATGTGGCAAAAGTCATTCATGAAAAAACGGATAAATTCGCATTTTTTCCCATCTACACGGAAGCGGCATCAATGCACGGAATGCTTTTTGTCCGGGGCATCCCCATTCTTGATGAGACGCAAACAAAAGCCATATTCAACGTGCCCAAGTCTGTTGAGACTTTCAAATTCTGGATAGATTTTTATAAAAACGGACTCACCCCGCGCGAGGCGCTCACCGCCACGCACCGCCGTCCTATCGAATTATACAAAAGCGGCAAACTCGCCATATTCCACAACGGCGCACAATTCTTGAAACTCATCCAATCCGATTCGCCGGAAGTTTATAACAACACCGTTGTCCGCCCCTGCATGTATTGGAAGGATAACGAACTCTATACGATTGATGTCCAAAATCTAACCATCGCCGCAAAATGTAAAAATCCCAAACTGGCTGCGGAATTTGCCGCCTTTGTCACAAACGGTGAAAACCAACTCAAATTCTGCAAAATTGTAACCATTGTCCCCTCCGTTATCAAAGCGGCGGAAGACCCTTTTTTCACAGAAGTTGAAGATACGCCGCTTGGACTCGCCAGAAAATATATCGCCGCACAGATAAAAAAAGGCGTAGTGGTTCGATTCCCGGAAAAAAACTCAGCCAAGCTGATCAAGGCAATGGATGACATCACGGAAAAAGTTGGGCTGGGACAAATAACACCGGAGGAAGGAATCAAACAGGCGGAGGATAAATGGAATGAGATTCTCCGGAAGTAGGCTCCGCCAGATTTTTTTGGCATATCTCTTTCTCCTTCCAACGTTGATTATTCTTAGCGTGTTCCTTTTTTATCCGATGCTCCGCGCCTTTCTTCTTTCCTTATGGGATTATTCGCCGCTTTCCCCAGATAACAAATTTGTCGGGCTCGATAATTTCATCCGCCTTTCAAAAGATGCCGATTTCTGGCGCTCGCTTGGAAACTCCTTCCTTTATCTGATTGTTGTGCCGATTATCATAATTCTTTCGCTGGCGCTGGCGCTGCTTGTCGAACCCAAAATCCCGTTTGTCAACTTTTTCCGAGCCGCTTATTATATGCCGGTTGTTACAATGATGGTCGTCGTCGCCCTTGTCTGGAAAATGATTTTTGATACCGACCACGGTATCCTCAACTCGCTTCTATCTCGAATGAGCCTGATTTCAGAAAACGTCCCATGGCTGACCAGTCCCAAACTTGCGCTCTTCACCGTCATGACGGTAACCATCTGGAAGGGACTGGGATATTACATGGTGATATTCATCGCCGGGCTGCGCTCAATCCCGCACGAGTTGCTCGAAGCGGCAATGATTGACGGCTGCAAATCGCGTCAAACGCTCCTTCATGTTAAAATTCCCATGCTCTGGCCCTCCATAACGCTGGTGGCGATTATCTCCTCCATCAGCGCCCTGCAGGTTTTTGAAGAAATTTATATGATGACGCAGGGGCGCCTTGGCACATCCACGCTGGTGTTTTACATTTATGACTTGGGCGTGAGGGGAGAGCAAGAAATGGGCTACGCCTGCGCTATGGGCGTGGCGCTTTTCTGCATCATTTTCATCTTCACATTTTTTAACGTCCGCTTGATGGGTAAAGCGCACAAAATTTAAGGCGGGAGAATGGAAGAGTTTGAAAATATTTCTTAAATATCTTTTTCTTATCGCCCTTGTCATCGTGTTTGTCGGTCCCTTTTACTGGCTCGTTTCCATTGCGCTGAGGGCGAGCGGCGATATCTATTCGCTTCGGATAATTCCAGAAAATCCCACACTCATGAATTTCGCGGAAACCTGGCAAAAATTTGAACTATGGCGCCCGTTTGTTAACAGCGTCATGGTGGCAGCCGCCGTATTATTTCTTAACATCCTCCTGAGCTCCCTTGCCGCTTATCCGCTGGCGCGGCTGAAATTTCCTGGACGCGACCTGATTTTTTTCCTGCTCCTTTCCACAATGATGATCCCTTTTCAACTATACATGATACCCCTTTTTCTCACATGTCTAAAACTGGGGCTGATGAATTCGCTGGCGGGAATCGTGCTGCCGACATCGGTCGGAGTCTTTGGAATCTACCTTATCAAACAGTATTACCTGACCATTCCGATGGACCTTGAGGAGGCGGCGCGAATTGACGGCGCGGGAGAGTTTTCCATCTGGTGGCGGATTATGTTCCCCCTGACCAAACCCGCCATTGCCACATTATCCATTTTCACCTTTGTGGGCAACTGGAGCAATTTTCTCTGGCCCCTCATTATCATTGACCGCGAGGATAAATACACCCTGCCGATTGCCATCGCCAAACTCTCCGGGGCATTCATTGATAAAACCCAGTATCTGGCGGCGGGCTCGGTGATTGCCATCGCGCCGGTCATTATCATTTATCTTTTTATGCAGCGTTACTTCATCAGCGGCATCAGCGCCGGCGCCGTCAAGGGATAGAAAATATTTTTTGAAAGAAAGAATATTATTATGATTGCTTATTGCGGACTCGATTGCGGAAAGTGCGAAACCTTTATTGCAACAGTAAATGATGATGATAATTTACGGGAAGCCATTGCTAAAAAATGGTCGGAACAATACAGCGCCCCCTTTGCAGCAAAGGATATTAATTGTGTCGGCTGCAAATCCGCAGGAGCGAAAATCTATTATTGCGAGCAATTGTGCGAAATCCGCAAATGCGCCTCCGCTAAAAATATTGCCCATTGCGGCATATGCGACAAATATCCCTGCTCGATTCTGAAAGAGTTTTTTAAAATGGCTCCCGATGCGCAAAGGGTTTTGGACGCATTAAAGTCGTAAATATTTTCTATCGGGGTATTTGATAAACCTTCCAAATATCATTTCCGAAAACTTCCTTCCATTCGGGACGTTTGATTTTTTCTGCCAGCGGCGCAGCTTTTGTATTCAGGATAATAAGCATGGAGATTTTATATTTTTTAATGAAATCATCCGCTCCGATATTGTTATAAAAGCCGGCAATCATTCGCTTTTTATCCTCTGCAAAGGGCGTGGCGTATTCCATCGCCCAAATGGATGAATGAGGCGTAAAGGCGGGAATCTGGTCGCCCAAACGAATATCGGAGCAAAAAATATTTTCCCGTGTATTGAGACCGTTCAGATAATTGAAAACCTCCATTGATTGTGTTGGAAGGAGCAAAAAATGAGGATGCGGCTCGAATGTGAATAGCCTGCAGAGATAAAGCAGATTATCGGGGAGCATCAAAATAAAAAGCGCCGCCATAATCAAATTCAGTTTCAGAAAATTCCTCTGGGATATTCGATAAAAAAACGGAAACGCCCCCAATGCCGAAATGAGAAAAAGAGCCGTAAAAAGATAACCTCTTGCAAAATGAGCCGGTTGGACGCTTCTTTGAAGGGTTAAGATTTTATCATTTTGGATAAGGCATATCACAACAAACAGCCAGATAAAAAGCAGCCGCCCTTCGCGCTTCTGAAAAAAAACTCGGCGAAAATCGCGATTCAAAAATACAAGAGGCGTCGAAAAAAGCAAAAACCCATAGGCGGGAAAATAACAACGCAAAGGTATCGCGCCGTGCAAATTGATTAGATGCTGTTCCACAAGGCTGCGGCTGACGGGGAAAAATCGCATGAATATTTTGTAATAGAAAATAAACACACATAAAAACGAAAACGACAGGGCAAATTGCTTCAGATGTTTTTTATCCTTTGAATATAAATACTCTATGATAAAAAATAACAGCATGATTGCCGATATCTCCAGCCCGACAAAAACACCGCTGCCGCAGGCGAGCAGTTGCCCCGCAAACGCAAGCCTGCTATTCCCACGAATTGCGCCGAGAACAGCCAAAAAGAAACACAAATGATATATCCCCTCCAACGGGTTAAACACGTTTCGAAATATGTTGAATATCCATCCCGAGTAATCGCTTTCCACATCTATGAACGAATCAAGATAACTCGATTCAAACGGCAGAGTTCCGGCAAATCTGCCGATCCCGAATCGAAAAGCGGCAATAAACCACGCCAGCCCCGCCCCAAAAAGGAGCGTCAAAAATAAACCTCGGCTGATGATTTGCCCGTTTCGTTCTGCCATCTCCTTCGGATAAAAATTCTGAAAAACCCTAACGAAAAATTTATACAACAAAAACAAAAAACCAATTCCGAAAACGATGCGAAGAATTTCCCACGCCGCGCGCGTGCTTGCTGTGAGCTTCCAAAACCATGCCAACAGGGTAAAGGGAATCTGAAACATAATAGCGGGATTATCTGAGCCGGGCGGCGCGTAAGGGTAAGCATAAAAAATGCCGTTTCCCCGCTCAAAAACCGAGCGGAAAATGGCGGAATACGTGTTTTGATCCGAAATCAAAAAACCTGTATAATAATACCCTTGCGGCGTGTGGTGTTTCCAATATACCTGATACACAAAAGGCAAAAGGATAATGATAAAAATCCCGAGACCAACAATGAAATCTTTTTTTTCAAACGAAAGTTTAATCTTCAATTCATTTGCCCATAAAAATTATGTAATATTATTTCATGGAGATTTCCGCAAGCGGCATCAAGCTTTTTGAATCATATGAAAGATTAGAAAAATATTATAATTTTTGTATGTTATTTGACATTGACTTGATGATGGTTGGTCATTCTACTATTGGTCTTATATTCGTTGGCAAAAAGCAATAAGACAGACGGTCTCTGAAATTCCAGTTGCTGTCGTTATCTCTTCGCGTAGAGGTGTGGATGTGGCTGGCAGAAGTTCAAGAAGCAAAAGCAAAAGCGGCTGGCTGAGTTTTTTTTTCCTGATTCTTTTTTTGGCGGCGTGCGCCTTTGCGGGATACCTGTTTCAGACCAACCAGAAATTGCAAAAGGATATCCAAAAAATGCGCCAAGAAAAAATTCAGGCAGAAAAGGATCTGGTTAAAGCCCGCGCTCAATTAAAACAAAAGGAAGATGAACTTGCTGAATTGAAAATTCAGGCAGTCATAAAAAATCCAGGCAATTAAACAAACGCGCAATTCTTTGACGCCGGATTATTTTATGATTAAGATGACGATTATTGTAAGAAATATCTTGCAGCCTCTTTTAGATATCAGCAAGTAGAAAAGCCATATTTATAAGACTGGCTATTTGCCGGTGTCGGATTTTTAAGCGTTATCGAGGAGGCAAACTCCGTTATGACTGATGTTTTCCCGTTCATTGGGACGAGATACAACTCTCGCCTCATCGAAGATATGAACCTTGTGATTAGCCCCTGGTATGAAATGATACCGGCGGAAAAGCAAAAGGAATATCGCGACCGCCATCCCAATAATATCCTTCATCTTATTCCATCTTATGAAAACAACGAAAATGAAGAGGCGGAATATGAAAATCCCTTCTCCCGCACAGCGAGCGTGATTCAGGCATGGCGCCGCGATGGGATTCTTGTTAATGACAATAACAAAAGTTTTTACCTATATGAACAAACCTATGCGCGCCCTGTGGCAAAATGCAAGGTGAGACGCGGAGTTTATGCCTTGGTGAATTTGAGCCGCCAAAAGCCGAACCACATGATTGTGGAAGGCTCCACGCCCTATCTGGGACGGGCATTTCACCTCAAAATCCTGCGCGCCACCCGATGCAACTTCAGCCCTATCCCCATGTTCTTTCACGATTCTGAAGGCGAATTCTCTAAAATATTCGAAGACGTTCAGTCCAGCAAACCTTGGGAAGAGATTCGCGAAACATCGGGCGATACGCATCGAATGTGGGTCATCAATAAAAAAGAACCCATTGCCAAAATGACTGAATTTTTCCGCAATCGAAAATGTTTCATGGTCGAAGGACACAAACGATTCGAAGTCTCGCTGACCTATCGGGACGAGCAGCGCGAAGTCACCGGCAAACTTGACGGACAGCAACCCTTTGATTATATTCTTGTTTTCCTTACCAGTTTCGAAGAGCAGAACGTGACCACCCTCCCCATTCATCGCGTGCTTTCCTCCGAAATGGGCAGCGGCGTGGACATGAATGAATTCATGGAAGACCTCGCCGTCTATTTCAACATAACACCTATCAAAGTCAGCATGAAAAAACATGACGCCGCAGCGGTAAAAATTCTCTCCGTCATCGCCGATAAAGGGAAAAAGAAACCAACCATTGGAATGGTTTTACCCGATGAGCGCGTCTTTGCGCTTTCTTTGAAAAATGATGTGAATGTCTCTGATTTGTATGACGATGATTCGCCTCTGACGGATGCTGTTAAAAATCTTGATGTCAGTATTTTGAATCACTACATTATCAGACAATGTTGGATTGGAAATCCAGAAATTGAATTGGAGGAGGAAGACCTCCTTTATTTTGAAGATGCCGCCGCGGCGCTCAAACATAGCGTGGAAAATAAATCAGCGGCAACATTCCTTCTGAATTCATGTCCGATGAAAAGTCTGACAGAGGTGGTGGCGGGCGGCGGCGAAATACCGCCATTCTCTGTCCGTCTTCACCCCACGATAATCTCCGGACTCATCATCCGCGACATGTCCGTGCGGCACTAAAACCCAAAGCCGGGTTTTTTTATGGACCTTTTTGATTCTATCAACGAAAAGAAAAACAAACGGGATGTCAGAAAAGAACGTCCGCTGGCTGATAGAATGCGCCCCAATGATTTTTCTGAATTCGTCGGACAATCCAAACTCCTCGGCAAAAATTCGCTTCTACGGCGCCTGATTGAAGAAGACCGCATCTGCTCAATGATTCTCTGGGGTCCCCCCGGCTCCGGCAAAACTACGCTTGCCAATATTATCGCCCGCAAAACCCAGTTTGCCTTTTTCACACTCTCCGCCGTCACATCGGGCATAAAAGAGGTCAAACACATCTTTGAACAGGCGGAACTGAATCAGCAAAGTTACAACCGCAAAACCATACTTTTTATTGATGAAATTCACAGATTTAACAAGGCGCAGCAGGACGCCTTTTTGCCGCACGTAGAAAAAGGAACCATTCTTCTTATCGGCGCAACAACGGAAAATCCATCCTTTTCAATTATTGCGCCCCTTTTATCGCGTTGCAGAGTTTTTGTTCTGACGGCGCTTAATGACGCAGACTTGAAATCCATCCTTGCCAATGCCCTAAAAGATGAAAAACGCGGGCTGGGCGCCTTCGGCATTTCATGCGACGATGAAGCCATTGCGGTAATTGTTCAACTCTCGGATGGCGATGCGCGGCGCGCCCTTAACCTTTTGGAATTTTGCGCAGGTGTCGTTAAAGATGGCGATAAAAAAATCACCGCCGACGTCGTGAAAGAGCTCGCCCAGCGCACCCATCTGATGTATGATAAAGAAGGCGAAGAGCATTACAACATCATCTCCGCTTTGCATAAAAGCATGAGGGGAAGCGACCCCGACGCCGCCCTTTACTGGCTGGGGAGAATGCTGGCTTCAGGGGAGGATCCCCTTTATATCGCGCGACGCATGGTCCGTTTTGCCAGCGAAGACATCGGC
>Ga0208461_1004079_pt1 | contig 10455 bp, 10 predicted proteins | sample AD_JPNTR4_MetaG_FD_184448 | JGI IMG/M metagenome (GOLD analysis project Ga0208461, IMG submission 184448) | Active sludge microbial communities of municipal wastewater-treating anaerobic digesters from Japan - AD_JPNTR4_MetaG (SPAdes) (version 2) | ecosystem: Engineered > Bioreactor > Anaerobic... | reverse complement strand
AATGCTTGCTGGGATTAGAGAACTGCTAATTATTACTACTCCTGAAGATAATTCTTGTTTTCAAAAACTTCTAGGTGATGGTTCGCAATTAGGAATGCATTTTGAGTACAAAGTGCAAAAAACTCCCAATGGACTTGCACAAGCTTTTGTAATAGGAGAAGAGTTTATTGGTTCTAATAGTGTTTGTTTAATTTTAGGCGATAATATATTTTATGGTGCTGAGCTTCAAGGTAAATTACAGAAATGTGTAAATCCCCAAGGTGCCATTATTACAGCTTACCCTGTTCTCGATCCAGAGCGTTATGGAGTAGTTGAATTTGATAGCCATATGAAAGCGATTAGCTTAGAAGAGAAACCTAAAAATCCAAAATCTAATTATGCAGTGCCTGGTCTTTATTTTTATGATAATAGCGTTATTGATATTGCTAAATCTATAACACCTTCTGATAGAGGTGAATATGAAATAACAGATGTTAATAAGATATATCTTGAACAGGGGAAACTTAAAGTAATGGTTTTTGGACGCGGTACAGCCTGGCTGGATACAGGTACCTTTGATTCTTTGATGCAAGCTTCTCAATTTGTGGAAGTTATTCAAAATCGTCAGGGTCTCAAAATTAGTTGTATTGAAGAAATTGCTTATCGTAAAGGATTTATTAATGAGGAACAACTTTGTAAAATTGCAGAACCTATCCGCAAAAGTGGTTACGGAGAATATTTATTAAAGCTTTTAGAGCAGGAGGTATAAATGATAGACAAAATTATTTCAATATTAGAAGAAATTTTAGAAAGAAATCATGGGACCATAAATCCCGAAGATGAGTTTCGTGAATATCCTGAATGGGATTCATTAGCATATCTGTCTTTAATCGCGAAAATTGATGAAGATTACCATTTGATTATACCCCGTGAGGATTTTCAGAAAATTAGAACAATTGAAGATTTGGCTAATTACTTAGAAAAATAATTATGGCAATTTTAAAATATTCCAACATAGGTATTTCTGGAATTTCTGCAGCAGTGCCTAAAGAAAAATACAATAATTTAGTACCTAACGATTTTTTTACAGAAGAAGAATTAAAGTCAATTGTTAAAAAGACAGGGATCAAAGAGCGGAGAGTTGCATCATCTAATATTTGTGCTTCAGATTTATGTTATTTTGCTGCTAAGCAATTGTTAAAAGAAATGGTAATTGATATTAATACTATAGATGTCTTAATATTTATTTCTCAAACGGCAGATTACAGAATGCCAGCTACAAGTATTATCCTTCAAGATAGACTAGGATTGCCTAAAACCTGTGCAGCTTTTGATATAAATCTTGGCTGTTCCGGTTATGTATATGGATTAAGCTTGGCTTTTTCTTTATGTACCCATAATACTATTCGTAAGGTATTATTATTGAATGGTGAAACACGAACAAAAGTTTATTCATTTAAGGATAAAAGTACTGGTCTACTATTCGGAGATGCAGGTGCTGCCACTCTTATAGAAAGAAATAAAGAAGCTGGAGAAAGCATATTTTCGTTAAATTCAGATGGTTCGGGGTATCAATTTATTATGATTCCAGCGGGTGGTTATCGTTATCCCAGTTCTCATGAATCAGTTAAAGAGAAAGTATTTGATGATGGTAGTATTAGATCAGATGAACAAGGTATTATGGATGGAAGCAGTGTTTTTAGTTTTGCAATTCAAGAAGTTCCTCAAGATATTATAAAAGTTTTAAATGAATCTTGTAAGACAATTAATGATATTGACATATTTCTTTTTCATCAAGCTAATAAATTTATTATTGATCATATAGCTAAAAAGATTGGTATTCCTTTAGATAAAGTACCTTATTCTCTTGATAAATTTGGCAATACGAGTTCCGTTTCAATACCTTTAAATATTGTATCAGAATTATATAATATTATGTATAATAATAAAATAACGATTTTGATGACTGGCTTTGGAGTTGGATTATCTTGGGCAACCGGTTTACTAAAACTTAGTAATCCATACATTTCTGAATTAATCGAAATATAGGAAATGATATGTTTGAATTAACAAATAAAATAATTATTATCACAGGTGCTTCATCAGGAATTGGCAGAGCTTGCGCTATAGTGTGTAGCAAAATGGGTGCAAAAGTAATATTGATAGGTAGAAATGAAATGGAATTATCTAACACATTGTCTTTAATGATACCAGGTCATCACTTATCAGTTTGTCAGGATATAACCAAATATGAAGAACTAGAGGGTATGATTGATTATATTGTAAGAGAAAGAGGTAAGATTAATGGTTTTATTCATTCTGCAGGTACTGAAATCGTTCTTCCCTTAAAAATGATGTCTGTCGCTCAATATGATAAATTATTTTCGGTGAATGTTTGGGCTGCATTTGAATTGACAAAACAGATAGTAAAGCAGAAGAATATATGTTCTGATGGAGGTAGTATTATATACATATCTTCTGTTGCTGGAATAAAAGCAGAAGCTGCTAAAATTGCTTATTCAAGCAGTAAGGCAGCTTTAATTAGAGGGGCGCAAAGCATTGCCTTGGAATATGCTTCTAGAAAAATAAGAGTGAACACGATATCCCCTGCTGTATGTGAAACTAAAATGTCTCAGATGTTTTTAGAAAAATTAAGTGATGAGGCAAAGCAGTCAGTTATTGATAAACATCCCTTAGGCATTGGAAAACCAGAAGATGTTGCTTATGCTTGCATATTTTTACTATCTGATGAATCACGATGGATAACTGGAACAAATCTAATTGTTGATGGAGGATATTGTGCAAAATAAAGTGCCAGATTTATTTGGTATATGTTGTTATTTGACCGAACTTACAGAAGATGATACTGATTTTATTATTAGTCTACGGACAAATCAAAATTTAAATGCACTTTCTGGAAAATCGTTGTCTCCTGAAGAGCATTTAAGCTGGTTAAAAAATTATTATCAAAAAGATAATGATTTTTATTGGGTAGTAAGAGACATTAAAAGCAATAAAAGAATAGGTACGGCAGCCTTATTCGATATTGACAATCGTTCTCGAAAAGCCGAAAGTGGTAGAACTATAATCTTAGAAGACTATCGTTTTTTAACTTTCGATGTATTTTTAACGAGGATGAAATTTGCTTTTGATAACTTAAATTTAAATAAAGTATATGCGAAAGTAAGATTATCAGAACAGAAAATTCTAAATTTTGACAAAAAATTAGGTTATAAGGTTGATGGAATTTTAAGAGAGGACTGGTGGGATGGAGAAAAATTTATAGATTTCTATTTAATATCAATGTTAAAATCAGAATTCAATAAGTATAGATTGGATTTATATCCAAAATACTTAAAGATTTTAAAAAGTTTTTCGTAATAGATATAATCATATGTCGTTATGTAGCATAATAATCCCAGTATATAACTCTGAACATACTCTTATTGAATTATATGAACGAATCAAAAAGGTTTTTGAAGAAATGCTGAAAGAAGAATTTGAACTTATTTTGGTGAATGATTCATCCAGAGATAATTCCTGGCAAATTATGAAAGAATTACATAATCTTGATTCAAGGGTTAAAATAATCAATTTGGCAAGAAATTTTGGGCAACATGCAGCTTTACTATGTGGTTTACAATATTTTCAAGGCGATTTTGTGATAATGATGGATGATGATCTTCAACATCCCCCAGAAGAAATACCTAAATTAATCAAAGCAATAAATGAAAATCCTGAAATAGATGTTGTGTTTGGTAATTATATAATAAAGCATCATAATTGGTACCGTAATTTAGGTTCTAATATTATTCACAAACTTGGTAAAATTATAGATAAAAGAGATTCCCAAATAAAAGTGACGAGCTTTAGAATTATAAGAGGAGATTTGGCAAATAAAATATCTAAAGTTGATATTCAATATCCACGTATTGGGAATTTAATATTATATTATACTAATAAAGTTATGACAATTGATGTAGAGCATCAGGAAAGAGTTTATGGGAGAAGTGGATATCATCTTTTCCGACTGATAAAAGACTTTCTTTCAATTATTATAAGTAATTCTACATTACCATTAAAATTGATCAGTTTAATTGGAATAATAATATCATTTATTAGTATATTATTAACAATATATTTTATTATACGTTATTTTATGAAAGGGATTACAGTTCAAGGCTGGACATCACTGATTGTTACTATAACTTTCTTTTCAGGTTTTATACTTTTTACATTGGGTATAATAGGAGAATATCTGATTCGTATTTTAATAGAAGCCAAAAAAATGCCTGTTTATGTTGAAAGAGATGTGTTATTATAATATCATAATATGAAAAAAATAATGATTTTAGGAGCTGGTATTTATCAGCTTCCTCTAATTAAACAAGCAAAGAAAATGGGCATATATACTATTGTAGTTAGCTATCCTGGAAATTATCCAGGATTTAAATATGCCGATGAGATTGAAAATATAGATATTAGAGACCAAGATAAAGTTCTTGCTGCAGCGAAAAAACACAATATTAATGGTATTTGTACTTCAGGAAGTGATGTAGGTGTAAAAAGTATTGGTTTTGTGAATGATATTCTTGGTTTAAATGGTGTATCTTATGCAAGTGCTCAATTAGCCAGCAATAAATATTATATGAAGAAAGCTTTTCAAAAAAATAATGTTAAAACACCTAAAGGGTATAAGGTAAGCAATATAGATGAAGCAATCAATGCTTTTTATGAATTGGGCAAAGATACTATCTTCAAAACAGTAGATAGTTCAGGCAATAGAGGAATTTTCCATATAAAAGATCCGGTAATGATTGAAAAAGCATTTCAAGATAGTTTGTTTTATTCAAAATGCTCGTATATTTTGGTTGAAGAATTTCTTGCTGGAACTGAAATAGGTGCTGAAGCATTTATTCAAAATGGAAAGATTACCTTTATATTGCCACACAATAAAATAATAATTGAAAAAAATTCTCCCATACCAATTGGTCAATGGGTACCAATTGAATCCAATGTAAAACTAATAATGGAAATAGAACATCAAGTTAATAAAGCTATTAATGCTCTTAACATAAACAACAGTGCTGTAAATACTGATATAATTTTACATAATGATGGTGCATATATAGTTGAAATAGGAGCCAGAGCAGGAGGTGGTGCTTGTTTACCCGAATCTGTTTCTTTATATTATGGATTCAATCATTACGAAAATATTATCAAAACAGCTTTAAGTGAAATTATAGATTTTAAGTTTAAATCACCAACTCCGAATGCCTGTCAAATGCTGATTTCTAATAAGAAAGGAAAAATTAAGAAAATTGATTATAGCAAAGTTAATGATCCTGATTTAGTATATTTATCTTTTGACTATAAAGAGGGTGAAATAGTACCTGAATTTACAAATAAAACCGATAGAATTGGACATATAATTGTTAAAGGTAAAAGTGCCGAAGAAGCAAAAGAAAAACTGCAAGGATTAATTGAACAAATTGAAATTATTTTGGAATAGAGGATAAGAGTTCTACAATGTTAAAAATTTGTGCTGTAGGCGATATTATGCTTGGAGAAGGTCCTTATTATCTTGACCGGGGTATTGCTACAAGATATAGAAAAATTGGCGATGACATTTTTTCTGATGTCCATAAATTTCTTCAAGGAGATATAATATTTGGTAATCTTGAAGTTCCTCTATCAAAATATAGTGAGGCAAAAGGTTTAAAGTCAAAGACATTTAGAGGTGATCCAGAATCTATAGCCTTACTTAAAGATGCTGGTTTTAATGTTATTAACCTTGCTAATAACCATTTTTTATCACATGGCTACAAAGCAGCAGTAGAAACATATAATCTACTTATTGAAAATAAAATAACTCCTATCGGATGGAATCCTAATTTTCGCTGCAATGAGTTGTGTTATAATATTTTTGATATTAATAACATCATAGTGGGTTTTATACCATTATGTAATATACCTACTACAATGGCGTCAGGATATCGGGTTCTACATTTTCCCAATATTTATTCTAATTGTCTCGATAATCTAATAATTAAGTTAAGGAATGAATGTGATATACTAATAATTTCTGTTCATTGGGGGAGAGAATACATACATCAAGTATCACCAGATATTAAGAAATTTTCAAGGAAATGGCAAGATATGGGGATTAATTTAATTTTGGGTCATGGTCCACATGTATTACAGGGTTGTGAAAATAATGGTAAATCTTTAGTTGTATATAGTATGGGAAACTTTCTTTTTGACCAATTATTTATGGATAAAACTAGAATTGGAGGAATCTTTAATATTAATTATGAGAATAATGATTTTAACTACACATTATATCCTACACAAATAACTTCTCAATTCTCTATAACTAGCTTAAATGGTTCTGATAAACAGAAATGGATTAATTTTTACAAATCACTTTGTAATGAATTAATATATTCTACAACAATAATTTCCCAAAGTGAATATGATACTCTGGCAGACAAAGAATATTTTGAAATGCAGAAAAATAATCTAAAATACATATTCAAACACTTAAATGAACTGACTATTAGAAGCAGTCGAGCATTAATTAGAGATGGGATACCAAGATTAAAGCGACTATTATTGAATAATATATGATATTTTAATATTTGATAAGTTTAGAATTATATGAAATTTAAAATTGAAATCAAGAAACATATTAAGTTAATTATCAATATAAGTGTTCTTATAATTAGCATCGTTATTCTCTTGAGGACAATTAACTTTTCAGTTGTTTTCAATGAATTAGCTACTATTTCGCCATATATATATATTCTAACCTTATCTTTGGCAATTTATAGAAATTGGTTATGTAGTTTACGTTGGGCTGCTCTTCATCCTGTAAGTAATGAGCGGCTATCAAAATGGATCTATTTCAAACTTACTATGCTTTCACACTTATTCAATTTGATAATGCCGGGTGCGTTAGGTGGAGATGTAATAAAGACCATTTATGCTGTTGGAGAAAGAGAGAAAAACAGAATGAATGATGTAATAGCAGTGTTTGTGGATAGAACGATAGGTTTATTATCCATTATGTTCTTTGGACTTGTTTCTATGCTATTTATTCATAAGAAGCTAAATATTAATTGGTTTCTGCTCTTACTTTTATTTTTCTTATCAGGAGGGTTCATAGTTTTTATCGTTAACAAGAAAGTTCTGAACTTTTTGGAAAAGATTTTATCTTCAATTCCTATAGTTAAAAAGGCAACAAAGACAATATTTTCCTCCTGGCGAAATGCGTTGGTTTTTTATAAAATGAATCCTAAAAAAGTTCTATATTCATTGGCTCTTTGTATTCCAATTAATATTATATCTTTCTTAACTTATTTTATTTTTAGTTTATATCTCGGATTGAGTATTAATTTTCTAAATATAATATTCTCTATATCAATTATGTGGTTAATAACAGCTTTACCTATTAGCTTGGGTGGAGTAGGTGTTAGAGAATTATCTCTAATATGGCTGCTTGGGATGTTTGGTGTTTCATCGGAGCAGGCAGTTACTTTATCTCTTTTAGTATATATTAATACAATCATAATTGCAATAATAGCTTTACCTTTTCTGTTAGATGTAAGGCATAAAAAACAAATAGCAAATTTATCCATAGATAATAAGATTGCTGATAGTAATGTTGACAATACCTTTTAATAAACCGTATGCTGCAGGCAAAGAACCGGAATATATCCAGGATGCTATAAACCGGGGACATATTTCGGGTAACGGGTATTACACCAAGAAATGCCAGAACTTTTTTCAGGAACACTATGGTTTCTTAAAATGCCTTTTAACAACTTCTTGCACAGATGCCTTGGAGATGGCTGCAATTTTAATAAATACTCAACCCGGAGACGAGATTATTTTACCCTCTTTCACTTTTGTTTCTACAGCTAATGCTTTTGCTTTAAGAGGGGCAAAACTTGTTTTTTGTGATAGCAGAGCTGATCATCCTGGAATTGATGAAGATAAAATTGAGGACTTAATTACGGAAAAAACCAAAGCAATTGTTCCGGTACACTATGCAGGTGTAGCTTGTGATATGGATAAAATTATGGCGTTAGCTGAAAAATATAATTTATTTGTTATTGAAGATGCTGCTCAAGCAATAGATAGTTATTATAAAGGTAAACCCTTAGGTGGTATTGGACATCTTGGATGTTTTTCATTCCACGAAACCAAAAATATTACCTCAGGTGAAGGAGGGATGTTAGTAGTTAATGATGACAGGTTTATTGAAAGAAGCGAAATAATATGGGAAAAAGGGACTAATAGACAGGCATTTTTTAGAGGAGAGATAGATAAATACGGATGGGTGGATATTGGTTCCTCTTTTTTACCGTCAGATATGATAGCGGGATTTTTATGGGCACAACTTGAACATCTGGCTGAAATTCAAGCTAAAAGATTAGCTATGTGGACACGATATAATGAAACTCTTGAAACTATCGCTTATAAAGCTAATATACGTCTTCCTTTTATTCCAGAATATGCAACCAATAATGCACATATGTATTACATAGTAGCCAATAATGAAGATTATAGAGATAAAATTATAAGAAGCTTAAAAGAAAATAATATACAATCCGTTATTCATTATCAAAGCTTACATAAATCTAAGTTTTATAAGGAAAGGGCTAAAGATATTAAATGCCCTCAATCTGATTATTATTCAGAGTGTTTATTAAGATTACCATTATATTTTGAGCTTAATAATAGAGTTTTTAATCAAGTGTTAGAAGCTATAAATGCAATAAATTAAGGATGAAATATGGATAAAATAGAGAAAATTATTAAATATAGTCAATATATTTTAATATTCCTTTTTATAATTATATATATATCACAAATAATACAAATTTTTAATAATTCTAACCCAATTGGTGATGAAAGTTATTATTTAATGGAATTAAATAGATTTCGTAATGATGGTTTATGGAAATCATTTAGTTCGGGCATTTCTCATCTTTATATATTACTGTCTTATTTATTCTCATTTATAACAAAAACAGACTTATTATCTTTAAGAATTATTAATGTTTTGATATTACCTATCACTATCTATTTAATGTGGCTTATAATAAAAATAATTATATCTAATAAAGATATGATTAAATTAGCATTATTAACCAGCATTTTTTTGCTAATTTGCACTAAAACTGGTGGAATGTTTTTTGCGGGTATAAATGATCCCTTAATGATTTTATTAGCATTAAGTTCTATGTATTTTTTGCTAAAGTATAATAATAGTTTGTTATTAAAAGATTTAATAATTGCTTCATTGTTTTCGGGAATGATGTTGTGGGTAAGGTCTTTTTCAATAATAATTATGGGAGGTTATTTGGCATGGATATTTTTATTTGCTATTTTAAAATCTCCCTTTTGGAAGAATTTTGGTCGTGCTGTTATTTATGTTCTTATAATAGTTTTGATAGCATTGATACCCCAAATTCCAAGTTTACTTGAAAATGGGGAGATAAATTTTGAACATAAAGGTGGGAATGAACATAATTGGGAAGAGAGGAATTGGTTAACAAGAGTTAAAAGATATAACAGCGGCTCAATATTTGCATATAAGAGGCCAACTTGGGAAGAAGTGGATGAATATAAAAGAATTTATGGGGAAAATAGTTTACCTCATGGTTTAAAAGAAAAGTTCAAGATTGATCCAAAATTTATGATTGACAATTTCGTAGTTAATGTATGTTTTAGAGTGCCCTATATTCTATTAGTAAGTATTGGATTTTTCTTTCTTTCTTTTTTAAATTACTTACGATTATTAGAGAAATGGTGTTTTAAGAAAAACAGAGATAATTTACTTTTATTACTTACAACACTTTCTGTATGGTTAGGTGTTAGCCTGGTAATAATAAATTATGTAGAGCATAGATGGCAATTTATGACCGCTTTTTGTACCTTAGTATTAGGTGCTGAATCTGCAGCACAATTTCAAAAGCAAAAATATTATAATATATTAATTATATTACAATATAGTTTCTTAATTATTATGAGTACTATATCTGTTTTTAAGTTATTATTATAAAATCACAATATATAAATTCATAAATGAAAAAAAATCATTCTACTTTTCTTTTCCTTCTTTTAGACATCCTTCTCGTGGTTATAGCCTTTCTTTTTGCGGCTAAGATTAAGGAGGGAACGAGGAGGATACTGGCAGATTTTCAGTGGTGGCGTTCTTTGTTTGCGTTTACGGGGATTTGGATTGGAGTGGGGATATTGGCTGGAAAGTATTCTTGGCAGAAAGTAGGAAAGGCGTCTAAGTTGGCGAGTCAGATTGTTAAGTGTGATATATATGCGATAGCGGTAGTTTTTGGGTTGATGTATATATTCAATCAGTTTCATTATTCCAGGATGATAGTGTTGGGGACGATTTTAGGGAGTGTAGTGCTGGAGTTATTTGTTTTTGGTGGAATATATTATGCCTTT
>Ga0208461_1004077_pt1 | contig 10456 bp, 11 predicted proteins | sample AD_JPNTR4_MetaG_FD_184448 | JGI IMG/M metagenome (GOLD analysis project Ga0208461, IMG submission 184448) | Active sludge microbial communities of municipal wastewater-treating anaerobic digesters from Japan - AD_JPNTR4_MetaG (SPAdes) (version 2) | ecosystem: Engineered > Bioreactor > Anaerobic... | reverse complement strand
GAGCGTCCTGAAATCGCTGCCTATGATCATGCGTGTGATGTGCGGCGCAACAAGCCCGATGAACCCGATCGTCCCGGTGAAACAGATGATCACCGCTGTGATAAGCGAGGCGATAAGCATCATTACCGTCATCGAACGCTCGACCGGCACCCCGAGACCGGCCGCCACCTCGTCACCCTCTGCCAGGGCGTTGAGGTCCCAGGCACGGTATACCAGGTAAGGGACGGTGCAGGCAAGGACAAGCGCAACGATCCCGAGTTTCGGCCAGGTTGACTTGTCAACCGACCCGAACATCCAGAATACCACCGCCTGGAGCTCTTCGCTGCTGCCAACATACTGGAGGAGCGAGGTCACCGCCGAGAAGAGGTACATGAGCGCGATCCCGGCAAGGACCATCGTCTCCGAGCCCACTCCCCTGTATCGGGCCATCCCGTAGATGGCAAACGCAGCAAGCAGGGCAAAGAGGAAGGCGTTGCCTATGATGAGGTACTCCCCGCCGAGAACCCCGGCGCCAAGGACCATCGTCTCCGAGCCCACTCCCCTGTATCGGGCCATCCCGTAGATGGCAAACGCAGCAAGCAGGGCAAAGAGGAAGGCGTTGCCTATGATGAGGTACTCCCCGCCGACAACCCCGGCGCCAAGGACTATCGCGATGGATGCGCCGGTGGCTGCGGCCGAGGCGATACCGAGCGTGAAGGGGCTTGCAAGCGGGTTTCGGAGGATCCCCTGCATCACCGAACCCGCCACCGCAAGCCCGAACCCGGCGCAGACCGCGAAGAGCACCCGATGGAGCCGGTAGTCCCAGACGATGGTGATTGCAAGTTCCGGAGCACTGAACCTGCCGGGGAAGAGACCGGCCAGGATCGCGAGATAGGACTCGGCCACCCCGAGATCGGCCGACCCGAGCGTGACCGCGATCCCGATGAGGAGGATGAGTCCAAAGATGAGGGCAAGCATAAAGGCGGCGCGTGTCCTCTTCAGCCGCGCGTAGCCCTCGTAAAGACTGATACTCTGCTCCATCGATGATGGCTCCTATTCGGGGTAGACGAAACTTCCCATAGACGCGAGATCGAAATCGATTCCCTGGAACTCGCTTAAGTAACGCTGGTGGATGGCGTGCGGGTCGAGATCGGCGAACCTGTCGGGGTAGAACCACTTCGCCAGGTAAGCCGTCCCGATGAAGTGCTGGGCACCGCCAAGGATATCCGAATGGATGACGTAGACCCGACCGTCCTTCACGGCGGAGATCCTGGACCAGCCGGGGCGTTCAAGCAGCGCCGACCTGATCTCGGCCAGCGTTTCAGGGTCGTGGTGGGCGTAGCCGCCGACGGCCAGGCCCTGCCCGGCCAGTTTCACGATCACCTGAGGGTCCATGACGATGACCGCCTCAGGGTCGATGATGGGATACTCCCCGCTCTCGCCGGCAAAGGGGTTCAGCCCACCGGCGATCTCGATCTTCTCGTTATACCCGGATCCGGCCGCGACGGTCTTGTAGTCCGTCCAGTACTCGAAGTATACCCGGACGCGCTCATCGGCCGGTATATCTGCCGTGCCTTTCCGGATCCTGTCCATCGTCGACTCGTAGAATGAGGCAAACTCTTCTCCCTGCCCGGGTTCGTCTATGATCGCGGCGATCTTTCGGATCTCCTCCGGATAGGTTGCGGGCTTAAAGCAGTCGAACCTGAAAACCCGGATACCAGGACTGCTCGCCTCAAGCCTGCGCTGGATATCATCGCAGGCCGATGTGCTGATACTCGCGTAGAGGAATACGGCGTCCGGCCGGAGGGAGATGATCCTCTCCATATCTGGCGACCAGATCGAGCCTATGTCCGGTTTATCCTGGCATTCGGGGAAGAACGTGCTCTTTTCGTGGGTGTACTTGTCGACGGCGACAACCTTCTCCATATCGAACCCGACCGACCGCAGCGTCTCGAGAGCCTCACCGCTGAAGGTCACAACCCGGCGCAGGGGGCGGTAGAGCGTCAGGTCTCTCCCCGATGAGTCGGTGACCACAACCGGTTTTCCATCCCAGCGGGCGTAGACCCAGGCGGCGTCCAGGATGTCGTCGCGGTCTATCTCTCCCGCACCGCCCATGTAGGCGGCGTCGAGATAGGAGAGGGCTGCCGCGGTGTACTCGCTGAAGGTGAGGACGTCATCACCATCGGTGTCCCCCGGGATGCCACCCTCAACCGCCGATGCCTGGACAGCGAGGAGCATGGGGAGAACAAGGATGAGGATGATACGCCGGTTCATCGCTGACCACCCCGCCGGGCGATGACGAGAGCAACTATCGCTGTAAGGAGGGCAAACGGTGGGGCGGCCTCCTGTGTCGGCCTCTCCTTCGGGGTGTTCTCCACTTCTGTCTCGATGCCGTCCACCGCGAGATGTGAGGCGGGGATGGTGCCGTTTGACTCGCCCAGGAAGTCCTCCCAGATGCCGGTTATATCCCCGCTGCCGGAGGAGGGCGCCCTGACCTGGTAGGTTATCAGGGTCTCGTTTATCAGCGCAAACGCGACCTGCCCGTCCCTGGCCAGGATGCGGTCATCCGCGTGGTTGGTTCCCACAAAGGAGTAACCGACCGGAAGAGTCTCCACGACGCCGCCGAGGGTGATACCCTCGATAGAGAGTGAGACCTCAAAGACCTCGCCCGCCCCCGGCTCGGCGGTGGAGAGCGTCCGGGTGACCGTGGCGCCCCATGCTGCGGCCGGAACGAGCATTAGCAGCAGGATAAGGCAGATGAGCCGATCTGCCGGGGAGCCTCTCATAAGGTTTTGTTGTCGATCGAGTAATATGAATGTTTCCTATTGTGCTAACAAATCAGAAATTCACTGTATTGGTGTATATCAGGGTTTCTCCGGTCTTGTTGGGGCTGACGGGTGACGTAGTATGACCCCGGGGCCGCCTGACATACAACATCCCCCGCCTGCAGCATCCATTCAAACCCCATTGCGACGAAGAGCATCATCGCTGCCGCCGATAGCGAGATTATCGTCACCGCCCAGGTCAGCAGACCTGATAGAATCATGAAGAAGAGGCCAAACCGCTCCCAAGCAGCACCAGGATCCCTTTTGCAAACTGGCCGCTGTAGGCCTTTTCAGAGGCCGTTGAAGAGGAGGGGGCCCTGCAACCCACCGCCAGGTTCTTCAACATCCCTGCGTGAGAGAGATCCCGGCGTATCACGCAGCAGGTTCTTCAATGCGTCTGCTGAAGGTATCATATCCCCTCTGAGCCCGCTTTGCCTACCTATCGCCTGAACTCCTTCTCGATCCGAACACGGCGCCCGAGGGCTGTCTCGTACCACTCCTGCTGCTTCAAGGCCTGCTTCATATTCCTGATACGGTGCCTGATCCGCGTTCCTGTCACCGTGTCGACCAGCACCAGTCTCGCTATCTCGACCTCCTCCTTACACATCAAGATAGACCTCGACGTTTACGAACGTTTCCATTCGAGATCGCCGCGAGAGACCGGGGCGGGTTCGGGTTCGTGGGTGGTTTACAGTTGTTTGCGCAAGGGCGGGCATGTTGCGGGTATAGGAGATCGGCCGCCCCATCCTGATGTCTGTCTGCGTCTCCCCTTGCCAATGATGCTCTGGCAAAGGTTCCCGTCACAACCCTGGACGCGGTTGTGCACCCTGTAGTGCAGAATTCTTAAAGGGGGGCCTCCGATGCACAAACAATGGCGAAGGAACGTTGATCCGGATACTTTGCTCCGATAGACTGCAGGGTTGTACGGGTCTACAGGGTGGTTTCTCCAGAACCAATCGAGGTGCCACAACAGGCAAAGATAACTAAAAGGAAAGCGCCGCCAACAGGACTCGAACCTGTGACATGCTGGTTAACAGCCAGCCACTCTACCAACTGAGTTATGGCGGCACCGGAACAGTTGCCCTATACAGTCTTGACTGAATCATATTAAACGTTACGGGAATTATTCTTCCGGATGGCCTGCAGGAGCTCAATCAGTTCGTCTACCTCATCATCAAGGCTGGAAAGAAGATCCGCCCCCAGGGGTGTTGCCACCGCACCGGCCGGCGAAGCGCGGATGTAGCCTTCCTGTTCCAGGATCCGCAGAGAGTAGCGAACCCGGTGGTAGGGGAGACCCAGGATTTCAGAGAGCCTCATGATTCCGATGGGCTGATGCTCCACGACCACCCGGATAACCTCAAGGTGCCTTGAGACGAGCTCGATCTCGGATTTGATCTTTGACAGCATGGTTGCCGCGCGGGCGAAATACCCACGCCCCTTATGGTTGTTCGCTCAGCCAGACCTTCATCCGGGTATACCGCTTCCGGAACGATATGGAGACGATCACTCCTGCAGCCAGGAGAAGAAGGCCTATCACAAGGCCGGGCGTCCCTTCGGGCGCAAACCGGAGGAGTACAAAGATGCCTATCGCGAAACAGAGTATGATGATGTTGAGCATGATTGTCAGCGTGGCGAACCTGGTCTTGAAAGCCTTCTTCGTTGCCTCATCCATCACTCATACTTGAGCGCGTGGAATAAAAGTACTTGTGGTATCCACAGAGACTGATAGAACGAACTGGCTGGATTCGGCCATACAGGATGCTGGTGCGGCGGCATACGTGGCTTACGGCTCGTCTGCAGACGCCAATGTGCGTTACCTGACCCGGTTTCGCACCACCGACCCTGTGGTGTATGTCCACAAACCCGGGGAGCGCGGGTTGATCGTGGTCTCGCAGATGGAGTATGAACGTGCGGTGCGCGAATCGACGGCAGCGGTGGTCACCCGTGCCGACGTCGGGTTCCTCGACTGCATCAGGGCAGGGGAGTCCCGCTGGCGGGCGACAGCGCACGTGATCGCAGACATGGCCGGCGGCCCTCTCCTCGCCCCCTCTTTCTTCCCGTTTGCCCTCGCCAGGCACCTGGAGTCGTTTCAACCGGTCATACTCGACGAGAAAGGTGTTGTTGAGAGGATGAGGGCGGTCAAGACGCCGGAAGAGATCCAGTGGATACGCGGTGCCCAGCACGTTACCGAGGCTGCGATGGACAGGGGTATAGCGCTTATCCGTTCGTCCGTCCCGAAAGATGGCCTCCTTTATCGGAATGGCGCACTCCTCACCTCCGAAGCCGTCAGAACGGAGATGCACACCACTCTCCTTGCTCATGGCTGCCGTGGGATCGATACCATCGTCTCCTGCGGTCCTGACACCGCGCTTCCCCACCACCAGGGCGGGGGGCCGCTCCTGGAGGATGAACCCATTGTCATAGATATCTTCCCCCAGGACGAAAGAACCGGTTATCATGCCGACATGACACGCACGGTCGTGAAAGGCGAACCATCTCCGGCGATCAGGGAGATGTATGACGCCGTCAGGGCTGCAAAAGAACGTGCGATATCGATGCTTCGTGCCGGTGCGCACGGCGCCGACCTGTATCGTGAGGTGGTGGAGTTCTTCCGCGACCGCGGATACGAGAGCAACATGCGGGGGTTCACCCACAGCCTCGGTCACGGCGTAGGGCTTGAGGTGCACGAAGATCCATCCCTAGGTCCCGAGGGCGGGGAACTTTGCGCAGGCAACGTGGTCACCGTTGAGCCCGGGCTATACTACCCGGGCATCGGCGGTGTCCGCCTTGAGGATATGGGCATGGTTACAGAGACCGGGTTTGACCGGTTCACCCAATACGAAGAGAGGCTTACAGTATGAGCATGGATGACAGAGTCTACGACGCCTACCGGGAAGCCGGGGCGCTGGCAAGGAAGGTCCTCCGCAGGGGGGCGGGGCTCGTGAAAGAGGGTGTCTCTCTCCTTGAAATGGTTGAAACGACGGAGGGAATGGTGGTTGAGGAGGGTGCACAACTTGCCTTCCCCTTAAACGTCTCCTTCAACGAGGCCGCGGCACACGACACCGCCATGCCGGGCGATGAACGGACCTTTGCCAGGGGAGACCTGATCAAGGTTGATCTCGGTGTCCACGTCGACGGCTATATCGCCGACACCGCGATGACCGTCGACCTCGGCAGTCACGGCCCGCTCGTCGAGGCATCCCGTGCGGCCCTCGATGCAGCGATCGCCGCCGTTCGACCGGGGATTGCCGCCGGTGACCTGGGGGCGATCATCCAGTCGAAGATCGAGGAGCATGGCTACAAACCGGTTGCAAACCTCACAGGGCACGGTCTTGAACGCTACGATCTACACGCAAAACCCATGATACCTAACATTGCCATGAACGGCGGGGCGATCCTTGTGGAGGGGATGGTCTTCGCAATCGAACCTTTTGCCACAACGGGATCGGGGAGGGTTGTAGAGGCGCCCAGGGTGGAGATCTATAAACAGGTTGCGGCCCGCCCCGCACGATTGCCGTCGGCCAAACGGATCCTCGAGACCGCCCGGCCGCGGCGAGGACTCCCGTTCTCGCGGCGCTGGGTGCCGGGGGACAAGGTCGATCTGGGGTTATCCACGCTGGTGCGAACCGGGGTCATCCACCCGTTCCCTGTTCTGCACGATATCCAGGGTTCGTTCGTCTCTCAGGCCGAACATACCCTGATAGTTACGGCGGATGGGTGTGAGGTCACCACCCGCTGAGTTATACTTATTGATGTCGCGTGCAAATATGTCAGTTCACAGATATGACCGGCGACACTGGTATGCGCGATCTCCTTGCTATCATGGAACTCCTGCTGACCGCTGAGATATTCAATCGGAACGAGAACCTCGACATCAACGATCTCCACCCGCTCACCAGGGAGTTTTTTGGGGTCGGGGTCGGCGGGAGCCCCGAGGTGAAAAGACCCCTGATCGTTAGCGAAGGGGCGATCAAGAAGGTTCTTGGCGTCCCGGAGACCGTCTGCCAGGCTGTTCGCGCCAACCCCTTCGTCGGTTACGAGGAGTTCGGGCAGCGCCTCCGCCTGCTCTCGCTCGATACGGCAGCGGGATGGTTCATCAAAAGGGGCGGGAAGGATCGGATCAGGGAGAATCCCGTGCTTGCATTCTATTTTGAAGGGATGGACAGCATCGATCTCCGCTACCAGGACGTTCGGGCGAAGAACCCACGGTTTGAGGATACAAAGGAGTACATCGAGGCGAAGGTCTCCCGCGTCGTCGGGGAGAGTGAAGAGATGCGGGAGGCCCGCGATCTCATCATCATCAGCGCTCCGGCGGAGGTTGAGTACAATCTTGAAAAACTGGTCTGCACCCCCCGACAGGAGGAGGTCATCAAGAAGATCGGTGTCGCCCTCGAGCACCGTGATTTCTTAAAGCAGCATGGGATCTATGAGTTCGGCCGCCTCCTCTTCGTCGGTCCGCCTGGCACCGGGAAGACGTCGCTTGCGCTTGCGATGTCCCCGGAACTCCATATGCCGGTTCTTGAGGTCCGCCTGGCAATGGTCACCTCCCAGTACCTTGGTGAGACCTCAAAGAACATCGACCGGATCTTTGAACTTGCAAAGAGGCTCGCTCCCTGTATTCTCTTCATTGACGAATTCGATTTCGTCGCAAAGACCAGGGTCAGCGACGATCACGGCGCGATGAAGCGCGCGGTGAATATGCTCTTAAAGAACATCGACCAGATCAGTTTCGTGAGGAATGGTGTTCTTCTCATCGGCGCAACAAACCATCCCCGCATCCTTGACGAGGCGGCCTGGCGGCGGTTCGACGAGGTTGTGGAGTTCCCGCTTCCTGACCGGAAGATGAGGCAGGCGATCCTGGAGAAGGTTGCTGCCACGATCGAGTGCGACTGCGATTTTGCGGACATCGCCGCCAGGACGGAGGGGTTCTCAGGATCCGATCTGCGGATGATGATGAAGGAGGCTATGATGTCGGCGCTGATGGAAGGCCGGCACCGGATCGGCCCGGTGGATATCGAGCAGGGGCTTCTCCGGGTTGAGGAGCGCAACCTCATCCGGGCCGGGCATTGAGATGCGGATCACGCTCCTCGGGACCGGGGATGCCATCGGGACGCCGAAGGTGGGTTGCGACTGCAAGAACTGCAGGGAGATGGTCGCAAGAGGGTGGTCGCGACTGCGGACATCCTTCATCATCGAGATCGGAGGCAAGCACATCCTTGTTGAGTCGTCGCCGGACCTGCGGCAGCAGTTACTCCGGGCAGGTTCACCTCACATCGATGCAGTCATCTGGTCGCACGGTCATTACGACCATTTTATCGGTTTCGGAGAGTTTTACAGGGTTCAAAAGGTGCCGCCGGTATACGCGGCGCCGCCTGTGATGGACTACTGCTCGGATTACCTCCACTTTCTCTCGTTTGAGAAGCATGCCGTCCCGGTCTTTGAGTCATTCGGCCTCTTTGGTCTCACCTTTACGTTCTTTCCTGTGAACCACCCGCCGGTTTACACCTGTGGGCTCCTCATCGAGCATGATGACATGACGATCGCCTACACCAGCGATACGCGGGAGGATATACCGGCAGAGAGCCGGAATCTCCTCAAGAAGACCGATATCGATCTCCTCTTCGTCGACGCCATCGCTCCGGAGGGGTATAATATCAGCAAGCACATGAACTACGTCGAGGCTGTAAGGTTCGCCCATGACGTCGGGGCGCGGGACTATCGGTGCGTCCACATGAGCCACCTGGTTCCACCGGGGATGCCGCACGCCGCGTATGATATGGAAACGTTCTGCTGGTGACTATCCGGCTCTCCCCCTGCAGTCCGGGATATACGACGGATAGGTCTCATAGGCGGCAGAAACCCTTCACGAATCGTTAACCAGGGACCACGATCTCGGAGCGGTCATGCAGTCGCCGGGGTCAGAGTCCTCTGGGCGGAAGACCACCTGGGTGTCATTACCCCCTTCTGATAGGTTCCTTTTGAGAACGTGATCACCTCGATACTCTCGTTCTCCAGCAACCTGATGACCTCTGGCTCGTGAAGCGCCACGGTCAACACACCGAGGGAAGTGACTTTCGCCGGGCAGTTCTCCGGCGATTGTGCATCGGGGCCGGTACGTTCCGGGGGGTTCAACCGGTCGCCATCAAGGACCAACTCCGGAGGGGAGATGAATACCGTGAACTTCACCGGGATACTCTCAATACCCATGCTCTTTGCCCGCTCATCAAGCATCGTGTGCAGTGAATCCACGGAAGAGACGTTCTCCGGTGGAGGCGGGCCGTTCCAGAGACCCACCCGGAGATACCCGTCAACGTCATAGCCAAAACCGATGACGGACCCGTTGGGATAGAGGTAGCGCTCCTGTATCAGGTCCCATGTGGCGGTTTTGAAGTTCTCGAGGTCGGAATATGATGCGTTTTGCCCGCCCTTTGAGGAGGGAGGTCCTCCGAGTGTGATGGTGACGGGCTCTCGCTTGTTCAGGCTGGCCTTCAGGAGCTCAACGCTGTTCGTTCGTTCTCCATGTTCGATATCTATGCCACGCTCATCGGCAATCGGATTCGCGGAAGCAAACCCCGGGCAGACCGATACCATCAGCATGAGTATAACAAACACTGCTGTGAGCCGCCTTTCCTCCATTTCTTCACCTCAATCACGATTGAAATCCGGGCCCTTTGCCGGCATGACGCCCCCCTTCATTGGCATCACTGCCATGAACATAAGAGTGCCCGCATCCTCGTGTTTCCGTTCAGATACTCTCTTCTAGGTGCCCCTTGAAGAGAGGAGAGGCACATTTACGTATGTAAGTTGTGTGCGCCCCTTTTGCCTCGGGGCATGCGGGACGTTCACCCGGACGTTTGGTAAACCGGCTGGGTGAACCTCCGCACCGTTGCAGGGGTCGCCTGCGGCACCCACAATCGTCCACCTGGACGTTTTGGGATGAACTGTTTATGGGACAAACACCAGATCGAACCCGCCTCTTCTCAAAAAAAGCACTCCAGGTGCCCTGAGATCACCGTAGATGATATCCCCTGTGGCTGATCGGTCTCGAAGGTAATTCTCCTCCTGGATGGTAAAAGCAGCGCGGAATGAGCAGAAAAGGCTCCAGCAGGTCCGGTGCAGGGGCGCTCTCGCCGTTCGCCGCGCGGGTCACCCCTGGTGTCAACGGAATTATATTTGGGTAGCGGAACAGAGGATTTCAGAGTGGAAACGCGTCCCATTAGGGAAGATTGGACAAGGATCTTAGACGGATCTTGGTATGAACCACGTACGACCTTCAGGTGGTATAAGTGCACACCGGATGAACAATTTGTCTCAATTTCTGCACAATGGACAGTTGATGGTCGAATTGAGACGACGCACGTAGGCGGATCCTCTGTCTGAGGTGAAGAGACGATGAAAAAGGAAAGAAGTTGGCTTAAAAAGGTAGTGTCGGTCCCTTTGCTCTCTCTTGCTATTCTGGGGTGTGCCCTTCTTATGGCCGGGTGTACGAGCGAGGGAGGACCTGACAGTGCGACTCCAGTACCGATCCCTCCCACGTTCCAGCCAGACATCTTGGATAAGCCGATCATCAACGCTCCTGCTGGAAAGGAAGGGGCTCCTCCTTTCCTCTTTGAGTTCGATACGGGGAACTCCTCGGGCTTCGAGGAAGTGAG